>WNFY01003802.1_pt1 | contig 14004 bp, 7 predicted proteins | sample 5400091 | NCBI WGS metagenome assembly WNFY01 (sample SAMN13153364, study PRJNA577476) | soil metagenome | isolation source: 60 cm soil or saprolite under grassland replicate 1 | place: USA:California | collected 2016-06-15 | reverse complement strand
GCGATCACACTGAGATTGTGTTCGATCACGATCACGGTGTTCCCTTCGTCCACCAGGCGGTGCAGGACGTTGAGAAGCAGTTCAATGTCGGCCATGTGCAGGCCAATGGTGGGTTCCTCGAGCAAATACAATGTTGATCCTGGCTTTCGCATTTTTCGAATCCGCTCGTCTGCCGCACGGCTGACCCCGCGTTTCAATTGCGTCACCAGTTTAAGGCGTTGCGCTTCGCCACCGCTTAATGTTGGGCTCGGTTGTCCCAGTTTGAGATAGCCTAGACCGGTATCGACCAAGAGTGAAAGCGGGCGCGCAATCTTTGGATGAGCAGAAAAGAATTGCGCCGCTTCCTCGATTGTCATCTCCATGACGTCGCCAATGGATTTCTCGTTGTAGAGAACCTCCAGCGTTTGCGGGTTATAACGCCGCCCGCGGCAATCTTCGCACGGCACATAACTGCTCGGCAGAAAATTCATTTCCAGTTTGATCATGCCCTGACCTTTGCACGCTTCGCAGCGGCCGCCCTCGGCGTTAAACGAGAATCGGCTCGCCGAATAGCCGCGCACGCGCGAGACAGGCAGTTGCGCGTAAAGATTCCGGATCTCATCGAACACTTTTACGTAGGTGCCCGGCGTGGAGCGCGACGTTTTACCGATCGGCGACTGATCGACTTCGTAAACGGCTTCAATTTCTTCTGCGCCACCAACAAGCTTGAACAGATCGCCGTCGCGCACGCGTTTCTTTTCTTCCAGCTGCGCCCGCACGGCCGGCCAAATTACATCGTGCATCAATGTCGATTTGCCGCTGCCCGAAATTCCCGTTATCACCGAAAGTCTGCCGACTGGAAAACGAACATTGATATCTTTCAAATTGTTCGCACGCGCACGGTGCACTTCGATCCAGTCTTCGACATTGCGCAGCGACCGGCGCGATCCGCGGATCGGATGGCAAAGTGGCGTGTTGAGGCAACGAGCGGTCTCGGAGTTTGGATTCCTCTCGATGTCGCGCAGCGTGCCAGCCGCCACCACTTCGCCGCCATGGATTCCGGCGCTCGGCCCAAGATCGATAATGTGATCAGCGTGCCGCATCGTTTCGTCGTCGTGCTCGACCACGACCAGCGAATTACCTTTGTTTCGCAGCGCGGTGAGTGTTTCGAGCAATCGCAAATTGTCGCGTGGATGCAGACCAATGGTGGGTTCGTCCAGGACGTAAAGCACGCCGCGCAAATTTGAACCGAGCTGCGCTGCCAGGCGGATTCGCTGCGATTCGCCGCCGCTCAATGTTTTCGCCGAACGCCCGAGCGCCAGATACCCAAGTCCCACCTTTTCCATGAACTGCAGCCGCTGCTGAATCTCAGGCACCAGACCTGCAGCAATCGTCTCGTGAGTGCCTTTGAATTTCAATTTCCCAATCGTGCGTGCTGCTTCACTGGCCGACAGATTCGTGAATTGATCAATCGTGTAGCCTTGCAGACGCACGTGGCGCGCCACGGCATTTAAGCGCGATCCGTGACAAGTCGGGCATTCGCGCGCTTCCCCTTCGTCGATCCATTCCGATTCGCGTTCTGCGGCGAGCTCGCTTTCCAGAACTGATTCACCGTCACCGCCTGCGTCGGTTTGCAAATCCTGATCCCAGATTGCGCCGAACCCTCCACATTCGTGGCACGCGCCGTGCGGCGAATTAAACGAAAACAGACGCGGATCGAGTTCCTCGAAAGCGCGGCCGCAGCATGGGCAGCTCATCTCCGTACTCATCACAGTCAGCCGATTTTTTGAATCGAGCAGACGCGCCGTGCCACGTCCGATCTCCAGTGCGCGTCGGGCAACGTCGCGCGCGTTCGTCATTCGCTTCCGGTCGATCACGCCTACGACGACATCGATGCTGTGTTCTTTAAAACGCTCGAGTTTTCGAAATTGCGCGACCGGAACGAGTTGACCATCGACGTAGAGCGTGTCGAAGCTCTGGCGTTCCGCCCAGCGCGCCACGTCTGTGTGAAAACCTTTGCGCGCTTTTACCAGTGGCGCGAGAACCTTCAGTGGCGCGCGGTTTGCGGCGGCTTCGATCTGTTTCACGATCGATGCCACGTTCTGTTTTGTGACCGGCAAATCACAGTCGGGACAGAATTGCGTTCCGGTTTTCGCGAACAAGAGGCGAAGGAAATGGTAAACTTCGGTAACGGTCGCAACAGTCGATTTGCCGCCGCCGCGCGTGATCCGTTGCTCGATGGCCACGCTGGGGGGCAATCCGCTGACCAGATCGACATCGGGCTTTTCGAGTTGCTCGACGAATTGCCGCGCATATGGCGACATGCTGTCGAGAAAACGGCGTTGTCCCTCCGCAAACAAAATGTCGAATGCGAGAGTCGATTTGCCAGAGCCACTCAAACCGGTGATCACTACCAGCTGTTCCCGCGGAATTCTCACGTCGATGTTCTTAAGATTATGCTCGCGCGCGCCATGAACGTGGATGACACCGTTGCGGCTACCCGCGCGAAATCGTGGAGCGGTTTCAGCGGCGCGTGCCAACTCAATGCGGTCATCCTGAGCGTAAGCGAAGGATCCCTCAACAGGTGATGGATCAAACAGACCAGCGCGTGCGACCAATCGCGCATTGTGAGCTCCCTCACGTTCTTTCGGGATGACAACAAAAGCTTGTTGTAATTTCGCGAGGACACTTCTGAGAAAGCGACCTGTGTGTGAATTGTCGTTCTTCGCAACCTGCTCGGGGGTTCCCACAGCCACCACTTCGCCGCCGGTATCGCCAGCTTCCGGACCGAGATCGATGATCCAATCAGCGCACTTGATTACTTCGAGATTGTGCTCGATCACCACGATCGAATGTCCGCGAGCGACCAGCCGCTGAAACAATTGCAGCAGCATCGCTACGTCGTCGAAATGCAGTCCCGTGGTTGGTTCGTCGAAAATCAACAAATTGCCAATTGCTTCCCCATTTGCGCGTTGAGCGTTGGACGCCTGCTCGCGATTTATCGGAGTTGAGCATTGGGCGTTCTTAGTTTCAGCCAGGTGCGCGACTAACTTCAGTCGCTGCGATTCACCGCCGCTGAGTGTATTGAGTGGTTGACCGAGTCGAACATAACCAAGTCCAACTTCCTCGAGCACTCGGAGTCCACTAGAAATTTGTTCGCCGCACTGGTCGTCAATCTGCGCAAAGAACTGAATGGCTTCACTAATCGTTAAGTCGAGAACGGCGTGGATCGATTTGTCTTGCAGGCGCACTTTTAAAACGTGCGGCTGGAAACGTTTGCCTTCGCATTCCGCACAGCGCACGAAAAGATCGCTCAAGAATTGCATCTCAATCTTTTCATAACCCGTGCCCGAGCAACGCTCACACCGTCCGCTGCCAGAGTTGAAAGAAAATGCGCCTGCAGTCAGCCCCTGCGCCATCGCGTCCGGTTGGGCGGCAAACAATTCGCGGACGCGGTCAAACAAGCCGAGATAAAGAATCGGAGTTGAACGGGGGGTGCGTGCCAGCGGTGTCTGATCGATCATCACTACGTCGGAAATTCGGTGCGCGCCGGTGACCGATTTGCACTTGCCGGGTTCTTGCTCTGAGGATTGCCCTTTCGCGCGCAAGAGATTCCGGTAGAGCACATCGTGAATGAGCGTGGATTTGCCGGAGCCCGAAACACCGGTCACGCACGCGAACACCCCGAGTGGTAAATCGACGTCGATATTTTTGAGGTTGTGCTGTCGCGCGCCAACGATCTTGATCGATGAAGCCAATTTTCGCCGCGATTTTGGGATGGGAATCGACTTGCGGCCGCTGAGATACTCTCGCGTCAGAGACTGGGGAGCGCACGCTTGTAGCGTGCTGGTCGCCCTATTCTGCGGCGACGAACTTTTCGCAGGGACTCGATTCGCGGCTGCAGCAGTAGCACTCGATGACTGTTTGGAAGTTCGTGAAGGCAGAATGCGTGCGCGCCCCAGAAAATCATCGAGCGGCCCGTTCCACACCAAATCACCGCCGTGTTCACCGCGACCGGGCCCGAGATCGATCAAATTATCCGCGGCGCGAATGATTTGTTCCTCATGCTCGACCACCAGCAGCGTGTTGCCCTTGTCGCGCAAATTGTGCATCACGCGAACAAGCTGGCCGACATCGCGCGGGTGCAAGCCAACGCTCGGTTCGTCCATGACAAAGAGGGTGTTCACGAGAGATGCTCCGAGGCATGTGGTGAGGTTCACGCGCTGGACTTCGCCGCCGCTCAACGTGCGTGTCGAGCGATCCATGGTGAGATAGCCGACGCCGACCTCGCGGAGGTAGTTCAAGCGCGCGCAGATTTCGTCCCGCAACATCTGAGCGGTTTTGTTACCCACAGGGATCTCAGCATTGCTCAGGCAATCGCGCGCATCGGAAATCGAAAGCGCTTGGAATTCAGGAAGAGTAAAGAGAATTTCGGATTTCGGATCGCGGATTGCGGAAAGTTTGTAATTGAGCGCTTCGGGTTGGTAGCGTCCGCCGTTACAGCTGGGACAGGTGATGTAAGCGCGGTAGCGACTGAGCAGGACGCGCACATGCATCTTGTACGTTTTGCTCTCGAGCCAGCGAAAAAAGCCGCGAACGCCGTACCACCGGTCGTCTTCGTAATCTTCTTCGGTGTAATCGCCTGATCGCTTTTCACCCTCGATAACAAAATCCTGGTCAGCCTTAGGCAATTGCTCGAACGGAACATTGATGTCGATCTCCTCGCGCACGCACGCACGAAGCAAATCTTTTTGCGATTCACCAAACTCGGCGCCGCGAAACACGCGCACCACGCCTCGTTTAATACTTAGTCTGCGATCCGGAATCGCCTTGTTCAGATCGATTGAGATGGTGCGACCGAACCCGCGACATTCGGGACATGCACCGAGCGGATTGTTAAAGCTAAAAAGCCCCGGCGTGGGCAGGCGAATATCTAGATCACAATAGGCGCAGTGCCAGCCAGTGGAAAAGGGGATGTGATCTGTGATCAGTGATCGGTGATCCGTTGAGCGTTGAGCGCTTTCCGCAATCGGGATGATATTCACCTGGCCTTTTCCAAAACGCAGCGCGGTTTCGACTGCTTCGACTAATCGCGGGCGATTTTTTTCGGTGATGGCTATGCGATCCTGGATGACCTGAACACGCGCGCCGAGTCGTTTGATTTTTGGATCTGTATCGACGCGCACCACTTCGTGGTCGATCCAGATGCGGAGGTACCCCTGCTGCTGGAGGAAATCGAAAAATGAGCGCGGCGCAGTCTCAGCCGGAACTGCGACCCAGAACGTCACAAGAACATTTTGGTCGACGCAATGTCGCAGAATCTGCTGTGCGATTGACTGCGCGGTTTCGGGGTGGATTTGTCGCGCGCAATTCGGACAGAAGGCGCGAGCGACGCGTGGCCAGAGTAACTTCAAATAATCGTTGATCTCCGTCATTGTCCCAACCGTCGAACGCGAGGTCTTGACCGGATTGGATTGTTCGATGGCAATGGTGGGCGGGATTCCACGGATTTCGTCCACTCGCGGTTTGTCCATGCGATCCAGGAACTGCCGCATGTACGGGCTGAACGTCTCGACGTAACGTCGCTGGCCCTCGGCGTAGATCGTCTCGAACGCGAGACTTGATTTACCGCTGCCGCTCGGGCCGGTGACGACCGTCAATTGTCCCAAAGGAAGATCGACATCGACACTTTTGAGATTGTTCTGGCGCGCCCCGCGGACTTCGACACAATCGGTCCGCATTGGCGTGATAAGGAGGTCGTTGTTCCCTGTCTTCGAACCCACTTGAAATAATCGCTGCTAGTCAAGTGGTTCGCAAATTTCGAACGCGAAAACGAGCGACATTGTAGGGGAAGCCGCTGGCTTCCCATTGGACGCTAACAGCGTCCCCTGCAGTTATTCTTTAAACCGCGCAGCTAATTGTTCGCTCTGTTCCAGTAACTCCGCGGGCACCACGCCGCCTAGCGAATCGAAAAACTCTCTATGCCCGGAGATCTCTTTTTGCCATTCCTCGTGATCGATGCCGAGAATTTCGGCGACGCATTTGTGATCGATGTCTAGCTTGGCGAGATCGAGATCGTGCGGGCTCGGCAGCCAACCGATTGGCGATTTGAGTGCGCCGCCGGTTTGTTCGCAGCGGTCGATAATCCATTTGAGCACTCGCATGTTCTCGCCAAAGCCCGGCCAAAGAAATTGGCCCTTCACGCCTTTGCGAAACCAGTTCACGCTAAAAATGTGCGGCGGATTAGTCAGCCTTTTTCGAATATCGAGCCAGTGCCGGAAATAGTCGCCGATGTTGTATCCGCAGAACGGCAACATCGCCATCGGATCACGCCGCACCTTACCCACAGCACCGGTGGCGGCCGCGGTTGTTTCCGAAGCCATGGTGGCGCCCAGGTAAACACCGTGCGCCCAATCAAACGCTTCATAAACGAGCGGCACCGTATCGCTGCGGCGGCCGCCGAAAATGATCGCGCTGATTGGCACGCCTCCGCCTTTTTCGACATCGGGATCGAGCGCGGGATTGTTGCGCATCGGCGTGGTGAACCGACTGTTCGGATGCGCAGCTTTCTCTTTTGAGTTCGGCGTCCAATCATTTCCGCGCCAATCAATCGCGTGCGCTGGTGGGTCGCCATCTTTCCCCTCCCACCACACGTCGCCGTCATCAGTGAGCGCGACATTGGTATAAAGCGTGTCATGCGCGATCGATCGCATCGCGTTTGGATTCGATTTGTAGCTAGTGCCCGGCACGACGCCAAAATAGCCGTTCTCTGGATTGATGGCGTACAGCCGTCCATCGCGTACCTGCATCCATGCGATGTCGTCGCCGACGGTCGTCACCTTCCAGCCTTTGAACTGATCCGGCGGAATGAGCATGGCAAAATTGGTTTTGCCGCAGGCGCTTGGGAATGCCGCAGCAATATAATGTTTTTTTCCTTCTGGCGATTCCACGCCCAGGATCAGCATGTGCTCGGCGAGCCAGCCTTGTTTGCGCGCCAGATAAGAACCAATCCGCAAAGCAAGACACTTTTTGCTTAGCAAAACGTTACCGCCGTAACCCGAGCCGACAGAAATGATCGCGTTATCCTGTGGAAAATGACAGATGAACCGACGATCGGGATTAATGTCCAGTAATGAGTGCACGCCGCGGTTCCATTCCGCATTTGGATCATTGCCAAGTCGTTTGACCGCGATCTCACCCATGCGCGTCATGATCCGCATATTAAGCACAACATATTTCGAATCGGTAATCTCGAAGCCGACTTTCGTCAGCGGCGAATCCGGCGGGCCCATGATGTAGGGAATGACAAACAGCGTGCGTCCTCGCATCGCGCCTTTCAAAAGGCCGCGAAGTTTGGTGTACGTTTCTCCCGGCTCAGACCAATTGTTGGTGGGACCGGCCTCTTCCTTCGTCGGCGTGCAGACGAAGGTGAATTGCTCGACTCGTGCGACGTCGTTTGGATCGGAGCGATGCAAATACGAACGCGGAACTTTCTTCTGATTGAGCCTGATCAGAAGATTTTGTTTAAGCGATTCACCGATCAGGAACTCGCTTTCCCGATCCGAGCCATCGCACCAGAAAATGTTTTCCGGTTCTGTCAGGTTGGCGATTTCATCCACCCAATCGAGAACCGCTTGATTGGCCGGCCTTGCATCACCGATTCCACCGGGCGGGAATATGGCTGGCGCGACATTTTTCATAAAAGAAGAATGTGCATCTTAGCCATGAATAGACGGCTTGGCCACGTTGAATCATTGAAACCGGCGAGACGTTTCCCGACAACGATCAATGAATCATGAATCACGCTTGCGCAGACGCAATGCGCGGCATTAATTGAAAGCATGTTCGGGGTCACCACGTCCGATGATTATCGGCCGGTTGCGTGGATGGGTCGCTATCCAGTCGATGTGACTACCATGCTGGTAGGGTTGCACGTCGCAATGGCGGTGCTTGGCGCGGTCCTCGTCGCGATTGGAGCTGGATCTGTCCTGGGCTGGCTGCAGTTCGACAGCGCTGAAATTTGGTATGGCGCGCAGGTTTGGCGGATTTTCACTTACGCCTTTGTTCATGCGCCGTCGGCGCTGCTGTGGTTCGCGATCGAGATGTACTTATTGTTTGTATTTGGGCGGGAAGTTGAACGCTTTATCGGTCGACGCTCTTACATCGCTCTTTACCTGATCTTGCTGATCACGCCTGCGGTGCTGCTCACGATGTGGGGAGTCTGGCAACGGTCTGTTCTTGTTGGCTCACAGGCATTGCACTTTGGAATTTTTCTTGCTTTCGCAACGATCTATCCGCGGGCGGAGTTATTCCTGCGAATCATGGCCAAATGGGTTGCCCTCATTCTTGCAGCCATTTACACCTTACAACTGCTTGCCTACCACGCCTGGAGCGATCTAGTCGTCGTCTGGACAAGTATTGGCGCGGCGTTCCTCTTTATCGAATGGAGTGGCGCCGGGCCGGAGCTTACCTGGTGGGATGCCCTGAAAACGCGCTTCGCTCCAAAGCCGAAGTTTCGCATTATTCCCAAAACAGGACTGACACGTTCTGCGGACTCGGACGACGTTTATGCATCGATTGATCCGATTCTCGACAAAATTTCAAAATTCGGGATTGGAAGCCTGACCGCGAGCGAGCGTCGGCAACTAAATCGCGAGCGCGAGCGGCTGTTAAAGCAATCGGAGTAACTGCAAGGAACGACGGCTTGGGTAGCCGTCGCCCAAAGATCACGGCTGGGAAGCCATCAGTCTTCCAGTCGAGACTCGATCAGCTCGCACAAAACGTGGAGCAAGACTTGGTGCGCTTCCTGAATTCGAGCAGTTGAATTGCTGCTCACCAGAAGATCAACATCGGCCATGCCAATGGTTGATCCGCCATCGCGGCCAAGCAGCGCGATCGTTTTCAGTTTCCGCGCTTTTGCTTCTTCCAGTGCGCGCACAACATTTTTCGATTTACCCGAAGTCGTCAGGCAAATAAGCATATCTCCCGGCTGACCAAACGCCGCTACCTGGCGTGCGAAGATTTCGACAAAGCCATAATCGTTTCCGGCTGCAGTGAGGAGTCCGCCATCGCTTGCAAGGCAAATCGCCGGCTGTGCGCGACGATCCTTGGCGAAACGCACTACCAGTTCGATCGCAAAGTGTGCCGCATCGGCCGCGCTCCCGCCATTGCCGCAAACAAGCAATTTGTTTCCGGCGCGCAAACATTTCTCGATCGCATCGGCAGCCTCTCCAAGTTGCACGTCGAGATCGAGCAGCGATTGCAGAGTCTTGGTTGCGTCGGCAATCGCTTCGTGAAGTTGATGAAGACGAGACATGGTGTCGGCGTTGCTTGGAATGGATGGCCGTTGATACAGCTTTTCAGTGCCTGAAGCAAAACGAATGATCGGAGGCTGAAAATGCGCAGCCAGATTCGCGGTCCCGATTTTGGTCTTGTCTGACGTTTCGTGAATCGATAAGATCGGCACAAGAAGGCCCTCTGTGAACAGCTTGTCTCTTAGGCATCGGCGGTCATGGGCGCCGGAAGCTTCACTGCTTCTCCTCCTGCCGTTGCTGTTCTGTAACTGCTCGATGCTCTTTCGACTGGCAAATCCATCCGAACCTATATGCTAAATACTCTTGACACCGTGATCGCCTTTGCGGTGATCATGACTGTTCTCAGCCTGCTTATCACGATTGTGGTACAGATGGTCTCGGCGGCATTGTCGCTGCGCGGTAAGAACCTGGCCAACGCTCTCGCGCTTACGTTTCAAACGATTGACCCGACCATCGGCAAGTACGCGCATTCGCTGGCCGCGCAGATCTTACGAGATCCGATCTTCAGCGATTCAGTCTTGCAGAAAAAGACGCGGCAAACTCTCGATGCGACCGCGCAGAACTTCATCGCGGCTCAAAGGAGACTTCGTGACGCGAAGCTGCTCAAATCAGATGATCTAAAGCACCAGCACGCGATTAGCCAGATGACTGCCGAGGTGAACGCCGCACGAGCCGCAATAAAGATTCCCGACGTGAAACCGAATCGCGAGGAACCATGGAGCTTCTGGACGTGGCCATGGGGCGGGCCGATGGAGCTCGCGACGGCAATCAGACCCGGCGAAATTTATCGCGTTCTTCAGGAGCTCAGAGAGATGAGCCCCGAGGAAGCCCAGTTGCGCGACATTCCCAAAGAGTTGGTTGAAAAGGCGAGAGGATTGATTGCAGCTCTGCATCGATTGGACCTGCCGGCAATTGAATCACGCGTGAAACTGAAGGACGTCGCAACAGTCTCGAAAATGTTCGCGCCCGAACAACAGAAAGCCGTTCTGGACGCGCTAGGAAATTTCGGCGCGACGGTGGAGCGTGCCACTACGCAGGCTTACGATCGGTTTCAACGTTGGTTCGGCAGCGCACAGGATCGGGCGGAGCAATGGTTCCAAATTCACGCGCGCATGGTCACAATCGCCGGCGCTATTCTGGTTACGGTGTTTCTCCAGCTCGACACCATCGAGATTTACGACAAACTGCGTCACGAACCAAAGCTCGTAGACGCATTGGTCAAAGCCGCGCCGGGTACTCTCGAGCAAGGCGCCGCCGTGCAAAGTCAGCCCGACGCGGATGCGCGAAACAAAGCGTTCGCCGACTTACAGGCGAAGATCGAAGGCGCTGGATTTGAGTTGGCACCGCGAGGTTTGTTTGCTCGCTGGCCGGGCGACAAAGCCTGGTGGTTGAATCACCTCTTCGGACTGGCCCTGACCGCCGGCTTGTTGACACTCGGCGCACCATTTTGGTTTAACCTGCTCAAGAACCTGATGAGTCTTCGCCCAGCCGTGGCGAGTCTCGTCGAGAAGCGTCCGACCAGCGCGCCGGCATTACCGGCAGATCCGGCCTCTCCGCCCTCACCCAGTTAATATCGACAAGGAAATAGCCAACTGGTTGGACAACTGGCCTAATTACAGCTGGAAGAGTAGCCGAATTTCGCCCGCGCCAGAACTGGTGCGCGATAGAGGGTTCGAACCTCTGACCCCTACCGTGTCAAGGTAGTGCTCTACCACTGAGCTAACCGCGCATGAATCAGAAGTGATAAGTGATCGGTGATCAGTGATCAGTCAAGACCCACCGCTGAGCACCGTTCACTGATCGCAGATCACTCATATCGCTCCACTTCCTCGCTGGACAACTAGGAGGCGCCGGACGACAATTCGTTTCCTCGTGAGCAAACTTTTCTTCAAACGATTTCTGAAGCGACCGTTTCAAGTCGCCTCGATTATTCCCAGCTCAAAGGCGCTGGTCGAACGTGTCGCGAGTAAAATGGATTTCACTCAACCACGGGTAATTGCCGAATACGGCCCGGGTGAAGGCGTGCACTCGCGTGAGATCGCCCGGCGGATGACTCTGGACTCGCATCTGCTTCTGTTTGAGCTGGACGCGGCGTTCGCGCGAGATTTGAAGCGGCAGTTTGCAGATGAACCACGGGTGCATGTGATTCATGGAGACGCTGCCACTTTGCCATATGAGCTGAAACGGCGCGGCTTTGCTGAATGCGATTACATCCTTTCCGGTATCCCGTTCAGCATTCTCAAAATCGAGAAGAAACGGGCGCTTCTTCAAAAAACCTATGATTCTCTCGTCGTGGACGGCAGTTTCATCATTTACCAGGTCACCAACGAATTGAAGCAGCACGCCACGCTATTCGAGCACGGCGAATCGGAATATTTCCTACAAAACATTCCGCCGATGTTCATCACCGTTTTTCACAAAACACCATCGCCCCGTCGCCGCAGCCGGCGTACTCCGGAACGGAAACGCGTCCCGGGACTGGTTAGCGTTGGTGCAGACGGATCCGCATGACGGAACAGCCGCGCCGGATCGAAAAAGATTCGATGGGCGAGATGTCGCTTCCGGCGCATGCGCTCCATGGCGCCTCCACACACCGCGCGGTGCTCAATTTTCCAGTTAGTGGCCATCGGTTTTCGCGACCATTCATTCGCGCTTTGGGCCTGATTAAATGGGCGGCCGCGCAGGCGAATCACGATCTCGGCCTGCTCGACGCAGAGCGCGCCGCGTTGATTGTGCAGGCGGCTGAGGAAGTCGCGGAGGGGAAACTCGACGACCATTTTCCGCTCGACATTTTTCAGACTGGCTCCGGCACAAGCACAAACACCAACGCAAACGAAGTGATCGCGAACCGTTGCGCCCAGCTTGCGGGGAAACCGATCGGTTCACGCGAGCATGTTCACCCAAACGATCACGTCAACATGGGCCAATCGAGCAACGACGTGATTCCCTCAGCGATACACATCAGCGCGGCCGAAGAGCTGAAGAACCGTCTGGTCCCGGCCTTGGAAAAATTACACACCGCGCTCGAAGCGAAGGCGAAAGAATTCTGGGGCATCATCAAAATCGGCCGGACGCATTTAATGGACGCGACGCCGATCCGATTGGGGCAGGAATTTTCCGGTTACGCGCGGCAGGTTGCTTGCGCGAAAGAACGCGCGCTGAAATCAATCGAAGTTTTGCGAGAGCTGGCGCTTGGCGGGACTGCGGTCGGCACGGGCCTGAACCGGCATGTTGATCTTCCAAAGAAAATGCTCCGGCATCTGGAACAACGCACCGCCATTGCGTTTTACGAGGCAAAAAATCATTTTGAAGCGCAGGGTGGAAAGGACGCAGTTGTCGAAGCGAGCGGTCATCTAAAAACGATCGCGGTGAGCCTGTTCAAGATCGCGAACGACATTCGCTGGCTCGGCAGCGGACCGCGCTGCGGCATCGGCGAGATTCAGCTGCCCGCTACGCAACCTGGCAGCTCGATCATGCCGGGAAAGATAAATCCGGTCATGTGCGAATCACTGATGATGGTGTGCGCGGAGGTGATCGGCAACGACACAACCATCACCTGGGCAGGCGCGAACGGGAATTTCGAGCTGAATGTGATGATGCCGGTCATGGCGCATGATCTCTTGGAATCGATACGTCTGTTGGCGAACGTCGTCGATGTGTTCTGCGAGAAATCCGTTCGCGGCATCGTGGCAAACGAAGAGCGTTGCCGTGAACTGGTCGAGCTTTCAATGGCGATGGTAACCAGTCTTGCGCCCAAGATTGGCTATGATCGCGCAGCTGAAATTGCGAAAGAGAGCGCGAAAACCGGTCGCACCGTCCGCGAAATTGCGCGCGAGAAAAAAATCCTGCCGGAGAAAGAACTCGAGGGCGCGTTGGACCCAATCAAAATGACCGAGCCCGGCGGAACGGGTGCAGCGTGACGTGTGTCACGTTCGCTGTGGCGTGCTAAGCTCGATCCATGGTTGCGAAACTCGAAGGGGCGCAGTTTTCGGGCGGAGCCAATATTGCGATTAAGTGTCCCAGCCACACGTACGAACAGACGGTGGCCTTCTATCGAGATACGCTGGGCTTGCCTTTACTCGAGGAAGAAAGGGACGGCTGTATTTTCCAGTTTGGCCCAAACCGGCTGTGGATCGACAGCGTGCCTCACCTAAGTCATCCGGATATCTGGCTGGAATTGGAAACTAATGACACCGACGCAGCCGCGTCATTTTTGAAGGTGCACGGCGTGACAAGGCGCGACGAAGTCGAGCAATTAAGTCAGGATCTCAACGGCTTCTTCATCTCCGCGCCAAACGGCATCATACATCTCGTCATTGGCCCGGAAGAAGCCTGAGGGAGCTCACCCCCGCCACCGCCCTACCCACGTGCTCCAGCCGTAAAACCCCAATGGTTCCAGGCAGCCCGCCTCGACTAGCGCGTCCACATCCGCGCGGCTCGGCGTGATCTTTTCGTTGGAATCAATTCCGTAGCAATCGTCGATGACCATCCAGCAATTGTCGGCAAACTTGTCGCGGTAGCACTCGACATCGCGCCGTTTGGCCGCATCGGCGTCGAGGATTAGGAGGCCAATCTTATCCCGACCCACCCTTTCATTGACTGCGTGGATTGTTGCCGCGTCGAAGGAACGCCCTTTAATGAGAGTAACCATTTCCGATACGCGCTGCCGTGCAAGATTCCGTTCCAGGTCGCGCAAGATATTGCGCGTGCC
>WNFY01004857.1_pt1 | contig 14015 bp, 11 predicted proteins | sample 5400091 | NCBI WGS metagenome assembly WNFY01 (sample SAMN13153364, study PRJNA577476) | soil metagenome | isolation source: 60 cm soil or saprolite under grassland replicate 1 | place: USA:California | collected 2016-06-15 | reverse complement strand
ATTCATCGCCATGGCATAAGCTGTCTCCAACGCGGACAGGGCATAGGTCTCACGCGCCTTCTTTGTCACCTGATTTGCGATCTCTTTAGGCAAGTAGCGCTTAAAGATCTCAATTGCCATGCGGTTGTATCGCACATCGTCACCATTCCGAATGTGACGACCTGTATTTGACGCAGAATGCATCCGGTAAACGGCTAGTGGTTCGACCTCATACCAGATAGGATACTGTGAAGCAACGCGCACCCACATTTCCCAATCTTCACTGCAAATCAGGCGGCTATCAAACCCACCGAGGCGCTCGTATACATCGCGGCGCACTACGATTGATGGAGTCATAATCCGCTGTTCCTCGGCAAGACGTTCCAGCCAGTCATTGGGGATTCCGCTGGTTGCCTGTTCTAACGGCGAGGAGTTTAGCTGATTTCCCAAATCATCGATAAGGATCTGGCGACAAAACGCCGCGCCAATCTCGGGCTGACTCTCAAAGGCATTCTGCATCTTCTGATAAAAACCGTCCAGGACATAATCATCTCCGTGCAGCAAGTGGATCACGTTGCCGCGCGCACGCCTTAGACAAGTCTCAAAGTTTTTCGTGTGGCCGACATTTTGCGGCTGTCGATAGAACGTGACGCGTCCCTGACCGATTTCTTTTACAACACCTTCGGGATCATCCAACGTGGAGCAATCATCCACCACTTCGATCTGCATTGAATCGGGTCTCGGATCTTGAGCCAGCACACTCTCGAGGGTTTGTCGCAGATATCGCGCACAATGATAGGTTGGAATCATCACGGACCAAAACGGGCGCGCAGAGTCGTATCCGATAGGGGATATCTTTGCCCGATACGACCAGTTTTGATCTGAATCCATATTCTTCACGATGGCTGACATGATTCTACTTGCTTGCCTGACCTTTAGCACTGACAAGAATTGTTACGCGGTTATGGGTAAAGTCAATCTCTTTTGGATAAATCCAGCCTGGTATATTTTGCGACTCTTGATCGAAGACAATATGATATGCGTATTTATCTTTCAATAAGGAGTTAAAGTAATCATACATCGAAGGGTAAAGATCGCGACGAACTCCGGGCTCCATAAACCGTTCGTAATAAAGACTGTCGATAACAACATAATCAGGATGTCGTTTATATAACTCTGATTCGGTGAACCAGGCGATGTCTTGGTCAGCTCGCAGATGATCCTCTTCTGTACCATTGATAAATTGGTTATCGGGAAACAAGACCTCAAACAATTTCTCCCTACCATTCACAAAAGGCATCCAGGTCACATCAGCATGTACTTCGGGCAAATACGTCCAGGTGGGAGAATACACATCTTCTTCCACCGTACTGCCTGCTGGCATATTTGCTTTTACCCACAGTTCTGCTTGCAGACGGGGATCATCCAGGAAACGCCAGCCAACATACGAGCTACAAAGCAAATTGTACCCAATCAGGAATGCCAGTACAGATGCAAACGCGATTTTATTAGGCTGCAGCTTCTCCCAAATCAAGCCAGACATCAGCAACCAGAGCGGCATGATCGGCAATATAAACCTGGTTGGCAGGCGGGGAAATAGACCAAATTCAATATAGTAGGCAACAAAAACCGAGAGACAGAGAAGAAACGTTGCCCTCTTTTTCCATTCCTCTTTCAAGAAAAGCCATGCGATCAAAGCAAATACAAATGCAATGGCGGAAACAATAAAGAAAGGCCAACCAATGATTTCTATCATCCTTCCAAAGAATCGCAGGAAGCTATGTCCACAACCATGATTAACCCAGAAATCAGACGCTTACTAAAGAGAATTTGATTCCAGGGTATCTGCTTCCAAGCTTCAATCCGAAGGGAAATGAGATGAGCAATTACAAGGGAAAATCCAATCGCCACACCGTTATATTTCGTGGAGGCTGCAATGCCTGTAAAGAAACCCGCCAGCAGATAGTTGGAATATTTTTGCTCAAACAAAATACTGTGACTGAAAGTAAACGCAACCAACATCCAAAACATGACGGGGATATCCACCGTTAAAAAATGACTGTAAACAATAAACCCGGCTGACGTCGCGGCGATTAATGCAATAACACGCGCAGCCACAATGCCATACGATTTTCGCACAATGTGATATAGCAACCCGACCGATAGGAGCAACATAAACTTCGTGAGGACGCGCGACCATACTGTTTCTATAAGTTCCTGGGTTGGGACTGAAAAACCGAACATTTTGCCTAACGTTGAGACTGGCAGGACCGACAAAAAATAATTGAAATAAGTGTGGAAAGGTGGCTTATCGAACCATCCCGGATTGAACGGAAGTTTGCCATCGAGAAATAGAGGCTGAAATGCCATTTGGTCAGGATTTTCGTACTTAACCGTGATGCCATATAAGCTCAAAGCGAGACAAACCAACAAAGCGGCTAAAAGAATTTTGTCGGTTTTTTCAAGGGATTGCTTGATTCTAAGGATAGGGTTCATTGGAAATCCACGTTCTGGGTTTGGGAGCACTTATTCTAAAGGCGGAACAATATATTTTTGGGAGAAACGACTCCACGGATCAATCTGAACCTCTCCTGTTTGATAAAACAGTTGGCAGTCATTAGGCGCCAGCAGTAGTTTCCGAGGCTGCTGATCCTGTATTATCAACGCGAGAGAGGAAACTGCCCAGTTGTTGAGGATTGTGTACGGAGTGTTTTCCAGCCATTGATAATTGGCTGGTGTCAGTTCAGTGCATGTACCCTGAGTCTGCTGGAGTGTTTGTTCGAGTCTTTGTATAGATGTCTGCCACATTATTGACTTAGCAAGTAGGACTCCGAGATAAATGACCGATAAAGCGATCAGGAATCTAAATCGCCAAGTGTATTCACGCGCCATTGGTTTACGAACACTATCGATCACCGCCATGATCATGATGAACAGTACTACAAAAAGATCCGACCCCATTTTGAGGATAAACGGCGTTTCATTCAGTGCATGTTGAGCCAGTAAAAGACCGCTTGCCGTCATGGCAAGAAAAAAATAGGAGATATAGAGTAATCGTATGTTCTGCATGAAGCTACTGGCACGAGAGTAGTACAAATAAACAAGAAACAGAGGAATAATGCCTGCGATGGAAACAACAAAGGAAGTGTTACCCTGAAGCAAAAGCCTTCCTGTCAGGAAGAATAAGAATAGTGCTTGCAAAGAGACAAGCCAGAACAGCGCTTTGACGATTCTGCTTTCTGTGTTGACAAGCCATTTAGTTAGCAGAATCAACAATGCAAGTTCGGCGGCCGTACCTATAAAGAAAAGATTCTCCACTCCGCTGATCATAAAGTAATTGCGGACTTCTCCGGTTGCTGCAAAGGTCATTTCATAGGAACTTAAACTGAAAAAGCTGTAAATTCCCCTGGCTGCCGCGGCCAGCAAAAATAGGATCGTGCTTATCCCGGCTGCCCTTCGATCGGCAGGTCGCCAGTAGCCGATATAAGCGGATGCACCTGCCATAACCAAGTAAAGGGTGAGGACTAGAGGATGTAGAAAGAATGTAAAAGGTATAAGGATAACGAACAAAATCCAAAACGTTTTACTTCTTGGCCCTAGGAGGAGCGCCAGAAGCAGAGGACAAGCGAACTGCACAGAAATCAAAAGCTCGGATACCCACGAAAAGTTCACCAGATTGACGAACAAGATAATCAACGCGGCCCAGATGAGCAATTCCTCTCGTTTTTTTCGTACGATAAGCCATGACAGAAATAAAGAAATAAATGGTGTAAGGGCATAGTTTAAGTTGAAGGCCAGCCGTACGATCGGCAGCGTAGTCAGAGTATCGATTCCCAATCGAAGAAAGGTTTTGATAAGAATGATCGTTGGCAGTTGAAACAGCAGGATCGTGAATCGTCCATTGCGGATGACAGAATGAGTGATCAGCATTTCAAGTAAATAGGAACTGCCATCCTGAAAAAGTGGTAAGCCAACGACGGCTGCTACAAGCAGCGCAAATAGAACTGGAACCAGGACCCAAAGCATCGATCGTGATTCAATGACTGGCTCATTCGCAGCCATCAGCCGACCAACCACATCTTGATTAGTTTCTTCTTCGGTATGAACTCATTGAATGGGTTGCCTGACAGACAAGTCTTCAAGCAGGCTCGCATGTTTTTCCGGTCGCCCCGATTCCGATATTCTTCTGCCCACTCAAAAAAATAGCGCGAGATGGCAATGTTGACAATCTTGTTATATCGATAGTTTAAATGCTTATTGATTGTTCGATAGAACTTCAGCGTTTCTTGCTGTTTCATTGTCTCGCTGAAAGGCGAATAAAGACCTCCGGGGTGATAGCGGTAGACTCCCATCACTTCATCGATGTAACCGATCTTGCCATGCTCTGCATTTAGAATATGCAGGGGCCAATCGGTAATCGGAAAGAAGTCGTTGTACCAGGCGGGAATTTCGCCCATCAACCCTCTGTGAAACATTGTGGAGCAAGTGGCAATAAAATTGCCCATCCAAATGTCTTCCAACGAGGAAATCTCCTTTTGTCCGGGCGGCGTCCAGTTGCCGCCATCTTTCCCATTAGGCTCATGATAGATCCGTGCATTATGGAAACAAAGAGAGCAGTCGGGATGGTTATCGAGGAAATTAGCTTGCTTCTGAAGTTTATGTGGAGAGGTCCAGTAATCATCGCCATCCAACATGGCAATGTATTGTCCTTTTGCAGATCGTATACCGCGCACGACGACTTCGTTGCTGTGGATATTCTTTTCTGAAAGCAGCAAATGAACCTTATCGGGATGTTCCTTCTGAAACTGCAATACGATCTCGCGCGTCCGGTCTGTGGAGCAATCTTCGCTGACGAGAATCTCATATTCGAAGTTTGTTTCTTGCATTGCCGCGCTGTCGAGCGCCTGCTGGATGAACTTCTCATGGTTATAAGTCATGACGAGAACAGATACTTTCATTCTTATCCATTCTCAGGTTTGACCGCGCGGACGGTGATCAGCGTTTGATAATGAGGATCATGATGATCAAGTTCTTTACGAGTGAGTTCATCGACAGCCAAGCCTTGTAAAAAGGCGGTCGCTGCCAGCACATTTCCAAACGATCGGATACCCAGATTTTGAGCCGGAAAAACCTCTTCAAACATGCGATGCGCGGAATGCAGCGTGAACGACCAATACCAACAATCAGACCATTCATCAATGCTGATCTGGCTGATTCCGGGAAATGTGGTCAGCAAAACGCCGCCAGGTCTGAGAATCCGCCGGAGCGTGAGCAGAGCCGAACGCACATCATATACAAGGTGAAGAGTTTGTGTGAGGATGATGCAGTCGAAAGCATCCGAAGGAATATGATCCGCATGAGCCAGGTCGGCGACGATGGTCGCAGCTGGATTGCCTTCGGTAACATGTAAGATATCTCTTACCGAAACACGATCCCCGCCAAACCTGCGCGTGTAGCTATCATCTCCCACTTCGAGTACGCGTCCCTTGATATCAGTTGCGTGACGAGCAAGAAAAGATTCGATATAGTAACGATCGATGGGTAGACCACGGTCATAACCGAACTCACGGCTGAATGGCGTGAGACGTCGGAAATCTCCAAAGCGAACTTCTCCTTTCGCTGGAATAAACGCATCGCCCTGTCGATTTACAATGTTTCGTCGAACAGAGGCTGGCATTAACCTGTAAGCGATTCGTCGAGCAACATCAACCGTTTTCCAGAACACGTAGCCGCTGAACTGACGAGGTGCATAACGGAACCAATTGAATGCAAGGCGCAGAGCCGAACCGATTCGTTTCTCTGCCAACTGCTGATAGATCAGCGCAGAAAACCCCTCGCTGTAATATTCGCGCCACGAGGCGACGCCAGCAGAATAAGCTTCGCGGTAAGCTGCTTTCTGATTGACATATTGCAGATTTGAGTTGAGCACAGCCAGCACTGTCTTTAACATCAGTTTCGGGTTTCGAGACATGTTCTGTCCATGCAATCGATATTCAGCAACTAGATTTCCGTGAACAGAGACCGGATGCTTTCTGGCGATGCGAAGGTAAAGATCATAGTCTTCGCATGCAGGCAGCTGCGGATTAAAGCCACCCACTTCTTCAAGAGGTGCACGACGATACGCCACAGTCGCATGCATTCCGATATAGTTCCCACGCAGGAAGGCTGCGTAAGGATCAGGATTTGTGGCCTCCTGACTGTACTCACTGATGATCGAATTATCTTCATTGGTATAGCGGTAACGACCCGATACAAATGCGCTTTCCGGAGAATTCTGCAGAGCCTGGACTCCCTGCTCGACAGCCTCCGATAATAGGCGATCATCGGCATCCAGGAACACAAGAATGCTTCCACGACTTGCCCGCAGACCTGCATTGCGTGCCGCGGCGAGTCCCGTATTTTCCTGATAAATATAGTGAACTTTGGGGTAGCGCGCTGCCACCTCTGCTGTGTTATCGGTCGAGCCATCATCAACGACGATGATCTCTAGGTGTGGGTAGGTTTGCGCCAGAACGCTCTCAACGGCTTGATCCAGAAAGCGCCCATGGTTATAGCAGGGAATGACAACGGAGACTAATGGATTGTCTACCTTGTGATCTTCTATAATCGAGTCGTGACCCTGTTCAGCATGTTGCAAAGCTGACGGCTCTTTCAACTCCGAGTCTGCTACATCTCGATTGTGCATGTCATTCACCGTTCCACAAAGACCAATATAGTTTCAAATCAACCTGCGTGCTGATAGGATGCATTCATGCCAGGTTTCTGCGATTCAGGAATGATTTCCATATCCCATTCGAACATTGGCCGGATGGCTCCATCCCATTTTCCATACCAACCATCGCGTTTTTCAGCCTCATCACGCACATCGAATGTGAGGGCATTATCCTCTGCAAAGAGAATTTGATCATTTTTTACGAAACGTATCCCTACGCGGTGCCCGCCATCGTTCAGTAGATCTCCTGGGATATAGCAACGGCGGCGAATTAGCCCCACAGGAAACGTATGCTCACGCCAGTCAGGCAGATAAGTTGGCGCAACGCTGCAAACTAGAATGCCCTGCTCGTTATAAAGATCGAAGGTGGGATGAAGATAAGCATTAGGATGTCGATTCCAGTACTCGAACTCAATGACAATTGGAGTCGCTACTGTGATCGGATCGGCGGTTGACCCTTTAACCGGTCGTACACAGATCCGATGTAGCCGCGCCTCATTATCGCCTGGAGCAAGAGCTTCGTTATCCCACCTGCGTTCCGTTAAAAGAGAATAGGAAGTCTGCAGATAATGACCAATTACAGCAGCTGGGTCGCCTTCTTCCACGATCTTGCCTTCATCGATCCAAAGTACGCGATGGCACAGATCCTGAATCGCCACCAAATTATGACTCACGAAAAGGACCGTGCGGCCATCCCTGGCGACGTTGCCCATTTTCCCAAGGCTTTTTCGCTGGAATGAAGCATCGCCGACAGCGAGCACCTCATCGATGAGCAGGATTTCCGGTTCGAGATGGGCCGCGACCGCGAATGCCAGCCGCATATGCATCCCGCTCGAATAGCGCTTCACCGGAGTGTCAATGAATTTCTCCACCTCAGCAAACGCTACGATCTCGTCGAATTTCTGTCTGATCTCCACTCTTCCCATGCCAAGGATTGCGCCATTCAGGTAAATATTCTCCCGACCGGTCAGATCAGGATGAAAGCCTGTACCTACTTCTAATAATGAGCCCACCCTACCGCGAAGCCTAAAGGATCCCGAGGTCGGCTTTGTAATGCGGGATACAACCTTGAGCAAAGTGCTTTTCCCCGCGCCGTTACGCCCAATTACACCGACGATCTCACCCTGTCTGACATTAAATGTTACATCGCGCAAAGCCCACAGGAGCCCATTGCTAGTAACGGACTGCGATTCTGCAGGTGCTGACTTCTTACCGAAACTTCGCAGGTAATTCCAAGGCAGGGACACGACCTGGGTCACGGTTTCTCGCAGGTCCTGGTATCGTTCCTGTTGACCGATGCGATAAAGCTTCCCCACATGGTCAACGCGAATAGCGGTATTTGTCATATGCTACACCACATCCGCGAATGTATCTTCTACGCTGTGAAAATAATAAAGCCCGCCTGCCAGTACACCGATCACCACGACGAACGATATGCTGAGCAAGGCAAACGAGACGTGGACATTGCCAAGCAATGCCCACCGGAATCCCTCTACAACTCCAGCCATTGGATTGAGTCCATAAAGCGCGCGCCATTTTTCAGGGAGCAGACTGCTCGGGTAAGCTACCGGCGTGGCAAACAACCAGACCTGGATCAAGAATGCTGTTACATAGCGGATATCCCGGAAGCGCACATTCAAGGCGGACAACCATATACTGACTCCAAGTGCTGTAAGTGTTGCCATCAGAATAAAAATAGGCAGAGTCCAAACTGCAGCAGTGGGGACAAGTCCATACCATAACATCATTCCAATAAGGATCACAAAGGCAATCGCAAAATCGAGCAGGTTGCTGAGAACTGCCGCCATGGGCAGGAGTAAACGTGGAAAATACACCTTAGTGATTGTCTGCTCCTGCTCAATCAAGCTGTTACTGCCCTGCGTAAGCGCATTTGCAAAAAAGGTCCAGGGGACTAGGGCAGCATAGGAAAAAACAGGATAAGGAACACCTTCCGAGGGAATGTGAGCTAATCCACCAAAGAAAATGCTGAAGACGACCATGGCAAAAAATGGCTGGATGACGGCCCATGCCGCTCCTAATATGGTCTGCTTGTAACGCAATTTAAGGTTGCGCCATATCAGAAAATAAAGAAGTTCATGGTAGGCCCATAACTCGTCAAGATGTAAAGAGCTCCACCTGGAAGAGGAATGGACCACAATATCCCACGGTGCGCTTTCATCATCGAATTTGTTGACAGGGATCACAGAAGTTTTCATCGTATGCCTTTGTATCGCTATCTTTCCAATCTACCTCGTCGAAATTTGCGGCTGATAGATAAATTTGAGGAGACTGGATTCAAATCGTTGCGTTGCAAAGCACGACGAACACCTCTCCAAAAGTAATAGTGATCAATGAACACAAACCACTTATAAGATTTTCCTCTGTCCATTAACTTTTGCAAACGATTTATGCCGCCTGCAGAAATATTTGTCAGGAATAGCAACTGCCAAAACAAGAGCCAAGTCCAACCGGTTTGCATGATATGTCCCAGTAGTTTTGTTTCCATCTGCGGATGGCGGCGAACAAGTTCAACGCTCCCTTCCCCTGCTAACTCTGAATCGCGGCAGAGTTCTTGAAATCCTTTGTTTTGCTGTTGATTGCCAAGAGCTTGGGGCAGATAAACAAGAGAACAGCCGTAGCGTTTGAGACGATAGGCAAGATCGACATCGAAACCACGTCTCAGGTCGGTAACATTCCCGCCCACCGCCAGCACTGCAGCGCGCGGGACCGACATATTGCCGCCATAACATTCGTCCCATTCGGGCGGACGTTGCCCCCGGTTCAGTTCTTCGTAGTGATTCCGCCAGCCGCTCGCAAAACCATGTGCAAACCAATCTGCATCGGTCCTCAACTCTAGCTTGATCTGACCCACACCTACAACCAACTTGTGCTCTTGATGCAGGCGCATATGTTCCGAAATAAACTGTGCTTCCACCACAATATCGTCATCAAGAAAAATAGAAACGTGACCTGTAGATATCGCCAAACCTCGATTGAGTGCAGATGGCTGCCCTGTGTTCGGCTGAGAGATCACTCGCAGCGTAAACGGCGTCTTGAGACTGGCCAGCATCTCCGTGGTCCCATCGGTTGAGCCGTCCACGACGACCACTGCTTCAAAATCGATGGCTGGATACGTCTGGCAGGCGAGGGCTTGCAGACAATTGCGCAATTGTTCAGCGCGGTTATAAGTAGGGATAATCACGCTTGCTTCCATCACGAACCGCCTCTTCCCGTTTGCGTGACACCCCAGCGTATCGCGCCATAAAAGACACCCAGTGCCGCGATCAACAACTCAAAATTGATCTGATGCTTGCGCAGCATAACGCCAAAAAAATGCGCGGAATTTTGCCAGATGTCACGCGTCATGCGCCACAACATGTAGGTATCGCTAAGGCTCATATGTTTAGCATAGTAAGCTCCGCGTCCGATGCCATATCGCCACTCGAGCGACAGGCTTTCGCCTTTGGATCGCCAGGCACGATGATAGATAATCGCATCGGGAACATAATAAATACAATTTCCATGTTCCAGCAATCGAAAACAAAGGTCATTGTCCTCAGCAGCGGGAAAATTTGTCCCCGGACCTAAGCGCTCATCGAACACACCGACATCCTCAAATACCGATCGATACGCGCCCATGTTCCCGGTAAAAAGGACTTCTCGGTCGAGCCGCCCCTTGTAGACTGCCGGTGCATTATCGTTTTTGAGAGAAGGAGCGCTTCCTGCATGGACTTCAGATTCGCCAGCCCGAACCTGACCTGTCACCACGCTGCAAGTTCCTGACTTGATGACAGCATTCACCATGCTGCCAAACCAATCGGGTTCCACAAACATATCATCATCGATAAATATCAAGATAGGATATTGCGACGATGCAATCCCCAAATTTCTCGCAGTTCCTACACCTACAGTCTTGGAATGGATGTAGCGGATATCACAAGAACGCTCGATTTTCATTGCAGAGAGTTCAACATGCGACTCTATACTCTGATCAATGATGATCATCTCGGTTGGCACGCTGTCTCCGCGCAAGATCGACTCGACCGTCTCCAGGAGCAGCCTGGGGCGGTTGCGTGAGCAAATGATGAGCGAACTTGCCGGCAATTGAGACTCTACATTCACTTCTTCACCGCCCGAATGCCAAGTAGCATGGGATAGCGCTCATCGACGCGATCTAATTCGCGCTTTGGCAGTTCTTCACATGCCATGCCTTCGAGAAAAGCGACCGCGCTGAGAACATTTCCAAACACGGATACTGTCACTTGCTCTTTGCCAAAAATATCTCCAAACAACCGCTCAACAGCATCCGGAGTGAACCGCCAATAATCGGTGAACCCTTGTCCCGCGAGGCGACTCAGGCAGGGGATCGTGGACAGCAATACGCCACCCGGTCGCAGGATGCGATGTGAATGCTCAATCGCAGACTTCACGTCATAGATCAACTGCAATGTTTGGTTCAGAATAAAGCAATCGAAGGAATCGCCGGGAATTGAATCTGCTGTGGATAAGTCGGCAATAATCGTTGCTTTCTGGTTGGATGAATCGATGTCTAAAACATCTGCGCACTCGATATGTGAGCCAAAGCGATCCGTGTAATCGCTGTTCATGATCTCCAGAACGCGGCCCTGAATATCGGCGCGATGACTCTCGAGAAACGATTCGATATAGTAGCGATCCACCGGTAGCCCGCGGTCAAAGCCCCAGTTATCGCTGACTGGTTTACTTCTATACAGCGATCCCATCCAAACAGGGAATAATGTTCGCTTGAGCCAATGCCTGACACTCGGCGATAAATGTTGTTCAGCGAAGCTTGAAGCCGTACGCCAACCCATAACTAAATCCTTTCAAACTTAATAGACCTTCACGTGCATAAACGTTTTGGCGGAGAACCACCGCTTTCCCCGTTCGCCATACCAGCCAAAAAAACCAGATTGACCAGAGGTAGGCAGCATACCAATCGCCTTTTCGCAAATGCTTCGCTGTAAACGCACCAAATCCATGGCTATAATTCCAGAAGCTTCGAATCAGGCGCTCAGCATCCTGTCGTTCGTGATAGATCACAACCTCCGGTTGATAACGAATCACTGTTCCCGCTAAGAGCAGGCGATAGAAGATATCAATATCTTCCGCGGATTTTCCAGCAGACCCTGTGCCGAGTCGCTCATCATAACCACCGACGCGCTGGAGTTTTGCTCGCTTGATGGCAAAGTTGCCGCCGCTGCCCACATCCCAGGGGAATTTATGCCCTTGAAATGTTGCCGCTTTCCGGCTGGTGCGAGTGGAGATCGGGAATAATTCAGCAGCCTCAGATTCAAGTGGCAATATGCGACCCGTTACACCATCGAGTTCCGGGCAGGAAGTTAACATCCGCTCAATAGATGCCAACCAATTTGGATCTGGAACACAATCATCGTCCGTAAACGCGACAATGTCATGAGATGCCTGAGAACTTGCTAGGTTGCGCGCCGCGGAAAGTCCTAACTTTGCCTGGGAACAATGAACGATCGGGATTACGCTCTTTGAGCGTACCTCATTGATTGCCTTCTCACCAATCTGATAGTTGCCCTGATCAATGATGAGCACCTCTTCTGGAAGGGCCGTGCCTTGAATCAATAAAGCTTCCAGACAGCGCAACAAGCCGTCCGGGCGATCAAGAGTTGGGATGGCGACTGTGATTTTCGCGATTGGTTTCATGGCAATCTCAGTGCATAGCCTGTTACCTTCCTCAGAAAGCAACATAAACAAATTCGTCTTGTCTTATCCAGGAACAATAGGTTCCTCAGTATGGATGTGATGCCAATTGCCGAAAGCCAGGTTTCGATCCATTTCGACCAGCACTTGTTGGAGAGGTTGCCTGGTTTCATCGTGATTGATACGCAACCTCAGGAAATCACGCACCAGTTTGATCGCAGCAACGGATTTCACTGCCACGATCAATTCGGCCAGCAAGAATCTTGAATAATGTTTGCGATAGAACTGGGCCAGGCTGATGAAGAACATGTTGTAATACCAGGCTCGCTTTTGAATTGTTGTACCTGCACCGACGTGCATAACCTCTGCCTGAGGCACAAAATGAGTCTCCAGATTTTGCGCGGCGAGACGATAGCACAAATCTACTTCTTCGAAATAGAGGAAGATGCTCTCATCGAAGCTGCCAATATTCAAAATCTGTTCACGGCGGAATGCCAGCGCGGCTCCAAGTACCCAAGGCACGGCAACCGCTGATTCGGTAGCTTTCTTTTGCAATGTGCGATTCTTCAGAAATGGCAGCCGCGGAACCAGCTTGTAGAACTCTGAAACATAGAGAAAGATGTGAATAGGAGTCGGATAATAAAAGCAGGATGTTTGCAGAGTTTTGTCCGGGTTCAAAACGCGCGGACCGATCATCGCAGTTTCTGGGTGAGTTTCAAGATATTGATTGAGCGGCTGGAGAGAACCCGGCATCATAAACACATCCGCGTTGATGAGAAAGATATGATCAGAGTGACAGTTCTCAATTCCGCGATTGGATGCCGCCCCAAATCCGATGTTTTTCGGCAGGGAGAGGAACGGAATGGAAGGAAATTCCGCTTTTAGCATTTCGACGGTGCCATCTTTGGATCCATTGTCGACTACCAGGATTTCATCCGGGTGCTCCGGTAACACAGACTGTATACATTTGCGCAACAGATCACGGGTGTTGCAGGTGACGATGCAAACGGCAATGGTATTCATACTAGCGCAGTTCCTCTCTCTGAGTCTTTGCCCACAGGCGTGGTTGATTTAAAAGGCTATCCAGTATGGCGCGGATGGCGGCGAAGATATCGAGCAAAAAGAAAATCGGAATCCAGGGCAATCTCTTCCACATTGCCAGATCAAATCGTTCTTTGGTGAAAAGTGCGAGAATTTGCACAAGTGGCATGAGTAAGGACAGTAGGACAATTCCAAGCAACAGGAAGAATAGCTCAATACTAATAAAGTAGCCAATACTCAAGAGGACTACAGCACCCATTAACGCGAGACGGTCCAAATATCCGGCAGTGAATAGTAGCAACTCCAAACGTAGAGGAAGACTCAACTTCTGATCACCCAAGATTTGCGCGGAATGTACTTTTGCCACATCGTTCAAACCGCGTCCCCAGCGGATATGTTGTTTTAGATATCCATTCACGGTCTGAGGAACTTGTTGATTGGAAACTGCTTCTTGCGCAAAGCGCGTGATGAAACCCTGGCGATGGAACATAACCGTCAAATCGGAATCTTCTGAGAAGGCGCCATTGCGAAAGCCACCCGAAGAGACCAAAAGATCGCGTCGATAACCGCAGTTGGAGCCGAGCAGGGCGGG
>WNFY01006625.1_pt1 | contig 14017 bp, 18 predicted proteins | sample 5400091 | NCBI WGS metagenome assembly WNFY01 (sample SAMN13153364, study PRJNA577476) | soil metagenome | isolation source: 60 cm soil or saprolite under grassland replicate 1 | place: USA:California | collected 2016-06-15 | reverse complement strand
GATCAGCATCGCGACTGCGATCGAAAGGATGGGATCGATCGGCATCCAGCCCGTCCCGTAGACGACGGCGCCGGCGATCAGCGCTGCGACCGAACCCAGCAGATCGCCGAAGACGTGCAGAAGCGCGCCGCGCGCATTGATCCCGTCCCCGGTGCGCGCGAGCATCCAGGCAACCGCGACATTGACAACCATGCCCGCCGCGGCGACGACCATCACGATCGGCCCCGCGACCGGGATCGGCTCGAACAGTCGACGCACCGCCTCGACGGCGATCCACACCACGAGCGCGAGCATCGCGAGTGCGTTGATGAAGGCCGCCAGCACTTCGGCGCGCGCGTAACCATAAGACGCACGCTGCGAGGGGGGCCGCCGCGCGATGTGCGCCGCGATCAGCGCGACGACGAACGCCGCCGCGTCGGTCACCATGTGGCCGGCGTCCGAGATCAGCGCCAGCGATCCCGCGAGCCAGCCTCCGGCCACCTCGATCGCTGCGAACGCGCCTGTCAGGACGACGGCGATCCACAGCGCGCGCGTTATCGCGGCCGCGTCCCCGGAGGCGTCCCGGTGGGCGTGACCATGGTCGTGCGAATGCGGGCGAGTGGCGTTGTGCACGGATCGATCGACGGAGATTCGTCAGAGCGTCGGGAGTCGGGTCCTGCCCTATTGTCGACCGCCCGCAATTCGGCGGCAATCCGAACGGCTCGACGCGCGGTATCAGTTCGGCGCGTCGTCGCGGAGTCGAATCGGCCCCTGGTTTTCCGGATTGAATCCGACCTTGCCCGTGTAGAACGCGCGGATCCGCGCCATGTCGGCCGCGACGTCGGCGCCGGGATCGAGGTACGCGCCGACCCCGATTTCGCGGCGCGGGTAGTCGATGTAGGCCAGCGCGAGCGGAACACGCGCCTCGTGGGCAAGGCGAATGAAACCCGACTTCCAACAGGGGGTGCGACTGCGTGTCCCTTCGGGTGCAAGCGCCAGGCGAAACTCGCGGCGGCGATCGAACTCGGCCTTCATCTGGGCGATGAAGCCGGCCGGCAAGCGGCGATTGACCGGGATGCCTCCCCAGCGCGTGAGGATGCGTCCGAGCGGGAACCTGAACAGCGTGTCCTTGCCGACGAAATGAAAGCGGATGCCGATCATCGCCTTCGCGCAGAGGCCGATCACAGTGTCCCAGTTGGTAGTGTGCGGATAGAAGATCACGACGCAACGCGCCGGCACCGGCTGCGCGAGGCGCACGGTCCAGCCGGCAAAGCGCAGCGCCCATGCGGCGAGACGCGGGACGAGCCCCGGAACGAGCGGCGCGTCGACGACGGAGGCCAGGGTGGGAACGGGTGCGGTGTCGGGCAAGGTGGCGTCGAGCGACCGGGAGCGCGGGCGGAGTCTACCAAAGCGTGCCGCGCCGCGCGGACCGGCCGACGTTAGAATGCAGCGATGCGACCCGTCGTCGACCCTTCCGTTGCCGCACGCATCGACGCCGCGTTGCCGCAGGCCCAGTGTCGCCGTTGCGGCTACGACGGTTGCTATCCCTACGCTGCTGCCGTCGCGGAAGGCGATGCGATCAACCGCTGCCCGCCCGGCGGGGACGCCGTGATCGCCACGCTCGCCGCGCTCACGGGGCGTCCGGTCGTGCCGCTCGATCCGTCCCATGGCGTATACACGCCGTACGCGGTGGCCGAGATCGACGAAGACTTGTGCATCGGCTGCACGCTCTGCATCGAAGCGTGCCCGGTGGACGCGATCGTCGGCGCGGCCAAGCGCATGCACACGGTGCTGCCGGCGCTGTGCACCGGCTGCGAACTGTGCGTTGCGCCCTGCCCGGTCGATTGCATTGCAATGGCTCCCGCGGGACGATTGTGGTGCTCCGAAGACGCGCGTGCTGCGCGCGATCGTCATGACGCACGGAAGCGCCGGCTCGCAGCGCGCCAGCGCGAGTTTCGCGGGGAGGCCACTGCGCTCGCGCTGACCTCGGACGATGGACGCGCGCAAAGACAGCGCGCGGTAGCTGCCGCGCTCACCCGCGCCCGCGCGCGCCGTGCGTCCGCCAACGCCAAATTCGGCTCGACCTGATGCCGCTGCGCTTCTTCATTTCCGCGCTGGCGTTGTTGGCCGGCCTCGCCATGGACTCCCACGCCGTCACGCCCGCCCTCAAGAGTTTTTCCGCCGAGCTCGATGCGCAATGGGACTTTGCCGCGCCCGCGGAATCCGAGCGGCGTTTTCGCGAAGAGCTCTCGAAATGGCCCATCGACGATCCGCGGGCGCTGATCGTTGCCACGCAGATCGCGCGCACGCAAAGCCTGCGGCGCCAGTTCACCGAAGCGAATGCGACGCTCGACGCCGTGCAAGCAAGGCTCGACGGCATGCCCGCGCATGTACGGGTGCGCTATCTGCTCGAGCGCGGCCGCACGTTCAACTCCTCGGGGGCGCCGGAGCGCGCGGTTCCGCTGTTCAAGGAGGCACTCTCGCTCGCCGAGTGCGATGACGACGCGTTCTACGCGATCGACGCCGCGCACATGCTGGGCATCGCGGCGCCGCAGAGCGACCGCCTCGACTGGGACCGCACGGCGCTCGCGATGACCGAAAAGACCACCGATGCGCGCGCGAAGCGCTGGCTGGCGCCGCTCTACAACAATATCGGCTACACCTCGCAGGAACGCGGGGATTTCGCAACGGCGCTCGTCTATTACCGGAAGGCGCTGCCCGCCTACGAAGCCCGAGGCGATCCGCGCAACGTCCGTATCGCGCACTGGATGATCGCGCGGGCGCAGCGCTCGCTGGGCGAGCTCGACGAAGCGGAGGCGATCCAGCGGAGGCTCCTCGCCGAGTACGAGAAGCTCTCCGAAACCGACGGTTACGTCTACGAAGAGTTGGCCGAAATCGCGCTCGCTCGCGGCGAAGTCGCGGCGGCGAGGCCGTGGGCGGCAAAAGCCTACGCAGCGCTGAAGGACGATCCCGGATTCGCCGCCACCGAAAGCGCGAGGCTCGCGCGTCTCGCGGCGATTGCCGCCGGAAACGTTCCGTCGAAGCCATGAATCCGCAAAAGCGCCGCGCAATCTTCGAGCGCTTCGCCGCCGCGAATCCGCATCCGAAATCGGAGCTGGAGCACCGGACACCCTTCGAGCTTCTGGTCGCGGTCGTCCTCTCGGCGCAGGCGACCGACAAGGGCGTCAACAAGGCGACGGCGAAGCTCTTTCCCGCCGCCAACACACCGGCGGCGATCGCGAAGCTCGGCGTCGAGGGACTCATTCCCTACGTGCAATCGATCGGGCTGTTCCGCAACAAGGCGAAGAATCTCGTCGCGCTGTCCGAGATCCTCGTCCGCGAACACGGTGGCAAGGTGCCGGCCGACCGCGAAGCGCTCGAGAAGCTGCCGGGCGTCGGCCGCAAGACCGCCAACGTGATCCTCAACGTCGCGTTCGGCGAACCGACGATCGCCGTGGACACGCACATCTTCCGCGTGGCGAACCGCACCGGGCTTGCGCCGGGCGCAACGCCGGAGAAAGTCGAGCAGAAGCTCCTCAAGTTCGTTCCCGACGAATTCAAGCCGCACGCGCATCATTGGCTGGTCCTGCACGGACGCTACATCTGCGTCGCCCGGTCGCCGAAGTGCCCCGAATGCCTGATCCGCGATCTGTGCGAATACCGGCAGAAGACGAAGTAGCGAGACACCGCTCGCATCGCGGGAACGAAAAAGGCGCCCGCGGGCGCCTTTGCTTCGTCGTTCGGTGCGGCTGGGTCAATACTTCGCCGCAAGCACCGCGGGCCGCGACGCAAAATACGCGGACAGGTTTGCGATGTCCTCCTTCGATAGCGCAGCAGCGAACCCGGCCATGATCGGGTTCTTGCGCGCGCCGGACTTGTAATCGCGCAGCGCTTTTTCGAGGTAGTCGCGATGCTGGCCGGCGAGCTTCGGAAAATCCGCCGATGGGCTGTTGCCGTCCGCACCGTGGCACGCGGCGCAGACTTCCTTGGCCTTTGCGGCGCCGGCGTCGATGTCGGCCGCGTGCGCCCCGACGGCAGTGGCGCACAGGAGGAGGGCCGCGACGGCGAGCGGAAGAAGCCGGTTCGTCATTTGACCGCCGTCGTGAGGCCGCTCTGCCCGTAATAGGCGGCGAGATCGGCCATGTCCTGGTCGGAAAGCGACGATGCGATCGCCCGCATCGACGGATGGCTGCGCTCCCCGCTCTTGTATTCCTGCAGCGCTTTGACGAGATAGGCTTCGTGCTGGCCCGCGATTCGCGGCACCTTGTAGACCTCGGGATACGCGGTGCGCCAGCCTTCGATGCCGTGACAGCCCTGGCACATCTGGACCTTCTGCGCGCCGCGCGCGGCGTCTCCCGTCGGTGCGCCCTCACCGAAAGCGGCCGGCGAAAGCGCCGCGATGCAAAGCGCAACGACGAGGGAAAACGTTTGCGTCATGGTTCGATTTTGATTGGGAAGCGGACGCGAGTCCTGGAGAAAGGACGGGGCGCGTCGGGAAAAAACCCTGCGATTCTAAGGGTTGCGATGTTCGCGGTCAATCTCGTGCACGCGCCGCGACGCCGCGACGGTCACTTCTCGAGATACTGAAGCTTGTCCCTGACGCCCTTCCATTCGTCGGCGTCCGGCGGCGCGGGCTTGCGCTCGATGATCGGCTTCCACAGCTTCGCGAGCTCGGCGTTGATCGCGGTGAATTTCGTCTGATCGGGGGGCACGTCGTCCTCGGCGAAAATCGCCTCGACCGGGCATTCGGCCACGCACAACGTGCAGTCGATGCATTCGTCCGGATCGATGACGAGGAAGTTCGGCCCTTCGCGGAAGCAATCGACGGGACAAACATCGACGCAGTCCGTGTACTTGCAGCGGATGCAGCTTTCGGTGACGACGTAGGTCATGCAGGTGGTCGAGTGCGAAAAGGTTGATTCTAGCAAAAAAGGCCGCATTTCCGATCCTGTGGAGTGCGTGCGGCGGGGCAAGTGCTTGCACGCACGTGGAGCTTGGGCTACCGTAGTTGCCGACCCGACTCGAGTTGCACCATGACGGCCACTTTCGAACATTCGCGCCTTCCATGAGGAACCCATGAGTGACCACATCAAATTCGTTTCCGACGCCACGTTCGACCAGGAAGTCCTGCAGTCGACGACACCTGTCCTCGTCGACTACTGGGCGGAATGGTGCGGTCCGTGCAAGATGATCGCGCCGGTCCTGGAAGACCTCGCCAAGGATTACGCGGGACGGCTCACCGTCGCGAAGCTCGACATCGACGCCAATCCCGGGACAACCAGCCAATTCGGGATTCGCGGCATCCCCACGCTGATCCTCTTCAAGGGCGGCAAGGCGCATGCGCAAAAGGTGGGCGCATTGTCGAAATCGCAATTGACGGCGTTTGTTGACAGTAACCTCTGAACCGGCTACTCTGATTCTCGTGCTCGCGGCGCTCCCCGGTCTCCCGGGGCAGCCCCGCGGCAAGTTCCAAGGCGCCGCCTAGCGATTTCGGGCGCCTTCCCGGGAGCCTTCCCGGGCCCCATTTCCCCGCTTCCCCGCTCCGCGGCGATCAGTCGCCAATGCGGCCGCTCCCAGCCCTTTCCGCGCACCGCCATGCATCTGTCAGAACTCAAATCCAAACCGGTCACCGAGTTGGTGGAAATCGCCAATACCAACGAGCTCGAGGGCGCCAACCGGATGCGCAAGCACGACCTGATCTTCGCCATGCTGAAACAGCAGGCGAAGAAAGGCGAAAGCATCTTCGGCGACGGCACGCTGGAAGTCCTGCCCGACGGCTTCGGCTTCCTGCGCTCGCCGGACACGAGCTACCTGGCCGGCACCGACGACATCTACATCTCGCCCTCGCAGATCCGCCGCTTCAACCTGCACACCGGGGACACGATTGAAGGCGAGATCCGCACGCCCAAGGACGGCGAGCGGTACTTCGCGCTGGTCAAGGTCGACAAGGTCAACGGCGAGCCGCCCGAGAACGCGAAGTCGAAGATCCTGTTCGAGAACCTGACGCCGCTCTTCCCCGACGAGCCGCTCTCGCTCGAGCGCGAAATCAAGGCCGAGGAAAACATGACCGGCCGGATCATCGACATCATCGCGCCCATCGGAAAGGGCCAGCGCGGCCTGCTCGTGTCCTCGCCCAAGTCCGGCAAGACGGTGATGCTGCAGCATGTCGCGCACTCGATCGCGGCGAACCATCCCGACGTCGTGCTGATCGTGCTGCTGATCGACGAGCGGCCCGAGGAAGTGACCGAAATGCAGCGCACGGTGCGCGGCGAGGTCGTCTCGTCGACGTTCGACGAGCCGGCCACACGTCACGTGCAGGTCGCCGAGATGGTCATCGAAAAGGCGAAGCGCCTGGTCGAGCACAAGAAGGACGTCGTGATCCTGCTCGACTCGATCACCCGGCTCGCCCGCGCCTACAACACCGTGGTTCCCGCTTCCGGCAAGGTGCTGACCGGTGGCGTGGACGCCAACGCGCTGCAGCGGCCGAAGCGTTTCTTCGGCGCCGCACGTAACATCGAGGAGGGCGGCTCGCTCACGATCATCGCCACGGCGCTGATCGACACCGGCTCGCGGATGGACGACGTGATCTACGAGGAATTCAAGGGGACCGGCAACATGGAGATCCACCTCGATCGCCGCATGTCCGAGAAGCGCATCTACCCGGCGATCAACGTGAACCGCTCGGGCACCCGCAAGGAAGAGCTGCTGCTGAAGCCCGAGGTCCTGCAGAAGGTCTGGGTGCTGCGCAAGCTCCTCTATCCGATGGACGAGCTCGAAGCGACCGAATTCCTGGTCGACAAGGTCAAGCAGACCAAATCCAACGCCGAGTTCTTCGACAGCATGCGCCGGGGTTGATGCCGCGACCTCCGTTCGCATATGTGGCAGCCGTCAAGAATGTAAGACCCTGTTTATACTGACACTTGTTGAAAAGATACAGCCTTGTCAGAGCGTCGGTCTGCGCATGTTGCATTGCAGTATGGGAAGCGGGATAATTCGCCACTTTGTCGCGACCGGCCCCCTGGCGTTTCCCTGTTTCAGACCCCATATCTGGCGATACCGGTTCCGGCGCGTCTCCACGGGCAATGAAGCCCCGATGCGTGGACCGGGCCATGAGGAATCCATGAAGATCGATATTCACCCGAAGTACGGCGACATCCAGGTCACGTGCAGCTGCGGCAACACGTTCACGACCCGCTCGACGGTCGTGAAACCGCTGCATGTCGAGGTGTGCGCGTCGTGCCACCCGTTCTACACCGGCAAGCAAAAAGTGATGGACACGGCGGGCCGCATCGACAAGTTCCGCCAGCGCTACGCAGCGAAGCCGCCCGCACCCGCAAAGACGAGTGTGGAAAAGGCGGCGGCGCCCAAGGCCGCTGCCGCAAAGGCTGCGAAGGCCTGACGGACCCGCGGAAACGAGCGACAATGCGAGGGGTAAGCCCTGCTCGGCGCCCCGAACGAGAAAGGCAGCTTCGGCTGCCTTTTTCTTTCCGCGCGCGAACGCTCCCCGCAATCGACAGCGCCCATCCCCGACGCCCGCCATGGCCCGACTCGCGACCGTGACCGATGCGCGTGACGCCGACGCGGCGCTCAGCCCTTCCGCGCCCTATCGAGCGCTGAAGCAACTCGGTCTTGTCGTTCTTTGCGGCGCGTGGGTCGTGCTGGGCCTGGTCGGGCACGACCCGTGGAAGAGCGAGGATGCGACCGCATTCGGCGTCGCCTACGACGTTCTCCGCGGGGGTGATCCGTTGACGCCGCGGCTCGCGGGTGAGCCTTATATCGATCACCCGCCGCTGGTCTACGCCGCAGCCGCGCTTACCGGAACAGTTCTTTCGGGTGTCCTGCCGGCGCACGATGCAGCACGCATTGCGGCCGGCGCGTTGCTGGGACTGACGCTCCTGATGCTGGCGATGACCGGCCGCGAGCTCATCGGCACGACCTTTCGCTGGGTGCCGGTGCTGCTGCTCGCAGGCTCGGTCGGCCTGTGGGACCGCGCCCACCAGCTTTCGCCCGAGCTGGGGCTGATGCTGGGAGTCGCGACGGCAACCTACGGCTTCGCGCTCGCGCTTCGCCGGGCCGTCGCCGGTGGCGTGTGGCTCGGCCTGGGCATCGCCATCGCATTCCTGTCGCACGGGCTCATGGGACCCCTGTGGCTCGTGCTAACCGCAGCAATCCTGCCGGTTGCATTCGCGGCCTGGCGCACTCGCCGCTACGCTCTCACGGCCACGGTGGCGCTTGGCGTCGCGCTGCCGTTGTCGGCAGCATGGCTTGTCGCGCTCGCCGTGCGGGATCCCGCACATCTTGCGTCATGGTGGGCCGATCAGTCGATCGGTGACTGGGTCGCGCCGCTCTCTCAATCGGCGTCGATCGATCCGATGTTCCTCGCGAAGAACCTCCCTTGGTACACGTGGCCCGCGATGCCGCTTGCACTGTGGACGCTCTGGATGCGCGGCCGCGGCTTCAACGGTGGCCTCAGGGTGCCCGCCGTTCTGCTTCCGGGAACGCTGGCGCTCGTCATCGTCGCTGCAATTGCCGTGATGTCCGAGCCAAAGCTTACCTACCTGATGCCGCTGCTGCTGCCGCTTTCGCTCCTTGGCGCGCTCGAAATCGATACGCTGAAGCGCGGTTTCTCGGGCGCCCTGGACTGGTTCGGCATCCTCACTTTCGGCCTTCTCGCCGCGCTGGTGTGGTGGCTGTGGGTGGATACGTGGCTCAACGGAATGACGCCGGCCGTCGCGGCGCTGTTCCGCGATACCACGACCGGATACCGGCCGGTGCCCGCGTGGCTTCCGCTCAGCGTCTCGGTCTTTCTGACCTTGCTCTGGATCGTGCTGGTGCGGCCCGCGCGCCGCTCGAATCGGCGCGCCGTGCTCAATTGGGCGGCCGGAATGGTATTGCTCTGGGGCTTGTACTCGACGATCTGGTTGCCGTACCTCGATTCGCGCCGCAGCTATCGCTATGTCGCAGATGCGCTGGCGCCGATTCTGCCGCGCGAGGGCTGCATCGCGAGCCGCAATCTGGGCGAATCGCAGCGCGTGTTGTTCGCCTATTTCGCCAATCTTGCCACCGTCCGCGAAGAGACGAACCCGGACAACGAGTGCCGCACGCTCATCGTCCAGTATGGCCGCATCGAGGCATTGCCGGCAGCGCCCGAGGGCTGGTCGCTCGTATGGGAAGGCCATCGTCGGGGCGACGATACCGAGCGCTTCGCGCTTTACCGCAAGGTCGCGCCATGAAATTCATCGACGAAGCAAAAATCGAAGTCATCGCCGGCGATGGCGGCAACGGCTCGGCGTCGTTCCGGCGCGAGAAATACGTTCCGCGCGGCGGTCCCGACGGCGGCGACGGCGGTCACGGCGGCAGCATCTATGCGGTCGCCGACCGCAATATCAACACGCTGATCGACTACCGCTACGCGCGCATCCACCGCGCCAAGCGCGGCGAGAACGGGCGCGGGGCAGACCAGTACGGACGCGGCGCCGACGACATCCACCTGCGCATGCCCGTCGGCACGGTGATCACCGATGCCGACACCGGCGAGCTCATCGCCGATCTCGCGACGGACGGCCAGCAGGCCATGATCGCGAAAGGTGGCAAGGGCGGCCTCGGCAATCTGCATTTCAAGTCGAGCACCAATCGTGCGCCGCGCCAGTTCACGCTCGGCGAGGAAGGTGAGCGGCGCCAGCTCAACCTCGAGCTCAAGGTGCTGGCCGATGTCGGATTGCTGGGCATGCCGAATGCCGGCAAGAGCACGTTCATCCGGGCGGTATCCGCGGCGCGGCCGAAAGTCGCCGACTACCCGTTCACGACGCTCGCCCCGAATCTCGGCGTCGTGCGCACCGACGCGAATCGAAGCTTCGTGATTGCCGATATTCCGGGGCTGATCGAAGGCGCCGCCGATGGTGCCGGCCTCGGGCACCGGTTTCTGCGCCATCTGCAGCGAACGCGCCTGCTGCTGCACATCGTCGATCTGGCACAATGGCGAGGGTTGTCGCGACGTCGTCTTCGCGGTCCAGGAGTGGCTTGATGCGCACCCGGCGTCGACTGCAGCGGAGCGCGACGAGGAGATCGAAAAAACCTGAACCACGAAGATCACGAAGAGCACGAAGGAAATTCGCTCTCGATCCGCGTTTCTTCGTGTCCTTCGTGGCCTTCGCGGTTTAAGCTTTTCGCAATAGCCGCGCGCCACCAACATGACCACGCCCTTCGCCTCCGCCACACGCATCGTCGTCAAGGTAGGCTCGAGCCTCCTCACCGACGACGGTCGCGGGCTCGATCATGCAGCCGTCGCGCGCTGGGCAGCGCAAATCGCCGATCTCAGGCGCCGTGGGAAGCAAACGGTGCTCGTGTCGTCCGGTGCCATCGCCGAGGGAATCAAGCGCCTCGGGTGGACTGCGCGGCCGCGGGCGATGCACGAGCTGCAGGCCGCCGCCGCCGTCGGACAGATGGGCCTCGTCCAGGCGTACGAATCCGCGTTCGCGAAGTTCGGACTCTTCGGCGACAACGACACGCTCGGAGCGCTCGTGACGAACCTGATCGAAGCCGACGTTCTCGTGCTTCTCACCGATCAGGCGGGGCTCCATACCGCCGACCCCCGCCGCGACACGTCGGCGACGCTCGTGCGCCAGGCACGGGCGGGCGACCTCCAGCTCGAAGCGATGGCCGGCGGCGCGGGGAGCGCGATCGGGCGTGCCGATCGGTGTCGTCAGCGTTACCGGCGAGTTCGAGCGCGGCGAAGTCGTCGGCTGCATCGATCCGGACGGTCGCGAGATTGCGCGCGGCCTCGTCAACTACAGCGCACAGGAAACCGCGCGCATCCTGCGCAAGCCATCCTCCGAGATCGAGGCGATCCTGGGCTACGTCGACGAGCCGGAGCTCATTCACCGAAGCAACCTCGTCCTGCTTTAGAGGAAGTGGCGACGGTTCGACACGTCCGCGACCTTGTCCTACACTTCCACTGTTCACCAATCAGCGCACCCGGCCCACAAGGCCGCGAGTCGAGCTGCGACGAACAGTTGAACTCATCTCATCGGGGGGAAATGCCATGACACTGGTCGACCGCGTCAAGAACATCCTGCTCACGCCCAAGACGGAATGGCCGAAGATTGCGGAGGAGACGGCGACTACGCAATCGATCTTCGTGAATTATGTTGCCGTCCTGGCGGCGATCGGGCCGATTGCGATGGCGATTTCTATCGTCGCGTTCGGCGCCATGCTCGGCATCGGCGCCGCGATCGTGAGCTACGTAATCGCTCTTGTGTCCGTTGTCATACTCACCTGGATCGCCGACGCGCTGGCGCCTTCGTTCGGAGGCGAGAAGAACTTCGTTCAGGCGCTGAAGCTCGTTGCCTATTCGTACACGGCAGTGTGGGTCGCGGGCATTTTCCATTTGCTGCCCGTCCTCGGTCGAATCGTCGTCCTGATCGCCGGACTCTACTCGCTCTATACGTTCTATCTCGGTGCCCCGGTGCTCAAGAAATGCACCGCGGACAAGGCCGTCGGATATACGGTCGTCGTGATCATTTGCGTGGTCGTCCTGTGGGTGCTGCTCAGCGTCGTGCTGATGGCGGCGATGTTCGGCGGCATGGCCGGGATGGGCGCGGGCATGTGGCGGTGACGCGCATCACGAGCATCGTGCTGGCGGTGGCGCTCGCAGCGCTGCCGCCGACGGTCCGGGCCGCCTCGCCGATGCAGCCCGGAACGTGGGAGTCGACCGTCACAATCGCGCGCGCCGGTCAGGTCCCCGTCGTGTCGACCGATCGCGACTGCGTCACCCAGAAGGAAATCGACGACGGGACGAAATCGATGCCGCGTCCCGGAGGCGACTGCCAGCTTTCCAACGTCGTCACCGACAATGCGGCGACGAGCTACGCTTTCGCCTGCACGACCGGCAAGGCGACGCTTTCCGGAACGGCCGAGTTCAAGATCGAGGCGACGCGCTACGACGGCAAGGTGACCGCGACAACGCAAACCGCCAACGGCCCGGCGACCGCGTTGACGATGACGTGGTCGGCGCGGCGAGTGGGCGAATGCCGTTAGGACGCTGCCGCGAGGGAATTGTGTCGTTCAGTCGCCGTCGCGCGATGTAGGATCGGCGTACGACGGCGGCATCACCGGATGCGGGAAGCCGTACAGGCGCTCCCGGCGCGTCTGCGGCCGGACGTGCAGATAACGCTCGAGCTCGGTCAGCCCGCGGCGATAGACTTCGCGCTTGAACTCGATCACGGTTTCGAGCGGCACCCAGTAGTCGTGCCAGCGCCACGCGTCGAACTCCGGATGCTCGCACGCCCGAAGCTTGACGTCCGTATCGCGGCCGACGAGCCGCAGCAGATACCAGATCTGTTTCTGCCCGCGGTAGCTGCCGCGGTATTCGCGCTTCACCCAGTGCTGCGGCACCTCGTAACGCAGCCAGTCACGTGTGCGACCCAGGATCCTGATGTGTTGCGGCTCCAGCCCGACTTCCTCGTGCAGCTCCCGGTGCATCGCCCGTTCGGGCGTCTCGCCCGGATTGATGCCGCCCTGCGGAAATTGCCACGAGTGCTCGCGGATCCGTTTACCCCAGAAGACCTGGTTCTTCGCGTTGACGATGACGATGGCAACGTTCGGGCGATAACCGTCGCGGTCCAGCATCGCGGTCACCCCGAAAATGTAGTTGCCCCGATTGTTCCACAGAACCGCGCTGTTGCAAAGACGTCGCTGCGGAGCGTCGCGTGACGGCGCTCAACGCTTCGCGCCAGGACTTGCGGTGGCGCGCTCGCGCGGAACTGCGCCAAGTGCCAGCTTGCGATCGCGCCGCAACACGGTAAGCAGCGTTTCCCTGCCGATTGCCTCGGCGCCGAGCGCGCGCTGCAGATCGTCGACATCGGCGACCGGCGCGTCATCGAGTGCGACGACGATGTCACCGCGCTCGACACCGGCGACCGTGGCAGGTGAATCGCTCTCGACCGACTCGATGCGCACACCGGTTTCCCGCGCGAGATCGAAATGGCGGACGACGCGCCGCGGCAGCGGCACCGTCTGTCCGCCCACACCGAGCCACGCGCGACGCACGCGACCCTCGCGAATCAGCGCGATCGCCACACGTTCGGCGGTGGACGCGGCGATGGCGAAGCAGATCCCCTGCGCGGGGAGGATCACTGCGGTATTGACGCCGATCACGTCGCCGCGCGAATCGACGAGCGGTCCGCCCGAATTGCCGGGATTCAACGCTGCATCCGTCTGCAGGACGTTGTCGAGCAACCGGCCCGTCTGCGCACGCATCGAGCGCCCCAGCGCGCTGACGATGCCCGCCGTCACCGAATGCTGGAATCCGTAGGGACTCCCGATCGCGATTGCCACCTGCCCGACGACGACGCGCGTCGAATCGCCCAGACGCAACCACGCGAGGTCTCTCGCGGCGACCTTGAGCAAGGCGAGGTCGGAATCCGGGTCGTCGCCCACGACGTCGGCGGCGGCGCTGCGACCATCGGCGAGCGTGATCTCGATCGCGGTCGCATCGCCGGCGACGTGGCTGTTGGTGATGAGATACCCGTCGGGCGTGATGAGGAAGCCCGAGCCGGCGCCGACTCGTCTCACGCCACGTCCGCCACGCCTCGCTTCGACGTGCACGTGAGCAACCGCCGGCGCGACCCGTCCCACCACCGCAGTCACCGTGCGGGAATAGGCGTCGAGCAATGCCGCATCGGAAACCGGCGCAGCGGCGTCTGGCGTTGTTTCGTCGGCTTGTCCTGCGTGGAGGGCCACTTCCGGCGGGTCTAGAGGCATGGACCGAACATGGCGCCCGTGGAACGGGTTTCAAGCACTGACCGGGGCTGGCCTTCCCTTCTCTTCTTTGCGCCGGTCCCGCTGCTGGCCCAAGTGACCCTGCTGGCGATGCGACCATTGTCGGATTCTTGCGCCACATCAAGGCCCGCGGGCTTCGCTCCACCGATCATGAATGCGGGGCTGCCCGAGGCCGATGGGCACCCCGGGGAAAGAATTCACAAGAGCGGCCGGACGGGAGTGGCGCTTTGGTGTTCGCAGCGTGTGAACGTGCGCAGAT
>WNFY01003798.1_pt1 | contig 14019 bp, 13 predicted proteins | sample 5400091 | NCBI WGS metagenome assembly WNFY01 (sample SAMN13153364, study PRJNA577476) | soil metagenome | isolation source: 60 cm soil or saprolite under grassland replicate 1 | place: USA:California | collected 2016-06-15 | reverse complement strand
TATCGGGATCCAGAACGATCTCCGAAGGTTGTTCTTCAAGCCGGATGACTTTAACTGTGTTTTTGTTAACCGGGTTAATCGTGATACGTCGCTTGCCTTTTGGAGTAATAATATCGATCGCAATTGGGTTGGAAAAAGCTCGGTCACTTTGAAGTTGTCGCAATACAAACCTCAGACTTAGTTGCTTGCCTTGCCATTCCCATGTCAGTTCGTATTGTGGGTGGCCGCTCTCGTAGACCCAACGCGCGAAGAAGTCCTTCAGATCTTTTCCCGACGCTCCCTCGAGAGCTCGTCGCAAATCTTCCGTATCTGCCGTCGAGTTCTTGTGTGCGTCGTAATAGTTTTTGATCCCGCGAAAGAAAACATCGTCACCAAGCGATGTTCGCAACATGTGCAACACCCAGGCGCCTTTCTGATAATTGTTTGGATTGAGTAGTTTGAAGAGATCCTCCGTGTCGCGATCAAAAATAGGGATACGGTTTTTCTTCTCGTAGGCAAAACAGGTCTCGGCCGCGTGCTTCATAGATTCCTGGAAAGCTTGCTCTCCTTCATATCGTTGCAGAAACAGACTCGCAAAGTAGGTGGCGAAGCCCTCGCTCAGCCAGAGGTCAGACCAGGTCGACTCAGTAACAGAGTCGCCAAACCACTGATGCGCAATTTCATGTGAGATCACATCGACGGTGCCGATTGGAATGCCAAACGCAGTACTCACTCGTGCATTCGGGTTAGTACTGAATAGCGTGTTCGGGAACACGATCGCACTCGAGTTTTCCATCCCGCCAAAACGTGTGGCGCCCACAATCAGAGCGAGTTTTTCATAAGGGTATGGCGCGACGGTCTGTGTAAAAAGTTGGAGAGCAGACGTCGCTGGGGCGAATCCATCGACCGCGACTTGTTTGTCAAACTGCGGCACGTAAAAAGAAAGTGGGGTTATGGCCGGCTGGCCGGGCATCAAACTGGCAAATTCCCCGACGGCAACGATCATGCAATACGGCGGGATAGGAACTGCTTCCGTATAGGACCATGTGCGGTTGCCATCCGCATTGGTTGCGACGCTAGCCAGTCGCCCATTTGCGACGACAAGTTCGCGCGCGGGCGCGGTAATGTTGAAGGTGATCGTCGCTTTCGCCGAGGGATGATCGAGGCACGGGATCCAGTTATGAACTCTGTTAGGCCAATTGTCTCCAACCGCTGAAGGCTTGCCATCTTTGTCGGTAGTGAGAATGAGTCCATCCTTGGGTTTGCCATGATAGAGGACTGTCACTGTGAAGGTCGTGCCAGCGTCCAGCGGCACGGGCAGATGTACTGCAAGTGTCTCGTTCTTTTGTTCGAACGGCGCCGAGCTCGCGTTCAGAATGACTGAGTCGACCGTGAGATCGCCAAAATCAAGATCGACAAGAGAGAGTTTCTTGACCGCGAGAATATTGATTTCGGCGCGGGCCTCAACAATTTCAGTCAGCCTATCGTCGAACCGGAGGTTGACGACATAATTAGTGGGCCGCCAGGCGTCAACCGCACGCTCACGACGAATTGCCAGAGCCGCCGTTAGGGAAAATAAGGCGGTGATGCTGAGACAGAACAGCCGGAGGAGAAGGTTCAGACGAACTCTTGTTTTCTGGTCCATGTCGTTTGCTGATTTGCTCCCCTTCGAACGCGTCTTAGGGATTATCTGATTCCTAACATTAGCAGCGCGGATCGATCGGAAACCTGTCTGTCTGATTCCAGCCAGCTCCTGTATGCAGACAGCTCATCTTCAGTGACGGCGTGGTTACCGAGTCGCGCAGCCGGAGTTCGCTCAAAGGCACGATTGGTAAGGGCCATGTGAGCTTTTCGCACCTGAAAACGCTCGGGTTGCTTCACGGCTTGCTCAGCCGATTCTATATCAGGAAAAAATTCGTCGTATGCCAAAAGATGCCAAACAGTTTCCGCACCCTCACCTTGCACAGCCAGGACACGCAGCAACCCGAAGCCGCTTTCAAGCTGGAAGATCAGATCGTCACCGGGCGCAAAGGGTTGTGCCATGTCTTTTTCGTCAGGCGAATGATCCAGAACCGTCAACTAGCCACAAATCGCCATAGAGGTTAGCACATGCCAATCCAGGTTCAGTAAAGTTCAGTCTGGGAATTGCCAAACGAAAATCGCGAATCTAGAATCAGTCGATTCGAAAAATGAGCCAATTCGATTCCAGCAAAGACTACTACGGTGTTTTGGGCGTGGACGCAGACGCCTCGCGTCGCGAGATTCATCGTCAATACAAACGTCAGGCGGCCAGGTATCATCCCGACCTGGGCGGGAGCGATGAGGAGATGAAGTCTTTGAACGAGGCTTATGGCGTGCTCAAGGATCAGGCAATGCGTCGCGAGTACGACGCAGATCGGAGGCGTCCTGCAGAGGTTAGCTTTGTCTCCAGCTCTGCTCCAGCGGCCAGGGACGTCGGAGCGTTCGGTCGCTGGTTGAGTGCGTTTCTTTGTTTGATAATTGGGTTGTTCCTGCTGTTGCTGGTTCGCTTCCAATGGATCTGGTTTTTATGGCCGTTGGCCATACTGGCCGTGTTTGTGATTGGGATGGGAGTGATGTTGGCGCGAAGTGCAATGATGGCGCTCAATTCTTCGCTTCCTGCAACCAACCTTCTTCGCCGTCACGCCAGGCTGCAGGAATTCGCCTTCTGGACACTGGTTCTGGGCGGAGCGTACGCTGTCTACCAAGTCTTGACGCAATGATACTATCTGGGGTTCTGCAACGACGCCTGGGAAAACAATGCGACTAACGGGATTGGATCTACTCTTTCTTGAGGTAAATAACCTCGAAGAGTCGGTCACTTTTTATCAGTCAGTGCTCGGATTTGAATTGGAAACACATACACCCAATTCCGAGCCCCCAATGGCGAGACTGAGGGCCGGAGATTTGAAAATAACTTTGGCCCAACATCTGGAGACAATGTTGCGTAGAGGTCGGGGAGTGAATTTTTTCATCGGTGTGGATGACGTGGATCTCTTTTATCAGGGCCTGCAAGAGAAGATCGAAGGACTTTCGGCACCTTCGGATGAAGGATGGGGAGGGCGCTTTATCACAGTGCAGGATCCTGACAAGTATCGCTTCTTTTTCGTGAGCTGGGAGTCGGGCCGGAGCGCGCGAGATGGAAAAGTCTTAGCTTCAGCAACTGGTCCAAGTGAGTAACTAATATGGCAAGACAGGACACTGAAAACTTGTTTCGTCGTTACAAAGGTGAAGGCGTAACCCTCAAGACCACCTCGGGAAGCATTTACGAGGGAAGGGTCGTAGAGATTACGAACGACTACGTGGTGTTGAGCCAGGCAGAGGGCGGCGAGGCGTGTCTGGTCTCTTTATTTTTCAGCGCAATTGAATCAGTGCACTTGAAGAAGGCCACGAGTTGATCGTTGGTTCAAGGTTTACGGCAATGCAGTATATTGAAAACCCTCCAAATCCCTGGTTAACCCATTCGGTCGAATGGATCGGCGAACCTCCTGAGTCAAAGCTGGAGGTATTCGAAGAAAGGGAGACCAGGAAAATAATTACTCACAACGACAGTCCGGACGTGGGATTTGAGTATTCGCTGAACTGCTATCGCGGCTGCATACACGGTTGCACTTATTGCTTCAGTCGTCCCACACACGAGTACCTCGGCTACGGTGCCGGCACAGACTTCGATCGAAAGATCGTGGTTAAAGTGAATGCTCCTGAACTTCTGCGGGAAGAGTTAATGAAGCCGTCATGGAAGGGCGATGAGATAGTTCTTTCATTTACTTCAGATCCTTACCTTCCGCTGGAGGCGAACTACAAACTGACGCGACGCTGTCTCGAGGTTTGTGCTGAGTTTCGCAATCCGGTTGGGGTCATAACGAAGTCGGCGTTGATTCGCAGAGACATCGACGTGTTGCAGGAGCTTTCGCGTGAAGCAAGGCTGAGTGTTTTCTTTACGATCCCTTTTACCGATGTGGAGGCGGCCCGAGCGGTCGAACCCTATGCGCCGCTGCCAGAAGCAAGGTTTCATGCGATGGCCGCTGTTGCTGCTGCGGGAATAACCGTCGGTATTGGCATCGCACCTGTCATTCCCGGTCTCTCCAGCGATATTCCAGTATTGTTAAAGCGAGCCAAAGAATCCGGTGCGCGGCATGCCTTTATTAATATGCTGCGGTTGCCGGGTAGCGTGGCCCCCTATTTTGAAGAGAGATTGCGTGAGAAACTTCCGACCAAAGCCGACCGCGTTTTGAATCGTATTCGCGAAGCCCGTGAAGGAAAACTCAATTCAAGTGTCTTTGGCGAGAGAATGCGCGGCAAAGGCCAATACTGGGAAGCAACAGAACGGCTTTTTAAAATTCATTGCGAGCGCCTTGGATTCAATAGAACACAGGCCCGTGACTCGCGTCACACGAATACCTTTCGTCGCCCCTCAGTCCAGGCGAGTCTTTTTGGTTGACACGACCAAGATTTCTTAACTAGAGACATAACGGTTCGCATTATTTATAATACGCGCTCCCAACAGCACCAAACCGGGAGGCAACTGCGATGCTAATCCGAGACGTGATTCTCAACCGTCAGCCTTACTCCACGAAGGCATCAGCCACCGTGCAGGAGGCAGCAGAATTTATGGCTGCACGCAACATCGGTGCGGTCTGCGTGGTAGATGACGCCGGCAAGCTACTGGGCGTCTTTTCTGAACGCGATGTGCTTAAACGCATTGTGGTTGCAGGCCGCGATCCACGCACTGTTCACGTAGGAGACGTTACGAGCGAGCTGCGAGCGGTGATTTGCTGCGATGAAACTCCACAGCAGGCGCTTGAGCGGATGGAGTTGATAGGCACCCGCCATCTGCCGGTGGTTGACGGCGAGCGCTGGGTCGGCATGCTTTCTATTCGCGACCTGTTGCGAGTGGAGTTGGGCGAGCAAGGCGATGAGCTCAAGTTGCTTCACGAATACATTCAACATTGAGTGGTGTTCTCTAGAAATTCACCCTATGAAAATAACCACCGCGTCCCTGTCGGCGATGTCGATCGCGCTAACTCTCGCCTGCAGTCATCCGCCTCCTCCGGGTCGAGGTACAGGTGAAATTGAGACATCAGCAGAAACGCAAAGCGGTTTCAAGGTCGAGACTCTTGCCGCTGGACTGCAGGTCCCCTGGTCCATCGTCTGGGCTCCGGATGGTCGGATGATTTTCACTGAGCGTATCGGGCATGTGCGTGTGTTTGAAAATGGAAAGTTGAATCCCCACCCACTCTTCACAGTGCCCGATGTCGAACCTACGGGTGAGAGTGGTTTAATGAGCGTTGTGCTTCATCCCCAGTTCGCTACTAATCACTTATTGTATCTTTCGTATGCTTACGCAGATGATGGCAAACGGGTGCGGGTGGTCCGTTATCGGGAGACACCGAACGGCCTCGTTGATCGTAAGGTAATTATCGAAAATATTCCGGCGGCCCAGTTTCACGCCGGCTGCCGACTTCGCTTTGGACCAGATGGCAAGCTCTACGTTACTACTGGTGATGCGACTGAGCGCGACCTGGCGCAGCGACTTGATTCCCTGGCGGGCAAAATTCTCCGGCTCAACGACGATGGTACGATTCCGCCTGATAATCCTTTCATAGTACAACAGAATGTAAGAACCGAAATCTGGTCATATGGTCATCGAAATCCACAGGGACTCGATTGGCAGCCCGTAACCAATCTCCTCTTTGAAACCGAGCACGGGCCCAGCGGATTTGATGGTCCTGGTGGAGGCGACGAGGTAAACATTATAGAGAAGGGAAAGAATTATGGCTGGCCCATAATTCATCACCGGCAAACACGGGCGGGACTTGAGTCTCCGTTGCTGGAATACACACCAGCTTGCGCACCGGCAAGCGGGATGTTCTACCGTGGTGCTGCGTTTCCTCGGTTTCAGGGAAACTTTTTCTTCGGCTGCCTGCGAGGCACACGGATCATTCGTGTCGTGCTGAATGGCCGGAGCGTGGTGACTCAGGAAGATCTCCTGGCAGGGAAATATGGCCGCATTCGGGATGTTGCCGAAGGACCTGACGGCTTCCTTTATTTCTCGACTTCCAACCGGGACGGACGCGGCACACCCGCGAATGACGACGATCGCATCATCCGACTGGTACCGGCACAGAACTAGTCTTCAAACGTGCCGAAGCCGCCGAGATTCTAAGGTTCCGAGAACTTGTCTGCATGACGTTGTCTTTTTCCGTCCGTCCACCAATAGCTCAAATTCCGAATTCCTGACTCCCAATAGCGAAAGGTATTTGTGATGCGACAAGAATCTCGTCAGTTTCTTCTGCTGCTGCTTTCGCTTTGCTTCGCCTTATCGATTAGGTCGCAAGACCTGAACACGCGCCTCAAGGAGATCGATGACTATGCAGCAAAAGCTGGAACTGAATGGAAAGTTCCGGGGTTTGCGATCGCGATAGTCAAGGACGACAAAATAGTTTTTGCTAAAGGCTATGGCGTGCGCCAACAGGGAAAGCTTGAGCCGGTAGACAAAGACACCCTCTTCGCCATCGCCTCAAATTCAAAAGCCTTCACCTCGGCCGCGCTCGCCACACTCGTTGATGAAGGCAAGTTGAAGTGGGACGACCCGGTCACAAAGTATTTGCCGTGGTTTCAACTATACGATCCGTGGGTAACGCGCGAAATGACAGTGCGGGACCTTCTCTGTCATCGTAGCGGGCTGGGCACATTTGGCGGTGATTTGCTTTGGTATGAGTCAGCCTATTCTCGTGATGAAATCATAAGGCGCATTCGTTTTTTCAAGCCGAGCTCGAGTTTTCGCAGCCGCTATGGCTATCAAAACATTATGTTTTTGACGGCGGGCCAGATCATTCCGGTGATTACTGCAAAGAGTTGGGACGATTATGTGCAGGAGAAGTTTTTTGTGCCACTCGGCATGACGAGAACCACCACCAGTTACAAGCAATTGCTGGTGACGCCAAACATTGCCACGCCTCACAACGAGTTCCAAGGCGAGATCCGTGTAATTCATTACGACAACGTTGAGAATGCAGGCGGCGCAGCGGCAATAAATTCTTCAGTTGCGGATATGGCGCAATGGCTGCGTTTGCAGTTGGGCCGGGGTACGTATGAGAACAAGAAGATTTTCACCGCTGAGCGCTCGCGTGAAATGTGGACGCCCAACACCATCGTCGGGGGCGTTAGCGAGCAAGGCGAAAAATTTAATCCCACGACTCATTTCAATCTCTATGGTTTGGGCTGGGCGCTAAGTGATTATCAGGGTCGCAAGCTGGTCTCGCACGGTGGCGGCCTTGACGGCATGATTTCACGCGTCGCAATGATGCCGGAGGAGAATCTCGGTCTTGTCATTCTGACGAATAGTGAATCTCCATTGCCAACTATCCTGTCGAATAAGATCTTCGATGTGTTTCTGGGCGTGCCCAAACGCGATTGGAGCGCTGAGTTTATGGCGCGGTCAAAACAGGGAGAGGAAGTTGTCAGAGCCGCAGACAAGAGGATCGTTGAGGCCCGTGTGCCCAACACTAAAGCTTCCCTCCCATTGGCGGCTTATGCCGGAAAGTACGGCGGTGCAATGTATGGTGAAGCGAGCGTGACTGAAGAGAACGGAAAGCTCGTCGTACGGCTGGTGCCATCGCCGAACTTCGTTGGGGATCTCGAGCCGTGGCACTTCGATACCTTCAGCATCAAGTGGCGCGACTCAATCGTCTATCCATTTGGCCGAGGCTTTGTATCGTTCATTCTCGACTCGCAGGGAAAAGTATCTGAAATGAAGATAGACGTACCTAATCCCGATTTTGATTTTAAGGAGCTGGAATTCAAGCGGATGCCTGAACCGAAGAGATGAGGGCCGGTTTAGGAAAAGAAAAGATGGCTTTCCAACAATCCACCTCTAGAGCTTTTGCGCGAGAATGGCGCTCTTGCTCCAACCGATTACCTGGGGCACGGGAAAGCGGTAGTGGTGAACTATGCGGAAGTGCTGTTCAGTATTTCGTTTCACCTCGCGAGGTGGATGACTCTTGAATCGAAACAGGATTTCGAGCACGGTACTCGCCACTGATGGGCGACAGGGAAGATGAAGAAGATGGCCACCTGGAGCAATCACTCGGGCAATCTCCGCTAACCCATCAGAGAGTGGTACGTATTCAAGGGCGCCGCTGGTGACCACCAGATTGAGCGAATCGTCGGCAAAAGGGAGGGCCAGTAGATTTGCCTGCGCAAAGGTCACATCGCGCTTTCGTCCCGAACTGTCCGCCAGGCCTTTGCGCGCAGCCTCAATCGATGTCGATGAGAGATCGAAAGCTGTGATACTTACCGGAAAACGCACGGCCCTGAGCAATGCCAACGTCAAAAGGCCCGTTCCACATCCCGCATCGAGAATCCGGGCCCCACGTGAAACCGGCAACGGATGTGTAGCAAAGTATTGATCCAGTGACCGGCCGTAGCCATTGAGTTTGAAAGTCAGGTCATAGAACCGAGCAATCCGGTCGTAGTAAGATCCCGCCGGCGCTTCGGTCTTGGTTGCGGTTAGGGCATACTCCATGAACTTGCTTAAGCCTCACTAGGTCGGTGTACAAAACTTATTAGCCTTCCATCCGGAATCGGCGCGCAATTGTAGCCTTCTAACTGCTTTAACTCAACCGAAAATCATGAAGACCCGGGAATAGGGAGCAGTTAGTGATGTTTGGAGTTGGTGCAAGAAGCCGGGCCGTGTGACGTTCTTCAGTTGGCTGGATCTCTTTTGGTGAAGGAGGCAGAACAATGAGAAGAGCGGTAGGTATGAGTGGTGCGGTGTTTTTCCTGGCCATCGCAGTGGGAATCGCCGTGCTCAATTTCGAGACCCGTGCCGCGCTTGCACAAGCAATGGATGACAGCAACGGCAGACAGCGCCGGCCGATATCAGAGCAGAGGTTTCAAATTGATGTGATCGTTAATGGCCGTCCGTTGGCGGAATACTACGCGCGCGGCAGGTCTTACGTGGAGGCGCTTGCAGGCGCCGAGTATGAACTGAGAATTCGAAACCCATTGCCGGAGCGCATCGCCGTGGCCCTCTCGGTTGATGGACTCAATACCATCGACGCTCGTCACACCTCAGCGCTGAACGCCAGCAAATGGGTGATCGACCCATACGAGACGATTACGATTGGTGGTTGGCAAATGAGTTCCGAGCGAGCGCGAAGATTTTACTTTACAAGCGAGCAGGATTCTTACGGTGCTAAGTTAGGGCAGACATCCAACCTCGGACTAATTGCGGCGGTGTTTTTCAGGGAACGGAAACGCATGCCGGTTCCCATCACTCCACCACGACCGATTTACAAAGAGGAAAGCGGCGGAGATCGGAATCGGGAAAAGTCGCCGGCCGATAGCCCGGCCGGTGCGAGCGCGAAAGAGCAGAGGGGGTCCGTGTCGACAATGCCTAACGATGACTATGCGGCGACGGGCATTGGCCGTTCGGTCGAGAATCAAGTCCGCTGGATCAATATGGATCTTGAGTCTCAGCCTGCTGCTGAGGTATCAATCAGGTATGAATACTACCCGGCGTTATTGAGATTGGGAGTCATCCCGCGCCAGTATGGAGAACCTAATCCATTACGAAGACGTGAACAGTCTCGAGGTTTTGAGGATCGACGCTTCAGCCCTGAACCTTAAGGTTTCGGAGTTTAGAGTTTTGGGTTCATCACAAGAACTGTAGCGCGCCAATCGACCTTCAGCGCGAACCAGCCAGCCGGGGTTGTGGAATATGAACAGTTCGAAGTGTTAGTGGTCAGCGTCTGATGAGCTCTGCTGTGTACAGTTGACGGTAGGCGCGATAGTTAGACATAACTTTCTGAACGTAAGCTTTGGTTTCATCGAATCCAATCTCGGAGGTAAAGACGCCTCCGTCTTTTCGCTTTGCCCGCTTCACCCAACGAGCCACATTATCCTCGCCGCCATTATATGAGGCTGCGACGGCCTCGAGCATTTGCGGAAACATCGTTGCAAGATGACTGAGATACTCGGCCCCGAGTGTTATTGAAGTTTCAGGTTGATAAAGCTGACTTTCACGAAGTGTGCTCAAGCCGGCTCCGACGGCATATTTCTGTGCTGCATCGATAGTGAGTTGGAGCAGGCCGCGGGCACCTGAAGGTGATTTGGCAAAAGGAAGAAAGACGCTTTCCTGACGAATGAGAGCAAGAACGAACCTCGGATCCAGCTTCCGAGTTTTGGCTGCGCTTACGATCACCTGCCGATATGGCGCTGGATACTGTTCAGATCTTGAATTTATTTCCGCCGCAACGCGTGCCACTCTTTCGGCAACAATGTTGTTCTTATGGGCGACTCCAAGGGCCAGCAGTCTCTCAGTCGCAAGGCCACCGTAATAGGATTCAACCCCGTCGGCTATAGTGAGATATGCTGCAAATGCTTCATCCTTTCGTCCTGATTGTTCAAGGCTAAACGCTTTGAGATAAGCAACTTCTGCGTAAGATGTTTGTACACCTTTCGAAAAGGATCGTTGGGCCAACTGATCTGCCGTCGAATTTGCCTTGCCCCAATCGCCTTCAGCAACGTAGAGGCGAAGTTGGGCGAAGATGGCATTTGTCTCTACTGGTGTATTGGGGAACCTTTGTCTCGTTTTGGAAACCCAGCTGAGAGCTTCCTGCGGTTTGTTGGCTTCGCGTAGCGCGTCAATTGTGTTCAGGTGTGCGGTGTCGATTCGTTCGCCGGTCGGGTAACGATCGATATAGTCGATATACCTCTGGGCTGCTTCGGATGGCCTTCCCAGTCGCAGCAAAGCGGCGGCGCTGAAATTCAGGCCTTCTCGTCCTTCCCTGGTTGCGGCGTAATCACGGGCAAGACGGACATAAGCTGCATACGCTTGATCATAGTATCTCGACTGGAAATAAGAGCGACCAATACCCAGCATTGCTTCCGGCACTCTGGAATCCTGGGGATAGAAATCTATTAGTGCCTGCCAATGAGCGCGTGCTTCCTCAAACGCGCGGTTGCTCATGTAGATCGAGGCGCGGCGCATGTGCTCCGCTGGGCTGAGGCGGGAAATCTTTCCCTTTGCATCGCGCGCCGAAACGTCGCTACGCCGTACCGACAGGAGCGCATTCTCGCTCGCCGACTGCCGCGCATTTGCCGTTCGCAGAGAAACGTATGATGTAGTTGTGCCGGCATAGGACGCTGAGGCAAACGTAACCGTCCCGAAGATACACAGTAGAGATACCACGAATTTCTTGCTTACGAACACAGTCGCTTCCGATCCTAATCTACTCATCCTCGAGAATTTCGAAAGTTGAATGGATCTCCACTGTCGGTCTCAGCGTCGCCGCCACGCTACAATATTTTGTTTCTGACAATTCAATGGCTTGCGCCACAGCTTGGGCCGAGACCTTGGTCCCCTTCAAGATATGATGCACGTTCATCAATTCAAACCTTCGGGGATGGTCCTCACGTCGTTCCCCGGTGACTTCGACTAGATAACTGGAGACCTTTTGTCGCTTTTTGGAAAGAATATTAATGACGTCTACTGCCGTGCAAGATCCAAGGGCGACCAGCAGAAGTTCAACTGGAGATGGAGCAGACCCACGATCGTGATTCGTATCGAGCGCGAGCGCATGTCCGGAAGGTGTAATACCAATATAGAAGTCGTCCCCCCCGAAATGTATGGTGGCCTTTGATGTCACCGAAGCCATCTTAAGAATCCCCCAGAGACAAAGGATAACATAGGGTCAATGTCTTTGCTTGCGTAGCTATTGAGCATGAAGCTTTTTAGAGGCGGCACTGCTACTTGTGTTATTATTCGTCACCCTTAAACAAGTTCTGCCTCACTGCGGCAAAAGCTTTTCAAAACCCGACGTCTGGTTCGCTCTCCCGCCCAGGAGACGCCGTTGGTAAAGTGGGAGGACCATCATGGCTGAAATCCTGGTCGTGGATGACGATGAGATAATCCGCGACACCCTTTGTGAACTCCTTTCCGAAGAATACCTGTGTCAAACTGCCCAGACTGCGGAAGAAGCCCTTGCCAAATTAGAAGCGAGAACTTTTGACGTGGTGTTAACAGATATTTCCATGCCCGGTCTCAGTGGTCTGGAACTGCTCGGTCGTGTCTTGCAAGAATATCCCAAGACGCCTGTCATTATTATTTCCGGGATCAGTGACCAGGACCATGCGGAGGCCCTCATCAAGCTTGGCGCCTTCGACTATTTGCTAAAACCTTTTCGCCTTGAGGTGGTTGAGAGGAGCGTTGAGCGTGCTGTGGAATATCGGCGTCGTGTAGAGCTGGACTGCGACAATGCTACTAGCGAAAATCAAAATGGCTCGGCGCTGCGGAATGAACTCTCCGACTGGAAGACCATATTTAAGCGATAGGGAAGACCGCAGTCCAACCGTTACAGATCAAGCAGCGGCGATTGCAAGCTTGCTTGGCTTGCTGGCGTCGACGCGTTGTTGGTTGATCTCTCTGACGAGTTCACTTATTCGATCGGCAGTAAAAGGCTTGGCCACTACCCAATCTACGCCTGCTGCCTTTTGCTCGTCTGATCCGACGGCCTCTCCCCATCCGGTGATCACGGCAAGAGGGATCATCTCATTCTGCTCGCGTATTGCGTGAGCCAGTTCCCATCCGCTCATGCCTGGCATGCCGACATCGGTGAAGACACCATCAAACCTGTGTTGTGAGAAGAGTTCAAGCGCCTCGCTCCCGTTCTCAGCCACATAGACCAGGCAGCCTTCGATCTCCAGGATTTCCTGAAGTAGTTCACGGACAAATTCTTCGTCATCAACTACGAGTACCTTCGTTTGGCTCTGATTTTGCACCGGCGAGATGCAGGTGCCGAAATGGCCCGCATTGGTGTGTAGAGGTTCCACAAGCTCAGGAGTCATCGAGTCGAAAGAGACATCTGCAATCGGAAGAATGATGCGAAACTCTGAGCCACCGCCGAGTTCCGAATCAACCTCAATGGTCCCTCCATGGCGTCTGATAATGCCGAAGCTGACGGCGAGACCAAGACCCAAACCTGCCTTGCCTTTGGTTGTAAAGAAAGGATCGAAGACCCTCGAGCGAACATCAGGATCCATTCCCAGGCCGGTATCACCAATTGAGATAACTACCGACTCTCCAACAGTGCGGGTTGAGAGTGATAGCTTGCCACCGGCAGGCATCGCGTCGACGGCATTGAAGACCATGTTGACGAGAACCTCGCGCAACTCCGAGTCGTCCCCCATCACCTTTGCCTTCGAGGTGAGGCGTAAATCCAGATTGATGTGAACGTTGGAGGCCTCTGCGCAATTCTTCCAACGTGGCCGGGTAATCTCACTGGCGTCCAGTAGGATCTGATCTACGGAGACAAAGGCGAAGTCGTGATCCCGTCTTTGGCGAGCAAAATCCTGAATCCGTTTCACGGTTTTTGCTCCGTCTTCCGCTGTTTTGATTATTATGTCCAACCCTCGCCTAATCTTGTCCGGATCGTTAGTGCGCAGGAGTAATTGTGCGCGGCCGAGGATCCCAGCAAGAGTGTTATTAAAATCATGAGCAACGCCTGACGCCAGTTCGCCCAAAGCTGACAGTTTTTCCATTTGTGAAAACTGTTCCCGAATCCGCTCTTGTTCGGCTATGTAGTGGGAGAGTTCTTTTACATGTCGCTCGGCCTGTTCCGCTTGAGCGGCAGATGTCTCAACGTTCTTCAGATAGGTGCGATAGGTAATGAAGACAATCGCGATTATTGGGACTGTGATGATTAAGGCAAAAAGACCGAGGTGGTGGATCAGAGTTGCGATGACGCCTGCGGCAGAAGCGCCTGCAAAATAGGTAATGGACGCCCAGAGGTAATGCTGGCGCCATGTTAGCCATATCGGTTGATTGGTTTTTAAGGCGGCGCAGATGGCGACGATGCCAGTATTCAATGCGTAGTGGACCAGCGCCATCGTGCAAATCGCGCCAATAAAGCCTGCAGAGGTAGGCCGGTTGGGCAAGGAGACGATGTTTCCAAAGACGGCCTGCAGCAGACCGCTCGTGATGAAGATAGACAGGGCGGCGCAGCCCCAATTGAACGC
>WNFY01006006.1_pt1 | contig 14022 bp, 10 predicted proteins | sample 5400091 | NCBI WGS metagenome assembly WNFY01 (sample SAMN13153364, study PRJNA577476) | soil metagenome | isolation source: 60 cm soil or saprolite under grassland replicate 1 | place: USA:California | collected 2016-06-15 | reverse complement strand
CTCGACTCCCAATCGGCTAGTCGAGCTGCTCGATGAGGTAGCAACGGGATAATTTAGGATGAAAGGCAGAGAAAGCTATGACAAGCGGACTTTCTGATTGGGCAAAGGAGTTTCTGCGCGCATTCCATTTTGCGGTGTTAAGTACGCTCAACACGGATGGAAGTTCCCAATTGACGACCATGTGGTATCTGCTTGAAAATGATGCCACGATTGTCATGAGTACACCCGGCCACCTGCGGAAAGCGAAGAATCTTCGTCGTGATCCCCGCATCGCGATCTGTGTGCCGGATGGCAATCGCTATGTTAGCCTCTCTGGGCGCGTTTCCATCATAGAGGACCAGAGCATTGTTCGCCGGGATATCGAGCGCCTGGTGGAACGCTACGTGCCAGATGAAGCAGCAAGACCGCAAACGATTGAGGCCATCGTCCAACAGGGTCGTATTTCTCTGCGCTTTACACCAGAAAAAGTGATCGAGTTTTCGCTGTAAATGGTTTCTCCAAGCCGCTGAACGATGCAAAGCGACCTTGCCTGCGTCCCTTGGCGCGCATGGACATCTTCCCTTTCCACATAGCACTTGCTGCGAAGCCATAACAAATGTTGTGTAATGGAACATAGCAGAAAAGCCTGGAAGCTAGGCCTGGACTGGATTTAGCGCCTTCTTGTTGCATGTCATTACACAAAAATCGAGATGGCATCCCTATTCATCTCGCCAACACATACTGCATACCCCCGAACTGCCGAATCATCCCTTTTAATTCCATCATCATCAATGTTGACGAGACGACCGTGGTCGGTAACCCCGAGTCGCGGATGATCTCATCGACATGCCGCGGATCATGGCTGAGCAAAGCCAGCAGGGTGCGCTCTTCACTATTATCGGGCAGGGCCGCCTGGATCTCGACGTGTTGAGGGACCATAAACAGGTTGAGGGCCATCAAAATATCCTGGACATTGGTCACCAGGTGCGCCCCATCCTGGATCAGCTTGTTGACGCCCACGCTTCCCGGTGAGTAGATGCTATTGGGGACGCCAAAGACGTCACGCCCCTGTTCGAGGGCAAAATTGGCCGTGATCAACGCCCCGCTCTGTTTGGGCGCCTCTGTGACCAGGATGCCCAGAGAGAGGCCTGAGATAATACGGTTCCGCGCGGGAAAATTTCTGCCGTCCGGTTTGATACCCAACGGGAACTCGGTTATCAGCCCCCCTTGACCCGACTCAACTATACGCCGTGCCAGACCGAGATTATCAGCCGGGTAGATGGTATCCAGTCCGCTTGCCAGTACTGCTAGAGTACGTCCTCCTCCATCCAATGTTGCCGTGTGTGCAATGGTATCGATGCCGTGGGCTAGCCCGCTCACCACAGTTACTTTGCCTTCTGCCAGCTCTCTCGCAAATTGTTCAGTCACCTGCCGCCCATAGCTCGATACCTTGCGTGTACCAACGATGCCCAGTGCGAACCTGTCTTCTTCCTTCTTGAATGTGCCCGCGATATACAATACTGGGGGGGCATTGATAAGTTCTTTGAGCAGATCCGGATAGTCTTTGTCCTTTAACGTGAGGACACGAATCCGCAAGCGTTCCAATTTCTCTAATTCTTGTTGTGGTTTGCTCGTCATGCGCTGTTTGAGAAAGCTATCAATAGTCTTCGCATCCAGACCTGCCTGTGCCAGTTCTTTCCTATCTGCTTTCCATGCCGCCGCGACATCCTCGTGAAAGTAATCGAGCAGTAATTTGAAGCGTACTGGCCCAATGCCAAGAATCCGGCTGAAGGCAACCCAGTAGGCAAGCTCATCCAATGATAGAGCGTCAGACTGGTAATAGTGGGTTGGTGCATCAAACACTTCCAACGCAAGCCTCCTTACATTGTTGACAATTACTCCTGCGGAGCTTTTTTCTTCGGTTGTGAATTAAGGTTTTCCTGGAATGGCACAAATGGTGCCATTCCCATGTTTTCGCTGTCTCCCTCGTTTATAGCGGGATAATCAGGTTGCCACGATGGGATGCCAGAGATGTCCAGTGGTACATTTGCTGGCGACCGACCAAAGGTTTGTTCCGGCGTAGTAAATGGCCTGTACTGTATCGTGGGGGGCTGCACCGATTGTGCTGCTAGCACCTGTTGTCGCTTACGTCGCTGGTAGACAAGAACCACCCCTATGCCAACCATTGGAAGCAGGATAAGCAAGACACCCAGGGTGACAAACAATGGTGCCGTGCTATCCGTCTGCATGTTTTGAGGCTGGCTTGTTTGTATGAAAGGTTTAGTTGCCGCTGTAGCCTGGTCTGGATTGAGTATCGCCGGCTGGTTCAAATGCAGACGCCATTGATTCTCTAAGTGTACCTGGTCTTCTCCCAATGCTTGCATCAAATCCTCTCCAAAGTCTGCCCGTGGATTATTCATCTTCTGGATGAGCAAGGTCATTCTGGCCTGACCAAAAGTACTATACATGTAGTTAATCAGATTCCAACTTTGACCATACGCCAGGTATGCTTTATCCGCCTCAGCAGGAAATTTGTCGGAGATCTGGCTTAATCTAAGCAGGGTATGACTTGCCAGGGCCTGATTAAAGCGAAATTGCATCTCCGGTTCATGATAGAACTGATGATAGACTGCTAAGCCCTCGTCGAACCATGTAGGAGCTAGTGGGCCTTGCGCTATCCGTTGATGGAAGACGAGATGCGTCAGTTCGTGTGGCATATCGCGCATAAGTGTATGATCTTCGGTGTCCGCAACACTAATGAAAGCTTCATTTAAGTATGGGTGAGCTTCACCTCCAACCCATTCATAGGAGTTGGGAGGGAGGGCTCCATGAAAGTCCTCATTGCTTGCATAGATCCAGAGATTGATGGGGTGGAGCAGTCCGCCGCCAAGCTTCTGGCTGATATGGGTTAAGCTGGTATTCGCCCTGTCGAGCACAACCTGGCCAAATGAGTTTTGGCGATTATACCAGTTGACCTGTAACAATCCCTGTGAGTGGTGTTGCCAGGAAAAACGAGTGTCTATCGTTATGAAATCCTGCGGTGGCTCAAAGTACTGGTTATTGAGACCATCCTGGAGTTCCCAGTAGTATTCAACGCGCGTTCCAGGAGAATGGAAGTTGTTGCCACTCGTATCTTCATGCCAGTGCAGGGTAATAGACTTTGCAGGGTGGCTTATACTCACGTTATCCTGTTCTAGAACAGCATCAGGTGTGTCTTTGAATCTTATGAAAAGAGTTGCCTGTGTAATAGGTATATCTCTATCATTTGCGGTCATAGTAAAGTCAATAGAGCCAGGGAAGTGCACCGCATTAGTTTGGTAGGTAATCGTAATTGGATTACTGGCAGCAAAGGCTCTTGAAGAAATGGCTATAAGTAAAAGAAACAAGCCACATAGACAAAGCATCAAGAGTCGTAAAAAGTAAATGGGTCGCCAGGACATTGACGTGGCTCCTCTCAGCAATTCTTTACACATGGACCATTGTACATGATTTAAGGTAGGTTTGTTAATATGCAGAGCTATGTGGGTCTCGATCCTTGAAAGGGAAAGCAGGAGAACCCTGTCTGGGGGACAGGTAACAGAGGACGCAGTCCTTTGCCGGGGGATGGGGGACCCTGCCTGGGGGGCAGGTAATCCCCAGTTTTTCCACCCACAATCCGCCTCTAGGATGCAGAGCCAGCAATATAAAAGTCGCTGGGTGAGAGAAAAGGGGGAGAGCAGAGGGGGGAAAAGGACTTTTAGATCGCCCTGGTTAATATACTTTGCGTTATACGTTCAGATAATAGACTAAGATACTATTGTGAATGTGCGGCGTGTGAGGTGACGTTTCAGCTTCTCCTTAAAATTATCTTATATCTCGTTATTTCTTGTGGAGGAAGAGGACCAGGCAGAGCAGGCAAATAAATAAGCTGCCTGGACTAATTTGTAAATTATGAGAGTGTACTAATGGGTAATAACTATTGGAATCAACAAGAAAACGGCAATAATCCTTCTCAAGATAATCAGGCTCCTCGCTCAGGTAACCTGTTACGTGACTATGGTCAACAACAGCGACCGGGCATTCAGCAGTACTCTCCGGCCCAGCAATATTCTCCTGGTTCGATGTCGCCAACGCAGGGGCCACCATCCTATTCACCAGTTTCACCGATGCCACCCACGCCAACAACGCCACGGCAGGGACAACTACCAGAGCAGAATGAATGGCCCTCTCCTCAAAGTTGGCCCTCACCTCGTAGACAACAAGGGTGGGTATCTAATACGGTGCAGATGGTCCGGCGCTGGTCTGCTGGCCGTGTTCCAGTAGTACCTCCTGTCGATCAAAATCCATTAGTGCTCTATCGACCCACTATACCATCACAACCCCTGAGGTCAAAGCCATGGAAACGCTCACGTACATTGCGTCTTGCCATGCACATGAAGCATCGTCGTGCACGCTTGCAGCAAGCTCGCCCGAAGGCAAAGATCATTGTAAGCAGCATATTGATTGCTCTGCTGCTTTTGCTGGTCATTTCCACCTCTTCCGCCAGCGCTTTTGCCTATAAATACTATCAAGACCAATTGCCGCGCCTGCAAGGTCTGGCAAATCAGCAGGTAGAACAGACAACCCGTATCTATGACCGTAATGGCAACCTCCTCTATGAAGCGTATAATCAGCAGCAGGGGGGCGGACGCCGTACTGCTGTTTCCTATGACTATCTGCCAGAAGTGCTGAAAAACGCTCAGATTGCGGCAGAAGATAAAACATTCTGGACCAACTCTGGGATAGACCCACAAGGCATTCTACGTGCGGCTACCCAGTATGGACAAATGGGTTCCGTGCAGAGCGGTGGAAGTACGATTACCCAGCAAGTGATCAAAAATCTCACCGGCGATACTTCACAAACACTCAATCGTAAGATTGCAGAAGCAACGCTTGCCGTTGGCCTGACACAACAGTATTCCAAGACGAAGATCCTGGAGATGTACTTCAACATCTCTCCTTATGGTGCGCAGAACCTGGGTGTTGAGGCTGCTGTGGAAGACTATTTCCACCTGGCTGCACAGTGTGACAGTCATTTCAATTGTGTTCCTGCTGTCTACTATCTGAACTGTGATGCGGCGCATATAAAGCAGTGTGATCCAGCTCACTGTGATACTTCAAAGTACTGTGATCCCTTACTGGGCCTTGCCCGTGCCTCGCTTTTGGCCGGTTTGCCGCAAAGCCCCTCTGCATATGACCCAACCTTTGGCAACGTTGATCCAGCCACCGGCCAGAAATTTTATTTGGAACGCCAGCAGTATGTGCTGGACCAGATGTTGCAGTTAGGGATGCAAGTAAACGGGCTGGGCCCACTCACACAGGATATGGTGAACCAGGCGGAAGCCTTGACGGCAAAAATGAAATTTTCACCATACAACCACGCCTATTATCACGGGTCCCAGCATTTTGTTCAGTGGGTCATCCAGCAATTGGAGGTGCAATTAGGGGCGCGAACATTTCTTACTGGCGGCTTTAATATCCGCACCACCATCGATTACAATCTTGAGGCCTATGTTGAAAAAGCCGTACATCGTCATCTCGATCAGCCAGAATACCAAAAGCTGATTGGCGGTTATGGTCCGCTCAATATCGTAAATAATGTGAATGACGCGGCAGTTGTCGTTATGGATGCCAGGACCGGTGAGGTGCTGGCAATGGATGGCAGCGCTGACTATAATTCCAGCGATCGCAGAGTCTCAGGCAATATCAATATGGCCACGCATGGTCGCCAGCCTGGTTCTGCTATCAAACCCATTGTTTATGCAACTGCATTCCAGCAAGGCTTTTATCCAGGTATGGTCTTATCAGATGTTAAAACATATTTCCCCACTGGTAGTTATGGATCATCAGTAGTGTGCGGTACAGACGCCACCCCGGGCAATGCCTACTGCCCCACTGATTATGGCGGCGGTTACTCTAACCAGAATACGTCCATTCACAGTGCCACTGCTCTTTCGCGTAATGTTCCGGCGATAAAAGCTTCATTGTATGCTGGAGTTGATAATGTGATTAAGACGGCACAGCGCTTCGGTATCACATCAGTGAGCGAACAACAAGATAAGAATGCTTCCTTCGCCCTCGGTACATCTGCCATTCCTTTAGTCCAGATGGTTGGTGCCTACCAGGTCTTCGCCAATCAAGGGGTACGTATCCCTCCCAAAAGCGTCCTGGATATCTGGGATAATTACGGTCATCATCTCTACCACTTTGATCCCGCCCATCCTGGAGGTGTTCAGGTCATCAGTCCGCAGGTCGCCTATCTCATGACTTCTATTCTCAAGGATGAACAGGCTCGTGCGGGCGAATTTTCGACCGACCATGACCTGTCAATGTGGGATTGGACATTGCCTGATGGAACGCACCCCGAAGTAGCAGCCAAGACAGGTACGACCGACAGCTTCAAGGATAACTTAACTATTGGTTATACACCAGATGTGGTGGTTGGAGTCTGGGCCGGCAATGCCAACGATGAAGCGATGAATAATGTCATAGGTATCACGGGTGCTGCTCCTATCTGGCATAGCGTAATTGAGCGGGTGATGGATGGCGGTGGATGTAACATAGATGGGGCTGGTATACTCCCATGCGGTAATTTTAACTTCCATTTTTCAGATCGGACATTTCCTCAAGTAGGAGGATTGGTCAATTACTGTGTCTCGTCAGCCAATGGCCTTGCTGGCAGCGGTAACTGTGATTGGATGCTCAATGGTGAGCAACCCCAGCAGAGCGGTATCACTGGCATGAGCAGTAATCCAAAACCTTAGTGAAAAAGGGGGTACAGGAAGCAACTCTCTCTACTATTTGCTTCTTATGTGTATAAGAGGAGAACTATGATTATTCAAAAAAAACATGAGATTGACAAGGAAGAGATTAGTCCGATTCTTGCCGACTATGACGAAGATAACTACGACTACCGTAACTTTTGGAGAGGACGGGACTACGAGCAATGGGCGGAGACGCATGTCCTGGAGCGCCTGCTTGAGCGTGTCGGACAGGCCCACTGGCTTGTCGACCTGGGAGGTGGGTTTGGCCGCAATGCGGTCCACTACCATCAGCGTGCTGATCATGCCGTCATCGTTGACTACTCCATGCGCAATCTCGAGCATGCCGCAACTTTCCTCTCGGCAGAAATCGAGCGTGGTCACATTTTTCTCGTTCGTGCCGACCTCTACCGCTTGCCTTTCGTTGATGGCGCTTTTGACGCCGGTATGGTTGTCAGGGTTCTTCACCACCTTGAGCACCTGGAAGACGCTCTGGTAGAAATGGGACGCATTATAGGACAGCGGTGGATTCTCGATATTCCTATCAAGAATCATATTTTGGCGCGTGCGCGCGGACTGCTTCATGGCGAGACGCGCCAGCTCTCCAATTGGGAACCCAAGACGTTGACCACAGACGATGTACCCTTCATCAATTTTCATCTGGCGGCAGTGAGACGGACACTCAGTGATCACGGGTGGGATACCACGGTCGCTGCCAGCGCCAATAACTTTCGACGCTGGGACCAGGTGCTCCCCGCGCGCGCTGTTGCTCCCGTTCGCCCCCTGATCTACGGTCTCGAGATGATTGCGCAAACGCTGGGCAGGGGCTGGTGGGGCCCGAGCCAGTTTGTATGGGCAACGCGGCATGAGCCGGTTCCACCGGCAACTACCTCTGTGGCGGAACTGGATGGTCTTAGTAGTATGCCAGGGGCAAAGCTGGCAACGAAAATGATCTGCCCGATCTGTCATTCGACGCTGCAGTGGTCACATGAAGCAGCAAGTTGTCTCCAATGTTCACACACCTACCCCTACAAGGGATCTTACTGGGACTTCGTTCCCGACTAGCGGGGAAAGTGAATGGAAAACCTTGTTTTCTTTGTAATTATTGCTGCTGCTGTTCTCCTTTTGGGTGCTGGCATCTGTATCGTTATCCTGATCGTCAATTATCTTACACCTGAGAATGAGTCTTTGTGAAAGATTCGGGGAGAAGTCTTTGCCTTTTCACAAAGGCACATCTCCCCGTATTCGCATATTCGCGTGAGATCCCTTCATAGAAGAGAGGGTGCAGGGGGCGGAGCCCATTGCCGGGGGCGCGGAGGGAACCCTGCCTGGGGGGCAGGTAATCCCCCGACTCTTTCTCTCCCCTTTGTCCGCCGCTGCAGGCGGCGAGTTATAGGTGGATCTCAGATATTTACCACTTGACAATCTCCTCTTTTGAGTGCTATTCTGTACTTGCAGTCTCATAAGGAGACTGCTAGCAATCAGACTTGACAAACGATGTATCATACCAGCATATCAAGATGCTAAAGATGTGTTGGGAAAGGTGCGCGAGAAAAAAAGATGACACCGCTGAGCGAACGCAAACAGCAGATACTGCGTGCTCTTGTTGAGGAATATATTCATACAGCTACGCCAATTGCATCCGAGACGCTGGTACGCAAGTACAGGCTTAATTTCAGTTCGGCAACTGTTCGACATGAACTGGCCGGATTGGAAGAGGCAATGCTGATCTATCAGCCCCATACCTCTGCTGGGCGCGTCCCAACCGACCTGGGATATCGCTATTTTGTAGAGCATCTTATGCGGGAATCGGCCCTCTCCCTTGCTGAGCAGCGTCTTATCCGTCACCAGTTCTACCAGGTGCAGGATCAACTGGATCAGTGGGTGCGCCTGACCGCTTCAGTAATGGCACGTTTGCTCCATAGCGCAGCAGTGATGACGTCTCCACGTTCCACTGAGGGACAGCTCAAACACTTTGAAATACTATCGGTTACCGAGTTTTCGGCGCACCTGGTACTTGTTCTGATGGATGGAACGGTGAAACAACAGAGATTACTGTTGGAATCTCCTCTGTACCAGGAAGAACTGAGCGCTTTGGCCGTACGCTTGAATGAATTTTTTCATTTCAAGAATGCAACTGAGGTGAATGATGTCTTGCGCCAACATAACTTTTCAATGGTAGAGCATCTGGTTGGGAGCACTATTGCGCATATCCTGCAACAGCATGGTGATCCGCTGGGCGATGTTTTCTACCGTGAAGGTGTGGTGAACATCCTGGAACAACCGGAATATAGCCGCATGGGGCCAGAAGAGGAGCGCAACGAGCGTGTGCGCAAGGTGATGGAGGTGTTGGAGCAGAATCGCTTTTTGCCTGTCCTGGCATCGCAACTGCGCAACTCGGATGGCGTACAGGTGATTATTGGTGGAGAGAATGAGTGGGATTACATGAAAGATGTCAGCCTGGTGGTAGCTCGCTATGGTCAGGAGGGCAAGATTGGCGGAGTGCTGGGAGTGCTTGGCCCTACACGCATGCAGTATGGCCGTGCTATTGCGGTAGTGCGTTACATGACGCAAGTAATGAACGAACTATTGGCTGAAGTCTATGGCATCGATATTGATGAATCTTGAGGATAGAACAATGGCGGAGCAGGAAGAGCCAAACGAATACTCCATCAAATGATTAATGTAGATTATAATTAGGAGGCAAAATGCCAAAAGTTATTGGAATCGATCTAGGAACAACAAACTCTTGTGTTGCTGTGATGGAAAGCGGCGAGCCTGTTGTCATTCCCAATGCCGAAGGAGCCCGCACCACGCCTTCAATCGTGGCTATCAACAAGAGTGGTGAGCGTCTTGTCGGTGAGGTAGCTAAACGCCAGGCGATCACGAATCCTGAAAATACGGTTTACTCCATCAAACGCTTTATGGGTCGCAAGTATGATGATCCCGAAGTAGACCGCGACAAGCGTATCGTGCCTTTTAAAGTTGTTCGTGCCAGTAATGGTGACGCCTGGGTCGAGGTCCAGGGCAAACAGTATAGCCCACCAGAAATTTCTGCTATGATTTTGCAGAAGCTCAAGGCCGATGCTGAGGCCTACCTCGGTGAGCGCGTGGTACAGGCCGTCATTACGGTTCCCGCGTACTTTAATGACGCGCAGCGCCAGGCGACCAGAGATGCAGGCAGAATTGCCGGACTCGACGTGTTACGTATCATCAACGAGCCAACCGCTGCATCCCTGGCCTATGGCCTGGATAAGAAGAAGGATGAGCGCATCGCCGTTTATGACCTGGGTGGCGGTACCTTCGATATCTCCATCCTTGAGTTAGGCGATGGCGTCTTTGAGGTCAAGAGCACCAATGGTGACACCCACCTGGGTGGCGATGACTTCGACCAGCGCGTTATTAACTGGCTGGCCGACGAGTTCCGCAAGGAACAGGGTATCGACCTGCGCCAGGATCGTATGGCCCTCCAGCGCTTGAAAGAGGCGGCGGAGAAAGCCAAGAAAGAACTGTCCAGCTCGATGCAGACCGAGATCAACCTGCCCTTCATTACGGCCGATGCCAGCGGGCCTAAGCACCTGACCATGACGCTTTCCCGCTCCAAGCTCGAGCAGCTGGTGGAGGACTTGATTGAGAAATCACGTGGTCCTGTCATGAAGGCACTCTCAGACGCGGATGCCCGCCCTGGTCTTATCCAGGAGGTCGTGCTGGTAGGCGGCCAGACCCGTATGCCGGCCGTGCAAACATTGGTCCGACGCATTTTTGATCGTGATCCCCACCGTGGGGTCAACCCCGATGAAGTGGTGGCCGTTGGTGCCGCTATTCAAGCCGGTGTCTTAACGGGTGACGTCAAAGATGTATTGCTGCTGGATGTGACCCCGCTCTCCCTGGGTATCGAGACCCTTGGTGGCGTCTTTACACGCTTGATCGAGCGCAATACCACCATCCCCACCCAGAAGGGCCAGGTCTTCTCAACGGCGAGTGACAACCAGCCGAGCGTAGAGATCAACGTGCTCCAGGGTGAGCGTGAATTTGCTAAGGACAACCGCTCTCTGGGTAGCTTCATTCTCGATGGGATTCCTCCCTCTGGTATCGTGAACGTATCCGCCAGGGACAAGGGCACCGGACGTGAGCAGAAGATCACTATCGTAGCCTCAAGCGGTCTCTCCAAAGACCAGATTGACCGTATGGTGCGTGATGCCGAGTCGCATGCAGCCGAAGACAAGCTCCGCAAGGAAGAGGTTGAAGAGCGCAACCAGGCCGATAGTGCTGCCTATCAATCGGAAAAGAACATTGCCGAATTGGGTGATAAGATTACACCAGAGCAGAAGAGCGAACTGGAGTCCAGGGTAGCCGATGTGCGTGCTGCCCTCGCGACCGACGATGTGGCTCGTATCAAGGAGTCTCGTGAGGCTCTCATGCAGGCTTTCCACAAGGTCACAGAGTCGATCTATCGCCAGAGTGGCGCTGGTGCCGGAAGCGGTGCCGACTACGGCACCGGCCCGGAGCAGCCTGGCCAGGAAACTCCTCCTCGCGATGATACCATCGAGGGCGAATTCCAGGAAATGTAGCTTCATTTAATCTGGTTTAGCAAGCTGGGCAAGGCATGCCTTGCCCAGCTTGCTAAACCAGATTACCCAACTTTGGCTATACTCTTGCGCATGATCTCTGGTACAATGTAGTATTGAATGGAAAAATAATAAATTAGCTTGACCCAATGTGCAAGTTTTTCTCAAGCGGGGTTCCAAGGGGCGGCAAGCCCTTTGGCGGGGGAAGCGGGGGTGTCTCCCGCTTGCTTTCCCCCCTCTCGCCGCCGCAGGCGGCACAAAAAACTTGCAAATGGGTTAGTAGAATACGGTAGCGCGGATCTAATCGTGCCCTGTTTTTCTCATGGTAAAGGACCTGTCGATGGCCACTAACAAACGAGATTTTTACGAAGTATTAGGAGTATCTCGCAGTGCAAGCGAAGACGAGCTGAAAAAGGCTTTTCGTCGTCTTGCCAAACAATATCATCCTGATACCAACAAGGAGCAGGGAGCGGAAGCCCGCTTTATTGAAATCAATGAAGCCTATGAAGTGCTGAGCGACCCGCAGAAGCGTGCCGCCTATGATCGCTATGGGCATGCCGGTCTCGGCAATGGCATGGGTACTGGCTTTGGCGACTTCGCCGGGTTTAGCAGCATCAACGACATCTTTGAGACCTTCTTCGCCGGGGCGACAGCAGGTACGCAGCGGCGCTCAGGTACGCAGCGGGGCGCCGATTTACGTTACGAACTCACTATTACCTTCGAGGAAGCTGTTTTTGGTTGTCAGAAAGAGATAGAGCTACCTCGCTGGGAGACCTGTTCCACCTGTCGAGGCTCGGGAGCACAGCCTGGCACATCAACGTCTCGCTGTTCCGCCTGCCAGGGCACGGGTGAGATACGCCGCGTGCAGCAGTCCATTTTTGGGCAATTTGTCAACGTCACGATGTGTGAACGCTGTCGTGGCGAAGGCCGCGTCATTACTACTCCCTGTGAGAAATGTCGTGGTCAGGGCCGCGTGCGCAACAATCGCCGTGTTGTCGTCAATATTCCAGCCGGTGTCGATGATGGCATCAATGTCCGTGTAACAGGCGAGGGCGAAGTCAGTGCGCGTGGTGGTACCCCTGGTAACCTGTACGTTATTCTCACGGTAAAACCTCACCAGTTCTTCAAGCGGCAGGGCAACGACATTATCTATGAATTGCCCATTAGCTTTACCCAGGCCGCCCTCGGCGATGAGGTGGAGGTTCCCACCGTGGACGGCAAAACAACCTCGCTCAAGATTCCGGCGGGCACTCAGAGCAGTCGCTCCTTCCGCCTCAAGGGCATGGGCGTACCTGTGGTACATAGCAGCGCCCGTGGCGACGAGCATATCATCGTTAAAGTCGTAACCCCGACCAGTTTGACTGCCGAGCAGAAACGCCTGCTCGAAGAATTTGCTCGCCTCGAACGTGAGCAAAGCGAACAAAACGACAAAAACATCTTCCGCAATCTCTTTGAAAAGACAAAGGATGTATTCCAATAAAAAATCTCTCACGTCAGCCTGTAAGGCTGACGTGAGAGATTTTTTATTGGAATTTATACTCCTACCTCTTCAGCGCACCCACTCATCTGTGAAGCATATTCTGCCGTGACTGCCTCACCGAATTCAGCCACCACTGGTAGATGATCGCTTGCCTCTTCACCACGTACGCCTTCTCCTTCTGTGGGTATGTAGCAGGTCAAGAGGCTCTGAGCCAATTCTGGACTGGCAAAAATGAAATCGATGCGGCCGGCGGGCGCAGCAGCTGGACAGGTAAAGCCTTCTGCCTCAGAATTCATTTTCCGGAAACAATCTACGTAGCCAGCCCTTTGCAATAAGCCAATAGTACCCCTCGGGGCGTACACAGAGGCCGCCGTGTCAAAAAGCCTGCAGAGGAGCTTACTGCGTGGAATAATGCGTAGGATTGGATTAAAAATGCGTAATAGGCCCGGCACGACAAAATTCAGATATGGGTGCCCCTCCACGACAGCTGTGGTAGGATTTTGCCTGTAGCGTTGATCTAACTCTACCAGGTAACCTAAAAGAGCGCTGGCCTTGAAGAGATCGCCTGGAGCAAGGGCATTGAAGTCTCCCATGACGAGGTGTGGCGTTCCCTGCCTGGCTGACATGATACGCAACAGCTCCCGTACCTCGCGTTGCCGGATACCATCTCCTGCCCAACCTTTACTAAAAGCCGCCGACAGGTGAGTCACAAACACGCTGATCTGCCTGCCATTTGCTTCCTCTACGCACACCTCTAAAACTGGTTTTGTCAATAAATGTGTCTTTGTATAGATAATTGGCAGGCGACTGAGTAATGCTACCTGCCAATCCTGCAAATGCGTGGAATATGCACTCGACACATGTTGCATGTCTAGCCGGTGCGCCAGCTCCTCAACTACGTGGGGATTTGTAGCCTCGACCAGTCCAACAACATCAGGGCGAGCTGCTTTAATCATACCTGTCAATGGGTCAACGCGGCGGGTGGCACCCACCAGGATATTATAGGAGAGTATACGTGTCATTTAGAGATTGCATCCTTCTGTTGGTAATAGTATCTATCTTCACTATATCAGAGGGGGTGCAGGGGGCGAAGTCCCATGCCGGGGTTCTGGGGAACCCTGTCTGGGGGACAGGTAATCCCCAGCTTCTCCTCCCCTCCTCAATAGCCACATCTATCTTCACTATACCAGACGGATGCGCAATTGCAAAAGATACA
>WNFY01009021.1_pt1 | contig 14023 bp, 12 predicted proteins | sample 5400091 | NCBI WGS metagenome assembly WNFY01 (sample SAMN13153364, study PRJNA577476) | soil metagenome | isolation source: 60 cm soil or saprolite under grassland replicate 1 | place: USA:California | collected 2016-06-15 | reverse complement strand
GAGCTGGTCGCCGACATTGATTTTCCAGGCGACGTGCGCGCGATTATTCGCAATCACCACGAGCGCTGGGACGGTACTGGGTATCCCGATGGCCTAAAGGGCGAGGACATTCCTTTTGCCGCGCGTATTCTCTGCGTCGCCGACGTCTATGACGCGCTCACTACAGCGCGCTCATATCGAGACAGCCTATCGCACGGCCGGGCGGCAGAAGTGATGCGCGCATCAAAGGGACAGTTCGATCCGCACCTACTGGAAGCGTTTCTGGATTGGGCCGCGAGCACGAACGTCAGCGAGCACACTACACCACAGGGCGTCGCGACCTTTTCGATTGGAAGTACGGTGTGAAGCCCGCACGGTTCATTTTCGCGATCACGCTCCTCGCGATCCTGATTGTCGGTGCGTGCTCGAGCGATAGACGTGCAGGTGGGACCATCGTGGTCTCGTCGGCTGCTGACGCCGATGTTCTGTTTCCGCCTCTCACACTGACCGTACAGGGCAAGCAGGTGGTCGACCAGATATTCGACAACCTCGCCGACATTGGCCCAACCCTCAACACGGTAAGCGACGCCGGCTTTACGCCGCGACTGGCTGACAGCTGGCGCTGGGGTTCCGACTCGATGTCGGTGGCCTTTCACATCAATCCTCGCGCGCGCTGGCACGACGGCAGCCCTGTCACGGCCGAGGACGTGCGATACACGTTCCAACTGGTCAAGGACACTTCGCTCGCTTCACCGCTCGCATCGAATCTCGATAACGTCGATTCGGTGTCCGTTCCTGACTTGCTGACTGCAGTCGTGTGGCTTCACCAGCGGGCTCCGGATTCGTTCTTCAAGGTAGCCAGTCCCGTCGCGATTCTCCCCGCGCACCTCCTCCGCCAGACTCCTCCGGCGAAGCTTCGCGAGTCGGCGTTCGTTCGCGCGCCCATCGGAAGCGGACGCTTTCGTTTTGCGGCGTGGGATCGCGGAGCGCGCATCGTGTTGCGGGCGGATAGCGCCAACTATCGGGGCAGGCCCGCTCCCGACCGCGTGATTTGGCTGGTGTCGCCGGACTATCAGGCGGCATCGGTGAGATTTCTCAACGGCGGTGCCGATTTCCTCGACGTCGTCAAGCCGGAGCTGATCGCCCCAGCCAGGGCCAGGGGAGTTGATCTTATCACGTCCCCGGGAAGTCTCGACTACGGCTACGTTGCGTTCAACCTGCGAAACGCGACCAACACCGGTCCGCATCCGGTTTTCGGTGACCGCGAAACGCGCAGAGCGTTGGTGATGGCCGTTGACCGAAGGGCGATCGTACGGAACGTGTTCGACACGCTTGGCTTGGTTGCGCACGGGCCGGCAACCCGGATCATGCCGACGAGCGACACCACGATTGGAATTCCGTACGATCCGGAACGATCGGCGCGGATGCTCGATTCGGCCGGATGGAAGCGCGGACCTGACGGCCTGCGCGCGCGCGGGCAGACTCCTCTCGCATTTACGCTCATGGTGGCGAGCTCCAGCGCGATCCGTACCAAGATCGCCACGCTCCTTCAGGAGCAATGGCGCAAAGCGGGCGCACGGGTTCGCGTCGAACAGCTCGAGCTAAACGCGTTTGGAAGCCGGATGGAGGACCGAAAGTTCGAGTCGCTGATCAACGCCTGGCACATAGACCCCACGCCCTCGTCCGTACGTGAAGAGTGGGCCAGCTCCGAGATCAAGAAAGGTGGCTACAACGCCACGTCGTACCGTAGCGCGGCGTTCGATGCGGTTATAGACAGCGCGGTAAAAGAGATGAATCCTTCGCGCAGCGTCGACCTCTATCGTCGTGCGTACCGCATTCTCACCGATGATGCGCCAGCAATGTGGATTTACGAGCTACGCAACGTTCAGGGTGCGTCGAAGCGGATCCACCCAGTGGGGATCCGTCCCGACGCGTGGTGGGCGAAGCTGGCTGACTGGGGCGTTAGGGAGCGTTAGTAGCCGGAGCTGTCCGGGATAATGGCCAAGCCGTCTGGGCTAGTAACCAAGCTGTCTGGGCTAGTAACCGAGCTGTCTGGGCCCATAGCCGGAGCTGTCTGGCTCTCGGGAAGTGCCTGAGCGCTTTCGACGCATTCCCAATAGCCGTTACCAACATCGACGCAACCCTCCGGCGGGGTATCTCCGGAAGCGAGTATGTAGCGGGTATTGCTGGCGCCGTGCGGAGCGGCCTTTGCGGCCCGAGAAACCGAAGGCGCTGTGGAATCGGCGCACGCTGCTGTCGCGAGCAAGCAGGCGAAAATGGTCAGGCTGACAACGGCTCGTCTCATAAAGTACCTCACTTGGCGCACGCGGAATGGGTTGCTGGCCCATAGGCCAGCAATATTGCATCGAAAGCGACTTTTGGATATAAAGGACTTTCCAATTTGGAACCCCGGTCACAGACCGAGGTTCCCCGCCTAGCGGAAATGCTACTTCTTCTCGTCGACGATCTCGTAGTCGGCTTCGACCACGTCCTCCGCGGGCTTGCTACCGGTCTCAGCGCCAGCCGCAGCCCCAGCTGGCCGGCCGGCCTCGGGCTGGGCACCAGCCTGGCCTTGTTGCTGGTAGAACGACTGACCCGCCTCGCTAAACACCTTCGTCAGCTCCTCCTGTGCGGCGCGGATCTCGTTCATATCGTCGCCACGGAGCGCTTTGCGTGCGCGCTCGATCGCGGCATCGATCTTCGCCTTCGTATCGGCTGAGACCTTGTCGCCCCACTCTTTGACGTTCTTTTCGACCTCGTAGGTCATCGAGTCGAGGCGATTTCTTGCATCGATCGCCTCTCTCGCCTTCTTGTCTTCGGCGGCGTTCTTCTCCGCGTCCTTGACCATGCGGTCGATCTCAGCGTCGGAAAGTCCGCTTGAAGCCTCGATGCGGATTTTCTGCTCCTTGCCAGTGGCCTTGTCCTTCGCGGTCACGTGCAGGATTCCGTTGGCGTCGATGTCGAAGGTGACCTCGACCTGTGGCAGGCCGCGTGGTGCGGGCGGAATGCCGGTGAGCTGGAACTTGCCGATCGTCTTGTTGTACGTCGCCAGCTCGCGCTCACCCTGAAGAACGTGAATCTCCACCGTTGTCTGATTGTCGTCAGCCGTCGAGAAGGTTTCGCTCTTTTTGGTCGGGATCGTGGTGTTGCGCGGAATGAGGACCGTGGTCACTCCACCCAGCGTCTCGATGCCGAGCGAAAGCGGCGTGACGTCGAGCAGGAGCACGTCCTTCTGCTCGCCGGTCAGAACCGCGCCCTGCACGGCGGCACCAATCGCCACGACTTCGTCGGGATTGACGCCTTTGTTTGGCTCCTTCCCGAAAAACTTCTTGACGATGTCCTGAACCTTTGGCATCCGCGTTTGTCCGCCGACCAGGATTACCTCGTCGATTTCGCCGGGCTTGAGACCTGCGTCCGCCAGCGCCTTTTCCATCGGTGGGATCGTACGCTGGACCAGATCATCGACTAATTGCTCGAGCTTTGCTCGCGTCAGCGAGTAATTGAGATGCTTCGGCCCGCTCTGGTCAGCGGTGATAAAAGGCAGGTTTATATCCGTCGACGGAGCCGTGCTCAGCTCCATCTTTGCCTTCTCACCCGCTTCCTTGAGGCGCTGCAGCGCCATTGGATCCTTCGATAGATCGATCGCCTGGTCGCGCTTGAACTCGCTCACCAGCCAGTCGATGACGCGCTGATCGAAATCGTCGCCGCCGAGGTGGGTGTCGCCATTGGTCGACTTCACCTCGAACTGGCGCGAGCCTTCGACATCGTAAAGCTCGAGGACGGAAATGTCGTAAGTGCCGCCGCCGAGGTCGAATACTGCGACTTTTTCGTCCTTTTTCTTGTCGAGGCCGTATGCGAGTGCCGCGGCAGTCGGCTCGTTGATGATGCGAAGCACGTCGAGGCCAGCGATCTTGCCAGCGTCCTTGGTGGCCTGCCGCTGTGAGTCGTTGAAGTAAGCAGGCACAGTGATGACTGCTTTCTCGACCTTGTAGCCGAGGTAGTCTTCAGCGGTCTGCTTCATCTTCTGAAGAATCATCGCCGAGATCTCGGGCGGCGAGTAGCGCTTGCCCTGGACTTCGACCATCGCGAGATCATTCGGTCCCGAGACGACTTTGTAGGGAACGCGCTTAATCTCGTCCGGCACTTCCGCGACCTTGCGTCCCATGAAGCGCTTGATCGAGAAGACCGTGTTCTGCGGATTCGTTACTGCCTGTCTTTTTGCGATCTGACCAACGAGCCGCTCGCCGTCTTTAGTGAAGCCGACGACTGAGGGCGTTGTGCGCCCACCTTCCGCGTTCGGGATGACGACGGGATCGCCGCCTTCCATCACCGCAACTACGGAATTAGTGGTACCGAGATCGATTCCAATTACTTTGTCAGCCATTCGTTGATTCTCCCCGCGGGCAGACCGCTCGCGTTCAGATATTGCCAAGTCTCGCCGTTTACCCAAGCAAGCACGAGGCCGCTTTTATCTGCCATATCGGCGCATTTTCCGAGAAAATGCATAGCTGAGTCGCGCCAAGTTGCCGGCCCGCCCGGACTTTGCCATCTTGGCGGGTCTCAGTAACCCATCGTCCGGGAGGGTCAATGCGCGCTATGGTGGGAGTTCTTTTCGTGGCGGTGGTTTTTCTTTGCCTAAGCCTGCTTCAGCCGGCGTACGCCGACCGCGCCCGCTCGACCCCGCACGTCGATGTAGTTGGGAACGACTACGCCTTCAACCCACTGCCAAAACGCATCAAGCAAGGCACGACGATCTTCACCTTCGCCAATCACGGTAAGGTGCCACACGAGTTGGCTCTTGGGAGGCTCAAGAAGGGAACCACGATCGATGAGATAATTGCCGGGGTTAAGGCCGGAGGACGACCGCGAGATTATATCGAGCGATCGGTCGGTGTTCTCGTCGCGGGTCCTGGCTCGTCTCCCGAGGGCAAACTGCTCGTGGATTTGCAAAAAGGCGAGACCTATCTGGTGTTCTGCAATTTCAAGGATACTCCCGAGGCGCCGGCTCACATCCTGCTCGGGATGTATTCCGTCTTTCGTCCGGAATAAGCGAGCGAACTTCGCTTGCGCGCGATGCGTCCGCGGCTCGTCGTTTGACTCCGAGCCGAGGGCGTTTGACCGAGTGATAGCTTTTACCAATAACTTTTGCGCGCGCATTAACCTGAACGCCACCGCGAAGTGATCCCGCTCAGCGACGAATTACCCACGATTCGCACTCCGTGGATGACGTACACCATCCTCATCGTAATGCTCGCGACCTGGATCCTGGTGCAGGGCGCGGGATTCGATCAGCAAGCGCTCGCCGCCAGCGTGTGCAACCTCGGGATGGTCCCGGGAGAGATCACGCACATGGCGCCAATCGGCGAGGCAGTACCGCTGGGGCGGGGAATGGCGTGCGTCGTCGACAACGATCCGATCAACATTTTCACCCCCCTCATCTCGATGTTCCTCCATGGCGGGTGGGGACACATCCTTGGCAACGCGCTCTTTTTTTGGGTTTTTGGAAACAACATTGAGGACAGCCTCGGCCACTTTCGCTTCCTCGTTTTCTACCTCGTGTGCGGTCTGGCCGCTGCGGCAGCGCACATTATCGCCCAGCCCGCATCGCCCCTTCCAACGGTCGGTGCGTCAGGCGCCATCTCGGGAATTCTCGGCGCGTACCTGGTGTTGTATCCGAGGGTAAGAGTTCGGATGCTTTTTTACTTTATCATCTTCTTCAAGGTGATTCCGATTCCTGCCTGGATGGTTCTCATCTGGTGGTTCTTCTGGCAGCTTGTAGCCGCGCTGCCGGAACTCAAGAACGGGGCAGACCTCACCGGCGGCGTTGCGGTTTGGGCCCACCTCGGCGGTTTCGTTACAGGCGTGGTACTGGTGAAAATCTTTGAGAATCGCAGGTTAGTAATCCGGCGCACGACCGCCGCGTAAACACCACCGAACACCACCCAAAGCAATGACCGACCCTGCGCTGTTCCTCAATCGTGAGCTGAGTTGGCTCGAGTTCAACGGCAGAGTCCTTCACGAAGCAATCGACGACAGGAATCCGCTGCTCGAACGGCTCAAGTTTCTCGCGATCTTCAACACCAACCTCGACGAGTTCTACATGGTGAGGGTGGCAGGTCTGCGTCGGCAGGTTGCGGCTGGTGTTCATCACATTCCGCCCGACGGCATGTCGCCGGCGGATCAATTGGCTGCTATCAACGCCCGAGTGCACGACCTGATGAGCGCGCAGCGTACTCTGCTCTACGACACGCTCCTGCCCGCTCTGACCAAGCACGGTGTGAGTCTCGTAAGCATCGAAGACCTGACAGCCACCGAGTGGCAAACAGTAGATGAATTCTTCGAGGCGCAGGTCTTTCCCGTACTGACGCCACTCGCAGTCGATCCCGGCCACCCATTCCCGTACATCTCCAATCTGTCGCTCTCGCTGGCAGTGCAGATCCGCGATCCCGTGAGCAACGCAGTGAGGTTCGCGCGGGTGAAGGTTCCGAAAAGCCTTCCGCGTTGGATCCCGTTTGGACGTGGCAACGCGTTCATTCCGCTCGAGCAGGTAATTGGTGCGAACCTTGGATCGCTCTTTCCAGGGATGGACATTCAGGGCTTCAACACGTTCCGCGTCACGCGGTATTCGGATCTCGAGCTATCTCACTCCGAAGACGACGACAATCTTCTCTCGCTTATCGAGGAGCAGGTCTTCCAGCGTCGCTTCGCGGAGGTCGTGCGCATCGAAGTGGAAAGCGGGATGCCGGACTCGCTTCGACAGCTGCTCATGGAGGAGTTGCGCGAGGATCAGCCTGAAGAAATGCGCCCGCTCGCAGATCCAGAATTGGTGGAGACCGGTCCGTTGCTGGACCTGGGCGACCTGATGACGCTCGCGTCTCTCGAGATCGCTGAGCTACGTGATCCTCCATTCGTCCCCGCAACACCGCCCGAGCTCAAGGACCCCGCGAGAAGCATCTTCGATGTACTGAAGGAGAAGGATGTGATGGTCCACCATCCGTTCGATTCTTTTAACCTCTCGGTGGAGCAGTTCCTGTTGGCGGCGGCGACGGACGACAACGTTCTCGCCATCAAGATGACTTTGTATCGCACGTCGGGAGACACAGGTGTCGTGCGCGCGCTTACCGAAGCGGCGCAGCGGGGGAAGCAGGTTGCGGTTCTCTTCGAGCTCCAGGCGCGATTCGACGAAGCCAATAACATCACCTGGGCCAGAACCCTCGAGGATTACGGCGTGCACGTCGCTTACGGCCTGCCAGGTCTCAAGACTCACGCGAAAACGACCCTGGTGGTGAGGCGCGAGGCCGATGGCATCAAGCGCTACGCGCACATTGGATCGGGTAACTACAACTCGAAAACCGCCCGGATCTATACCGACATCGGGCTGCTCACGAGCAGTCCGTCCATCGGCGCGGACCTTACCGATCTCTTCAACGCACTGACCGGGTTCTCGCGGCAACGTCTCTATCGGAAGTTATTAGTTGCGCCGCCGAACATGCGCTTCCGCTTCCTGGAAATGATCGAGCGCGAAGCAGCCAACGCGCGCGAAGGAAAACCAGCAAGGCTCATTGCGAAGATGAATGCGCTCGTCGATGCGGAAATCATCGAGGCGCTATACGCCGCGTCACAGGCGGGAGTGGAAATCGATCTCATCGTCCGCGGCACCTGTTGCCTTCGGCCCGGCGTTCCCGGCGTCAGCGACCGGATAAGGGTAGTCAGCATCGTAGGAAGGTTTCTCGAGCACTCGCGGTTGTTTTATTTCGCCAATGGCGGGGAGGAGCAGTTCTACTTCGGTTCGGCTGATTGGATGCCGCGAAACCTCGATCGAAGGGTGGAAGCCGTTGCGCCCATCGACGATGCAACGCTCCATCCGCGACTGCATTCGCTGCTGGCCACCTGTCTCGCCGACAACAGGCAGGCGTGGGATCTCGCAGCCAACGGAACGTACAGGCAGCGAGATCCGAATGGAGAGCCGGTAAGAGCAACTCACCAGCTGCTGCTTATCGATTCGTGGGGGATGATCAAACCCGGTGATCAGAGATCCGGACCCGCGATCAGCCGACCCAGCGATCTGAAGTCAGCCGTCCGATCGTGGTCCTAAAGCGCGGAGCTCCGCACGAATCGGTGGCTCGAATGTCGGGTCTGGGATAGATTCTTCGCGCACTAGAACTCGAGCGGACCTGTTCGAGCATTCGGGACTCTCACGGAGATCGTCCTTTGCGGATTCTTCCTCGCGACGAAAAGTTCTACGACATGTTCACCGAGCTCGCGAAGAGACTGACCGGCTCGGCGAGCATCCTTCAGGAAATGTTTCAGAGCCCGGCGCAGCTCGACTCGAAAGTGACGGCCATTAAGGGACTCGAGCACGAGGCCGACAACCTGACCCACGACATCATCGACCGTATCGACCGCACTTTCGTTACTCCTTTCGACCGCGAGGACATTCACGCGCTCGCGTCGGAGCTGGACAACGTGATCGACTTGATCGATGGTACCGGACCCTGGAGGAGGAGGGAGATGCCGTCTACCACGAAGCGATGGGAAAGCTCTTCGCCGAAGGCAGCGACGCAATCGACGTCATCAAGTGGAAGGATCTCTACGACAAGCTCGAAGACGCGCTCGATCAGTGTGAGGATGTGGGCAACGTGCTGCACAGCATCGCACTGAAGAACGCGTAGTGATTTACTACGTCGTCGCGATTGTTCTGATCGCCTTCATATTTGACTTCATAAACGGCTTCCACGATTCGGCGAACTCGATCGCCACCATCGTCGGGACGCGCGTTCTCAGTCCTCTCGCTGCAGTGGTGTGGGCAGCGTTCTTCAATTTCACTGCGGCGTTCACCGCCGGTGAGCTGGTAGCCAAGGCGATCCAGAAGGGAATCATCCGCACCGACGTCGTCACACCCAACGTCATTCTGGCTGGATTACTCGGTGCGATCGCTTGGAATCTCATCACCTGGTCCTACGGCATTCCCTCGAGCTCCTCGCACGCGTTGATCGGCGGTTACGCCGGCGCGGGAGTAGCAAAGGCTGGCTGGAGTGCGATCACCTGGGGCCTCAAGTGGATGCAGACCCTGTCCTTCATCGTAATCTCACCGCTCGTCGGAATGCTCGCGGGTTTCATCCTGATGGTCGCGGTGTACTGGATCTTCCAGAAAATGGCGCCGGGTCGCGTCGATACATTTTTTCGAAGCGCCCAGCTCGCCAGCTCGGCACTCCTGTCGCACGCGCACGGCGCGAACGATGCGCAAAAGACGATGGGGATCATCGTAGGGCTGCTGGTGTCGGTGAATTCGCTAACAGCGGCGGAGACGGGTTTTTTTCACCACCTCTATGTCCCGAATGAGGGCATTCCACTGTGGGTCAAGATGGGAGCTTATACCGCGATCTCACTCGGCACTCTGTTCGGCGGCTGGAGAATCGTGCACACCATGGGCTCGCGGATCACGCGCCTGCGCCCCGTTAGCGGATTCGCAGCGGAGACCGGGGGGGCACTGGCGATCAGTCTCGCGACGCATTACGGGATTCCAGTGAGCACCACTCACACGATTGCCGGCTCGATCATGGGTGCCGGCGCGACTTATCGCTTCTCGGCCGTGCGATGGGGCATTGCGCGAAGAATTGTCTGGGCGTGGGTAATCACTATCCCCGCCTCGGCCTCGGTCGCCGCGGTCAGCTACTGGGCGTTGGCTGCAGCCGGGCTTCGTTGATGTGCTCTTCCTCGCGGTGGTGCTTGATCTGCTTCCCTTCCGCGAGATAAACGGCATCCTCACCGATATTGGTCGCCAGATCGGCGATCCTCTCCAGGTTTCGCCCAACCAATAGCAGCTCGAGCGAAGGGGTGATCGTCTTCGCATCGGCCATCATGTGAGTCAGAAGTACGCGAAACACAGAGTCGTGCAGCGAGTCTACGATGTCGTCGTCCTTGCACACTTGGCGGCCGAGTGCTCCGTCGGCACGGATGAACGCATCGAGCGAGTCGCCGAGCATTTTCCGAGCCCTCCTCGCCATCACCTCGATCTCGGGAATGCGGATGTTGACCTTGGGCTTCTCCGCCAGCCGCAGCGCCGACTCCGCGATGTTGACGGCGTGGTCGCCTACACGCTCCAAGTCATTCGATACTTTGATCGCGCCGATGATGAAACGAAGGTCGCGCGCCATAGGCTGTTGAAGCGCGAGCAGCTCCACCGCCGCCTGCTCTACTTCCATCTCCAGTCGATTGAGCTCCGGGTCGCCCTCGATGACGAGGGTTGCCTTTTCCTTGTCGCGGTTGAGCAACGCTTCGACGGCAAGGTCAGTGCGTTCTTCGGCCTTCGACGACATTCCGAGCAGGGTTTCCTTCAACGCAGAAAGCTGATCGTGAAAATGCCGGAAGCCGGCGACGTTCGAGTCAGCTGTCATCCGAATCTCCCAGTGATATATGCATCGGTCCGCTCCTCGCGAGGACTCGTAAATATCTGCTCCGTTGGTCCGAACTCCACTAGCTCCCCGGTGAAAAAGAAACCGGTGAATTCCGACGCGCGGGCGGCTTGTTGCAGATTGTGTGTGACGATGATGATGGTCAACTCCCGTTTGAGCTCATAGAGAAGCTCTTCGATACGTTGGGTTGAGCTAGGATCGAGGGCGCTCGCCGGCTCATCGAGTAAGAGAACCTCTGGCTGATTGGCGAGTGCTCTGGCGATGCACACTCTCTGTTGCTGTCCACCAGAGAGACTGAGCGCGCTGGAGCGAAGCCGGTCCTTCACTTCGTCCCATAAGGCAGCGCGCCTAAGCGATCGCTCGACAATCTCGTCCAGTGCGGCCCGGTCGCCGAGACCGTTGATACGTGGACCGTAGGCGATGTTCTCGTGAATGGATTTGGGAAACGGATTCCATCGCTGGAAAACCATTCCCACCCTTTGCCTGAGGGCCACCACGTCGAGTGACTGATCAAAAACACTGTTGCCGTCGAGGCACAAGTCACCCTCGTGGCGAATTCCCGGTATGAGCTCGTTTAGCCTGTTGATCGAGCGGAGAAACGTGGATTTGCCGCAGCCGGAAGGCCCGATCAGCGCCGTAACCGCGCGGGGCGGAATAGCCATCGTGATATTCCGCAGCGCCTGCTTCTTTCCGTACCAGAACGAGAAGTCCTTTGCCTCGATCGTCCCAATGAGGTTCGGCCTGACTCCTTCCGCAATCGGTGCGAGTGCCGTCATCCGAACCTCCCTGTGACGTACGCTTCCGTCCGTGAATCTTTGGGCGCGGTGAACAGCTCGCGGGTGGACTCGAACTCGATGAGCTCGCCCGCAAGGAGAAAGGCCGTGCAGTCGGAGATTCTAGCGGCCTGCTGCATGTTGTGAGTGACGATCACTACAGTGACGGTCTTGCGCAGATCGTACACGAGCTCTTCGACTTTCTGCGTGCTGAGCGGATCGAGTGAGGCGGTCGGCTCGTCCAGAAGAATAACGCGGGGCCGCGTAGCAAGCGCGCGCGCGATGCACAGTCGCTGCTGCTGTCCGCCCGAGATCGCCGTCGCGCTCTCATTAAGGCGATCTTTTACTTCCTCCCAAAGACCCGCGCGCCGTAGGGCTTCTTCCACTATTTCGTCGGTCGAGCCCGATATTTCCCCTTTCTTCGCAGCGATCCGCAGACCCGCGGCAACGTTCGCCCGAATGGACATGGTCGGAAAGGGAGTGGGCCGCTGAAACACCATCCCGACGTGACGACGCACTGCGATGGGGTTTGTCCCGTCGCCATAGATCGCGCTGCCGAGGATCTCCACAGAGCCTTCGACACGCGCGCCCGGAACTGTCTCGTGCATTCGATTGAGGCAGCGCAGCAGCGTTGATTTTCCGCAGCCCGAGGGGCCGATAATCGCCGTCACGGCCTGCTGAGGAATGGTGATCGATACGTTCCGAACAGCCGCGGTGTCGCCAAAGTACGCAGATAAATCGCGCGTAACGATGCAGGGCTTCGCCTTATCAACGGCGATGCTCGACTCCGGCGGTCGTACGGCCGGAGCGGTCACCCGACGCGGCCTCTCGCGGTTCTCGCGAAACACTTCAGTCGACTGGAGCACCGAACCGTGACCGTGTCGCGAACCGTGCCGCGATGCTGATAATCAGTATGATGGTGACCAGGACGAGCGCCCCTGCCCACGCCAGCCGGTGCCACTCGTCGTACGGGACGGTTGCGTCGGCGAAGATCTGACGCGGCAGCGCGGCGATCGGCTCGCGCAACGATGTCGACCAAAATTGATTACCAATCGCGGTAAAGAGCAGGGGGGCGGTCTCGCCTGCAATCCTGGCCACTGCTACCAGCGCACCCGTCGCAATGCCTGCGAGGGCGGTGCGAAGCACGACGGCAATCGAGGTTCGCCACTTCGGATAGCCGAGCGCGAGGGCAGCTTCCCGCAATGATGTCGGTACGACGAGAAGCATCTCTTCCGTCGTTCGCGTAACCAGCGGGATCATCATCGTGCCGAGCGCCACGCCCCCCGCAAGGGCGGAGAAGTGGCCGATGGGACGAACGAGAAACTCCCAGGCAGAAATTCCAATCACGATGGAAGGCAGCCCGTTCAACACGTCGGAGAGAAACCGCACGGTGTAGGCGAGCGGAGTGGTGCGTTTTTCCGCCAAATGGAGGCCGGCGCCGATTCCGATCGGAAGTCCGATCAGGCTTGCAACTCCGATGAGAATCAGGGTGCCGACGATCGCGTTCGCCATGCCACCGCCCGACTCGCCCACCGGTCTGGGCATGTGCGTGAAGAACGCCAGGGAAAGCGACGATGCCCCTTTCGCGATCAGATGCGCCAATATCAATACCAGAGGAAGCGTTGCGAGTATTGCGGCGAGATAGGTAAGACCGATCATCGCACCGCTCAGGAGGTGGCGACTGCGCGCCGTCTTCATCTTGCCCGGACCCTCGACACTCTCCAGACAAGCCAGCGCGCCACGGCGTTGACGATGAGCGTGATCACGAACAGAACGGCACCGACTGCCATCAGCGCCGAGACGTGCAAATCATTCGTTGCCTCACTGAACTCGTTGGCGATGAGCGAGGCCATTGTGTAGCCAGGGGCAAAGAGCGACGCCGAAATCTCAGGACGGTTTCCGATCACCATCGTCACCGCCATGGTTTCGCCAAGGGCGCGCCCGAGTCCCAACATGATCCCTCCGATAATGCCGGATTTCGCGTAAGGCACGACCGCATCACGGATCGTCTCCCAACGCGTCGCACCCAGTGCGAGCTCGAAGCATGGGGATGAGAACAAAAATCCCCCATAGGCCGTAGACGACGCTGGGAATTGCTGCCAGAAGGTCGACGAGGAAGCCGACGGGTTGGCGAAGCCAGGAAGGCGAGAACTCAGAGAGAAATATCGCGACACCAATAGCTAATGGCGTCGCTATGATCAGTGCGACGGCCGATGAGACCAAGGTCCCGAACACCGCTGGCGCGGCACCGAAATGACCGCCTCTAACATCCCAGTCGCTCGTGGTAACAATTGACAGGCCGAGCCTGGCAAATGCCGGCCAGGCCGCCGCGAAAATGGCTACCGCGATCGCAACGACGAGGGCGGGAACGACCAACGCGCAAAGAGCGGTAAGAAATTCGTAAACCCTGTCGCCAATCGCCGATTGATCGACTCTGAGCCGGCGACGATCCCTCTGCAGCCAATCGAGCGGAAGCGAGGTCACTTCGGGCCAGCGATATCGATCGTCGTGAGTCTGGCTCTCACGTTCGCTGCCATTGCCGTCGGCAATGGTGCGTAATCAAGAGTGGAGGCTACCTTCTCACCCTCGGTGAGGGCCCAGTTGAGGAAGTCCACCAGCTTCTTTCCCTTCACCGCATCGGTCTGGTGATGATAAACGAGGATCCATGTGAACGACGAAATCGGGTACGAGTCTGCGCCAGGCGCATTGACGATCGAAATCCGATAATCGGTATTGGCGGGAAGAGACTCGGCTACGCCAGCCGCTGCAGCCGTCACAGCGGGAACTGAAGCAGCGACGTATTGTCCCGCCTTGTTGCGAACCGCGCCGACTGGAAGATTGTTCTGCTTCGCGTAC
>WNFY01015069.1_pt1 | contig 14026 bp, 14 predicted proteins | sample 5400091 | NCBI WGS metagenome assembly WNFY01 (sample SAMN13153364, study PRJNA577476) | soil metagenome | isolation source: 60 cm soil or saprolite under grassland replicate 1 | place: USA:California | collected 2016-06-15 | reverse complement strand
CATCGTAATTGATGTGGAACAAGGCGCCATTGATAATCTTTTCAGGATCCATGCTATAGCCACTCAAGAGTTCGGTGTACATGCGGGCAACACGATCGGGGGTATTTTGTAAACCTTCCCGTGTGGGGTCTTCTCCCACTGCGCCTAAAAGATCAAAAATAATTTTTCGAACCGAATCAATATCAATGCGGTCAGAAACAAACTCCCGTTCATCGATATCATCATCTAAATCCATTTTCACTCCTTGATAAAACCAGTGGCGCTTCGGCGCCACTGGTTTGTTTTCTTTCTTAAGCCTCAGCCAACTACGGGTTCAATAAGCCCATAGGTGCCGTTCCGGCGACGGTATAACACTTGGATGGAATTCTGTTCGGCGTTAAAGAAAATGAAGAAATTATCATGACCAAGCAGCCGCATCTGCTCCACAGCCTCTTCTTCGTTCATGGGCAGAATTCCAAATTTCTTACGTCGTGCGATCAACGGAAGCAGTTCACCGGTCTCTTCATCGACAGGCAATTGCTCTTCTTCTACGACCTCCGCCGCAGATCGACCATCGCCGCGTCCGCGATGCCTTTTACCCTTGAAGCGTTCCACCTGACGCTGCATCTTATCCAGCGCCGTATCGAAGGCGGCATGAATATCGTCTGCTCGTTCCTCTGTCCGTAAAATGAACCCCTTTCCATGGACAGTCAACTGCGCTACCTGGCGGTCTGCCGCGCTGCGAGCCGATTTCACATGGGATACCTCGACATGGATTTCCTCAATATCCTGGAGGTGACGATCGAGTTTAACGGTCTTCTTCTCGATGTAGTCTTTGAGGTTGTCTGCCAACTTCATATTACGTGCAACGATCTCGACTTTTTGAGCCATAGTACCTCCTGAATTGATTATCAACTGTCCAGTCGACAGTTGTCAAACACGATTCAGATCGTGATGAGCGAGCGCTCGAGCGATCGTGAGTGCATATACGTCACGCGCGCCGGCGGCAAGAAGCGCCTCTGTGCTGGATGAGAGAGTGGATCCCGTTGTAGAAACATCATCCATTAATAAGATCGATTTTCCGTTCACAACGGACCGATCAGCTTGATACGCGTTTTGAACATTTTCGCGGCGCTGTGAAATATTTAATCCCACCTGGGAGCGCGTATCTCGTGACTTCCATAAAGCTTGAGGAGCATAGTCCAAGCCAAGATGATAAGCAAGCGGCCGCGCGACGATGGCAACTTGATTATAACCTCGCTCTTTCAACCGCTGTTTTCCCAGGGGAATAGGGATCATCATATCAATCTTCCACTGTAAAGAACGGAGAAAATCCTGCATTTGAGCCGCCAACGCGTCCCCTAGGGCAACATTGCCACGATATTTCATTGTGTGAAGTGCATTTTGAACGGGAGAATCAAAAACCGCCCACGAACGCATCATGCGATAGAAGGGCGGATTCTTTATACATTTTTCGCAGAACTCAGCTCCACTTGTAGGAATGCCACATTTCTCACAGAAAGGCTTGGAGATGCGCGGGACGCGTCTCTGGCAGTCAGGGCACCAGCGCCAACCCGTTTTACCACATCCGCCACAAACTGGCGGGAAGAGTAAATCCAACCCGCTCCAGGTCAATCGATATAGACGATACGACCAGGGTATGGTACTCACAGATGCAATACTTAGATTGTTATCCGAGATTGTCCATAATTTGAATTGCAGCAGGCGTCAGAATAATGATCATGATTGATGGGAAGATCAACAATGCCATCGGGATGAGCATTTTGACCGGAGCTTTGTGAGCTTCCTCTTCCGCACGCTGACGTCGCTTCATGCGCATTTGATCTGACTGAATGCGCAAGACCTTCGCCATACTTACACCGAGTTGCTCGCTTTGGATAATCGCGGCCACAAAGCTTGTCATCTCTGCTATTCCCAGCCGGTCTGCCATGGATTTTAATGCTTCACGGCGCACTTTTCCCAATTGAACTTCACGAATCGCACGTGCAAAAGCGAGTGAAAGTTCGTTCTCCCATTTTTCGCTAACTTTTGACATGGCAGCATCAAAACCTAAGCCAGCTTCCACGCAAACGGTTAGCAGATCCAAAGCATCTGGCATGGCTTTACGAATCTCATTCTGCCGCCTAGTAATACGGCTCGAAAGCATCAAATGGGGAAGGAAGAAACCGGCAAACGTTGCACCACCAATATACATGAAGTTATCGCTTGCGCTCGAAGGAGGCGAAATAAAGATAACCGCCGCTAAAAAACCGCCAAAAACGATCGCGAGGATAAACCGTATTGCCAGGAATGTTGATGCATCAATTGGCCATGGATTCCCTGCAAGCTCCAAACGTCTCGCAGTGTCCTGGATTGCTTTCTGCGGGGTAAAACGAGCCGAAAATTCACCAATTCGACGAATAACAGGAATGATGACACGCTCGCCAAAAGGCTGTGAAAGCTCAATCTCTTCCAAAGACTTGACATCGCCGCGCTGAATAAACTCGGCAAGGCGCGCCTGCAACGGATCATCTTCCTCACCCTGAGCATTTCTTCTCAGGCTAAATATGATGATTGCAATCGCACCAATCAATACAATGACGCCAAAAATAATTAGACCCATCTTACACCTCGATATCCGCGATTTTCATCATTACAAAGTAACCTGAGGAAATCATGCCGACAATTGTGCCGACCGCAAGCCAGCCGCACAACGGACCCCGATCAAAGAAGCTACCTATATATTCGGGACTCACAAACCAAAGAGCAAGACTCAAGAATACAGGTATGAGAGACAACACTGCACCAGAGGTTCGAACGCTGGCAGTCATAACCCGGATTTCACCTTTGATACGCACGCGCTCACGGATGGTAAAGGAGATTGTATCGAGAATCTCCGATAGGTTACCACCGACTTCGCGTTGCACGTTGATCGCAGTCACCACAAAATCCAAGTCGTCACTCGGAATGCGCCTCAACAAATTTTCCAAAGCTTTTTCCATCGGAATGCCGATTTGCATTTCCTGGACAACTCGATGAAACTCATCACTAATTGGCGCTGGCAATTCCCGGCTGACAGCTTCCAAAGCTTGCATCGTGGAATAACCCGCGCGCAGACCATTTACCATTAGATTCAACATATCCGATAATTGGTCGTTGAACTTAATCAAACGAACAGCTTGTTGTCGCTTCACATAGAAACGTGGCAGAAAAAAACCAATCACGCCACCGATCAAAGCAGAGGCGATTTGCGGCTGGATCAGGTAAGCGAGTAATGCCACGATCACCGTGGCCATAAACACTAAAGCAAAATACTCGGCAACCTTAAATTTCAAATCAGCGCGAGCAAGTTCGCGGGAAATGCGGTCGCCCAGTGAAGAACTCGCCACCCGGCGATTCAGCCATTCGGTAGCAATTCCCCCGCCGGACTCTTTACTTGTTTCCTGAGATTTATCATCCTCCAGATAACGTCCTAACCGTTCTTCAACCAGTGAACGCTCACTGGTAACGGAAACGACTACTCCAACAATGAGGAGGATGAGAAGAATTACCCCACCAATTAGCAAAAACATTGGGTTCATATTGAACTACCTGCCAATTCCTTGAACTAATAACGGCGACGCTCGCCAATTCCAAAGATCGACGGCGGAAGGTTAATGCCCGCGGTCTCGATTTTATCCATGAATTTCGGACGTAGTCCGGTGGCGCGTAATCGCCCAATAATCTTTCCGTTTTCCATGCCCGTTTGTTCAAAAACAAATATGTCGGTCATCGTGATCACATCCCCTTCCATACCGCTAAGTTCTGTAACACTTGTGATCTTACGAGTGCCGTCGCGCATACGCTCTTGCTGACAAATGACATCGACAGCGCTGGCAACTTGTTCACGGATGGCGCGAACCGGAAGCTCCATACCAGCCATTAAGCACATGGTCTCGACGCGCGAGATTGCATCGCGCGGACTATTAGCGTGCGCTGTCGTCATCGAGCCATCGTGACCCGTATTCATCGCTTGAAGCATATCCAGGGTCTCACCACCACGGCATTCTCCGACGATGATCCGGTCAGGACGCATACGAAGCGAGTTAATTACTAAGTCACGAATTGTGATCTCGCCACGACCTTCAATATTTGGTGGGCGGGATTCCAGAGTTACAACATGTTCCTGGCGTAATTGCAATTCTGCTGCATTCTCAATCGTAACGATGCGCTCGTCATTAGGAATGAAGCCGGACATAACGTTGAGGAGGGTTGTTTTTCCAGAACCAGTACCACCAGAAATTAACACATTCAACCGCGCTTCTACACATGCTTTTAGGAACTGAATAGCTTCCGCTGTTACAGAACCAAACTGAATAAGTTGCTCCACTGTAATTGGGTTCTTGGAGAATTTACGGATCGTCAGCGTGAACGTGATCATTATTCTCGAAAGTTACAGGAACACGATGGATTTTCCCTTTACGCTCCACGTAAACACTCTTGGGTCCATTGACCATAATTTCCGTAATCGTGTCATCCTCTAGAAGTGGTTGTAGAGGTCCAAAGCCGAGAATTTCCGCCGCAATTTGCTCGAAGAGACGCGCGCGCTCAGGTCGAGAAAGAACGATGTTTTCTTCCGCCAAAATTTGCTCAAACAAATCCTGAATGGTGCGCCGGACTTCATCTGTCCTCGTCACATCCATCGAAGGATCAAGCTCTGAAAGGAGTTTGTTTTGGACCCGCGTCTTGAGATCAAAGTACGAACCCGCCTGAGGAGATGTGATAGGAGCATTCACCCGACGCGCTTGTAAGGAGGAAAGTCGCGAACCGCCTTCCGACCCTTGATTATCTGATGGCGGTTGCCCCGAGGAATTACCGCTCTGCCCTTGTTCTATACGTTTTAAGAGAGACATCTTTTCTAAACTCCTCGCAATTTAGATTACGAATAAACAACTACCGCTTCGCTGCGCGATTCGGTTCATCTGCAGTTTCCTGAGAAGCAATCCGGGCGCGAACACTTTCCGCTAGGGAAAAAATACCTCGGGAAGCAGGCTGGTTTTTGCTTTCCAGTACGAAAGGAATCCCACGGTTGACCGCTTTCATGACGGTTGCTTCATCCAAAGGTATCACTGCAGAAACCTCTTGTTTAAGGTTTTCCGCAACACGCTCCGGTGTAATGGTGATGCGCTTATCATAACGATTCATGGCAAAAAGAATGCGCTCTCTCTGTATACCTAATGTCTGTAATAGATCCAAAAAGAGACGGCAATTCTTGATTGCCGGAATATCCTGCGTGGTCACCAATACTATGACGTCGCTCACATCAATAGCAGCCAGCGTTACATCAGTTAAAAGGGAAGCTGTATCCACCACCACATAGGCATACATCTGACTTAAATATTCCAGCACTCTGGTAAATTGTCCACTTGACACTTTTTCAGCATATTCGGGACGACTCGGCGCCGCCAGGATATGAATTCCAGATGCGGCATGTTTCAACATCACCTCTTCAACGATTTCCGGATCTAACTCATCTGCGCGGGGGGCTAAATCAACAATGGTATTTTTTCCCTGCTCATTCATGAAGACGGCGACATCGCCAAATTGAAGATTACCATCCACCAGTGCCACACGCGTGTCTTCGTTGTGCAAAGTAAGCGCCAGGTTAACGGCTAGAGTTGTACAACCGGTTCCGCCCTTCGGGCTGTAAACGGAAATGATCTTCCCCTTTGGAACTGTTGAATAACCCGCCACCAGGGATCCAAGGTTCCCTGCTGCCGGCAATGCCTGGACCGGAACGCTTTTCAATCGTTCAGACTGTGCCATTGCGCCAGCTCTGCGAATCGCAGAAATTAACTCGTCCCCCATCGGCGGTTTGGTCAGGAAATCGCGAGCGCCAGCCAGCATCGCTCTGCGCATGTAGTTTTGATCGCTCTGTACGGAAAGGATAACAACCTGCACTGCAGGTTGTTTTGAGCGGATGGCTTCCGTTGCAGAGATACCATCCATATCCGGCATGTTGATGTCCATGAGCACTACATCAGGATTAAGTTCCTGAGACAGTTGGATAGCTTCTTTGCCCGTACGAGCCAACCCGACGACATCCACATCCGATTCAAACTGTAATAGTTTCCGTACGTTTTCCCGAGTTTCGGAAACATCGTCAACAATCATGACCTTAATTTTATCGCCTGACGGCATACTCGATTAATACCTCTATGAATTAAATTCCTACGCTATTGCTGAGGTTGTACGGTAACAACATCATTCGGCAACTGCGGGGGTGTCAAAAGATCAACACGTGGTTGTACCGCGTACGGCAATTTGGAAGGAAGTGAAATATTGTACTGAGTTAGCAGACTCGTCAATGTAGCAGACTCTGCTGCAAAGCGTGATGTATCATTCGGGTTACGAAGTGTCATGCTTAACTGGGCGCCACTATATACAAAGTAGTTCAGTGAGATCGAATCTTGTGGCGTCACCATCAATGTGACAATATCTGGAGCGCCTTGTTGTTGTGCTTGTGCTGGAGAAGGTGTCGCATTCGGATCGGTGGGAGCCGCTTGCAGTGCAAAGTTGCCCAGTTTCATCACGACTACATCCTGCAAAATCATTTGACAAACAAGACGTGGTCGCTGGGCTTCAGAAGGTACAGCATAGAATGGTTGCTGAAGCGTGGGATCTAATTCGATCCGTCCTTGTCGCGCGGCCTGTTCGCCGCTGACCGACGCTGCCGACAATGTAGGTAAGGCACCTTCTTTGAATCCTGTACCAGTGACAACAGACGTAAAGTTGGGCAGGATGGTTTGAAAGGCTGGGTCAACATCAACAAAAATCATGCATGCATTAACATTTACATGAGCTCCATCATTAACCCCATAACCATTTAAGGCAAGACGAGTTGTCGGAATCGTTGCAGCAACCATTCCTGATGGAATTTGTACTGCCCAAGAGGGTCCAGCAACCTCAACCGGACCAGAACCAACCATGGAGGACGTGAGCAGCGTCCCCTGATCCAAATTAATACGCGCCGTCTGTCCCACCAAGGCATTCTCTTCACTACTTGTGAACATCACCTCTGCCACATTTTCGGGTGGAATGGAGAACGTGCCAAGCATCTCACGGGTGATCTTTGTCCCCTGAGGAATATTTTGAGCAGCATAGAATACCTGTGTGAGCGCTGCTTGCGTCGGTTGTGGGGCCGCAAAATTATTGAACTGGAAATACAACAGAGCTAGCAAACCCAAACCAACAACGACAATGAGCACAAGGAATATGAGAATTCGTCCACGACGCATAGAATATGTCTCCTCTCTTACCTTCTCTGCCACCAAAGGGCAGGAGCGTAGATACAAGCATTATACAGTATAACCTGCATTCAATAATAACAAATTGATAAAAAAGTAGGGCTCTGTCAGTGACAGAGCCCAATTGGACATCTGGGAAAACCTTAAGGCAAAGAACTGGAAATGGTGCTAAATGTGTTGCCGATCTTGGGACCAAGCAAACGCATGATAGCAATCACGACGATGGCGACGAGTGCAAGGATAATTGCATACTCAACCAAACCCTGGCCTTTTTCTTTAGGAGCAAACAACATGGCAGTAATTCCTTTCTGGACAAATATTTGAGCCTGAGGACCATCCTCAGATAACCCATATTTTACTTGCACAGGACGGTTCGGCAAGAAAAGAGTTACAGTTTTGGTTTGCAATCCTGTTATTTGGTCTTAACAGCTATGAAATTGACGAAATCAAGAGCGGGCCGGAACTGCGAACGAAACTCGCGTTCCTTTTCCAATATTGCTATCTACCTCAAAACTACCGCCAAGCATTTCCGCCCGCTCGCGAATCAACTTAAGTCCCAGACTGTTACTCTGTTGGATCGCATCTGGGTCAAAACCTTTACCATTATCATCCACATTGACACGGACGCGATCCTCGCCCATATCCAACATGATTTTGACAAGCGTTCCCTGACTATGACGAGCCGCGTTTCCCAGCAATTCCTGAATCGCACGAAATAACATTACTTCCAAATAAGGCTCGAGGCGACGTTCGGTTCCGGTGACAGTGACGTTAATATCAAGCCCAGCCTGTTCTTTAAAAGCATCTGCATATCGACGAACAGTGGGAACCAAACCCAGATCATCAAGCATCATTGGACGCAGTTCAAAAATGAAATTCCTGACCTTTTGAAATGTTCCCATGGCTGAGGTTTTCAAATTATTTAATTCTTCACGTGCCTGAGCAGCATCAACATCCATTAGGCGCATGGCAATTTCAGTCTGCAGAATAAAATTGGATAAGGCCTGTGCGGGTCCATCATGGATTTGTCGTGAAAGGCGCTGGCGCTCCGTTTCCTGCGCGTTGACGAGCATCTCCACACTCGCCAGCGGACTCTTTGCTCCTACTGACGAGGCAACTGCAGCAGAAGCCGACCCGTGAACATTTATAGCTTGTCCCAAGGTTGATTTGAAGCGCTCCAGGTGCTGCTTTTCATTTTGCAGCTTTTCCAATTGGCCGCGCATAACAAGAAGTCGCTGTTGAGCATCCAAGGCGGAGTCATATACACCGCGAATCTCTTCCGGGGGCATCTTGTTCATTTGACTTTGCACTTGTTGTAAATGCATCGTGATCGCAGTATTGCGTTGAGAAAGTTTTGCTACCTCGCCTTGACTCTGCTCGATCATCAATGTGATCTCGCGCAATGCTTTATCGGTCTCTTCGAGTTCTGCCTGTAAATCCAAACCGCCTGCGGATATAACAATGTCAGTCGCCATAACCATTACTCCTGATTCTTCACCTGATCATTTTGCAGCTTGACCCATCCGCGCTTCAAAGCATATACGACTGCCTGCGTGCGATCTTCCACACCAAATTTTCTGAGAATAGATGTAACGTGATTCTTAACAGTTTGATGGCTGATCCCTAAAAGGCTGGCAATTTCCTTATTACTCATCCCACGAACAACACAAGAAAGGACTTCCATCTCCCGATCTGATAACGGATGGAAAGGCGATCCTGGTTCGCTGTAAGAACGCCTGGCTCCGTCCATTTGCTCATCGATCCAATGGTCTAATTCGCGGCGGGTGAAAATATTGCCCGCCACAGCATATTTACCGTCCGCGACCGCGCGCACAGTTTGTGCTAATACTTCGGGTCCGATTTCTTTGGCACAATAACCAACGGCGCCTGCGAGCACAGCGTGAATTGCCTGTTCGATATCATCATATCCCGTCAATAAAACAACGCGCGTGGATAGATGCTCAGAGGTGACCTGATGCGTCACCTGCTGTCCATTCATACCCGGCATGTTCACATCCAGAACCGCCACTTTGGGTTTGAGGGCGCGAATCAACTCAATGGCTTCATCGCCATTCGATGCTTGCGCGACAACTCGAAAATCCTTTTCCAAAGATAGCGTATCTACTACCCCCTGCCGAAATAGCGGGTGATCATCGGCGATCAGCAATGTTATCTCATTCATCCTGGCAGCCTTTTCCCTGAACAGATCTTTTTTGTGAGTATAGCACAGTAGATATAAGGGGGCAATTTACAAATTCATATAGACGTTTCATCTTCATAACAACCTTATTTCCACGGAAACACCTCAATATGATCATCAAAATGCAGTAGTTCGGGCTGCAAACCGCTGATGAAAAGAGGCATTCTTTGAGCAATTAGCTTGGAATATTGCCCAGGAAACACGATCAAATAATCGGCTGACCTCAAATTTAGATAATCTTTCAGCTTTGCCGAATCACGAATAAAGGGAACAACATCCGGCGTGATGAGACCCGCCATGTCGATCATGGGATTGGGAACATAATAACCCAACGCACCGATATCGTGCACTGCAAGCAACTTGTCGGGCGGAATGTTTTGCTGGACCCATCTGGCGGTTTGCACCATTTCACTTTCAATCCAATAAACATCATATGCATTTTGGCGGGCAGCAATATAACTAAAGATGATACACGTCGCGCCCAACAAAACTTGCCAGCCAAACACAATCCGCTTCTTCGCTTGCGGCGATAGGACGAACTCGATCATTCCAAGCATGCCCCACAGATACAAGATTGGAAAAGCGGGAATGACATAACGCGCGTGCTGGTAAGGAGGCATGCGCATCAAATAGATAAAAATATATCCCAGAAACCAGAGAATGGCTCCTAAGGTTGCCCAGTTCCGCATGCGCACAGACTTGATGATCCAAATCACTGCTCCCGGTAAAAGCACAAGGAACGGACTGGCAATCAGAGGAATAATATAACCAATTACGCGGCTCAAGAATGGTATAGCTAACCAATATGCTCGATACTCGGCTTGTTTGGCGTAAAACGTATTCGGCATGGGATTTCCGGAGAGTGCCAAATTAAAAAGTAAATAAGGAACAAACAGGGCGCCGAAGCTAATGAGTATTTTTACCACTGCTTCACCGCGTGATTTGGAATCTTTTTCAACAAGTAAAGCAGTGAACAGGAGCGGACCCAATAACGTCAAGCCATCCGGGCGAACCCAGATGCTGATGCCCGTCATTAGACCCAGAGCCAAATAATTGCGTGATCTGCTGATGAGCATGGATAAGACGACAAAGACGATGTACGCATGCCGTGTGATATTTTCTGCCTGAATTCCCAACAGCGTCAATAAGACCCAGCCAAGCAAATACGTCCAGATATACGGCGCGAGATTAAAAACAAAACCAATCGAGAGAAGGAAAGTCCATAGAGGGGATGTCGAACCGGCAGAGCGCTCTCCTAAACGGAATGCCCATTCCCCATGTTCGGCAAGGTTGCGCGCGTAAGTAAGATGAATCCATGTGTCATCTAAGGGAAATCCAATCCGAAAAATCACGGCACTGACGAGCAGGTAGAACAGCACCGCGATCAATGCTGCAACGGCGATAATCATGCGCGTGTCAACGCGCCAGTTCGATTCGGTAGAGACGCGCACCGTCCACCTCTCCTAAATATGTGAATGAAGGGTTACTCTGCGGGTTTTCGTATAAATCATGAATTGCGTCAAACGTGCCGCCATTCTCGAGGATGAGATAGTGCGCACCAAATTTTTTAGCAACCGCCAGAATCGTCGACTCATCGCCGAAGGGAAGCGAAATCGATTCGCGGCCCGATGCAAGATAATACCCTGGTGGATTGCGTACGATCACAACATCACCGGAGCCGATTCCGTTATCAATAAGTTTTTGCTCCACTGCCGGGTAGACGAAATCATCCTTTGCCCAACCTTTTGAGATGACACGAATATTGACAAGATATGCCGTCATAAAAATGGCTAGCAGGACGAGAATCACCTGGAAGAAAAGCGGCGCGTTCGCGTCGGTAAGCTTACCGCGTTGCCGCATCCATTGAATGACTGAATCCAGACCAATCGGAGCCGCCACCCACCAATACGGTTGAAACGCTGCTCCGGCATGGAAAAAACTTCCGCGCGATCCGGCGAAGGGAAAGATCACGGTCATTACCACAAAGAGAATCAACCAGCCAGTCACGGCAATCTTCGTTCGCAAGTCGCGGCGCAATTGCCAGAGACCGATCAAAATAAATGGAAACAGAAATATCTCGCCTTGTGCTGCGAATGTATTTCCAATGTTTGCGCTCAAAGCCAACAAGCGATCTTGCAATGCCGCGTTCCAACCGGCGGCGATAAAGCTTGCACGCGTTAATAAATCAGGCGGATAAATAAATGTCTGGTTGTAATTTTGCAGCCAAAGTAATCGTCCACCACCGGGAGTCATGAAAGAGCCAAATAAATTCTCACTGCGAATATGCCAGCCGCCCATCACGATGAAATAACCGACGAGCGCGAGCAAACCTGCAGGGACAATCTGCTTGAACCATTCGATGAAATTGGATTTAATTACATCCTGGTTTGTGGTGGCTTTCCACATCACAGTTAACCCGGCAAGTCCAAGCCACAGCAGACCATCGCTGCGCGCAAGAGTCAGGAACCCGGCACATGCGCCCAGAATAACTGGAACCCATTTTTCTCGGCGAGGAGCGAACAAAAGAAAAATGCTTCCAAATAACATGTACAGCGCGTAGTTATCTGGCACTGGCATAAAGGAAGCATAGTAAAGCGAAAAGATCGATAGCAACCCCGATACCATTGCAAGCAGAGCCTTGCGCGAAACGCTATAAGCGAGAGCCGCTGTCAATAATGGGATAACGGCGGAAAGGAGAATGAACACCGAGCGTCCTGCCGGATAGGTCGCCTGACCGGAAATCCACATTCCAGCCGCAGAAACGATGGAGGCGAGAGGCATCCAATACGTGTGAGAAGGATGAGGCAGACTCGACGGATTATCCAAATAATTCCAGATGTAAGGTTCAGTAAACCCCTTGCCCTCAGCCAGTTGCACTCCCCCAACGAAATAATAATCGGCATCCATGTAGCCAGGCAGCGACTGGAAGCGCGATATGCCAAATGGAATGAGGAGACCAATGCTGAAGAGTATTGTGTAATGTCGCCAGTTCATCTGCGAAGTCCGATCTGTTCAGCCCAAATGCGTGGGGAGCGAACCACCCACCAACGCATCCAGTATAAGCCGAGGATGGCTGCAATGGGAGGCAAGACCGATAACAAATCCGTATAGAGCGGAGAATAAACATAAACCGTTTGCAAATACAAGAAAAGTGGCACAGCTATCCAGGTAAGCAAAATTAATGCAATTCGTAAGAGGCGCCATCGCGACCAGCGCTCCCAAACAAGAGCAAGAATAAGAATTAATGATGGAAGAAGAGCAACAAAATTCGCTGGAAAAATCGCCAAACCGACAAGCGGCATGGCAGCCAGACCGAGCGCGGCCGTCCAAAATACGCGACGAAAATGAGATCGAGCAGAAGCCAGTGATTCGATAACGACTACAGCGATCAGCAGGATGGAAACAATCCCACTAATCGAGATTCGCGCAGGAGGCAGCCAGCTCGAAAGAATGTGATTGAGATTTAAATTCAGTCCCTGATAAAAATTGGAAAGCACGCCACGTAGATAAGGAAATCCCCAACCTGAATAGGCAAGAAATGACACAATCAGTAAAACAATGAGCGCCATTCCAAATCCTGCTAAAACATTCCAGCGTCGATTTGTAAACACAAAAATGAGGATCGATAAGAAAAATAATCCACTCACTTCCCATTGATAGGCGATGAGCAATAACAATGCGCCTGCCAACTCATCAGATGAGGAACGCAGAGCAAGCAAGATGACCAGATATAAGAAAGTCAAAAAGATAGTCGGCGAGGCTGTAATCAGTGCATTGAGGCTGAAAAAATTCAGCAAACCAACCCCAATCAACAGGAAATAGAGTCCACGCGGTGGCTCCCACTCGGAAAGGCTGAACGAAAATACAACGGTGGCGATCAGAGCAATCTCTGCAAGCAGCATCCAAAATCCGCGCACCAATTGAAAGTCTGCGTTCGTTGCGGGGATAAGCCAATTCACAACTTCAGGGAGAAACGCTATAGGGGTGTATAGCAGCACAATATAAAATGGATCGCTCAGCACATAGCGATATTCCCCCGCCAAAGCCTCGCGTCCATAAACAAGCTGCTGGACGCTGCGCGCAATTGTCCTTCCATAGAGATCAAGCGGGGTAATCAGTAATTGGGCAGAGCCTTCCGGCATGAGGCGTCCGTATTTCGCCCCACTTGTCCCACCCAAGTTTTCACTTAAGAAACTCCGCACGCCAGTCCAACGGAGATAAAGCCACTCACCGCCGGGTGTAAGACGCGACACATAAACGTTCAATGCCAGCATTGTGGACAGAACGAACAGCGCTAGAACAATGATGCCAATCTCTTGTGGACTTAATCGTCTCCGAGCTTTGCGGATATCTCGAAAAGCCATTTATGATGTTTCAATCCTGTAACGGAAAATGGGACGCGTTGGCGAGCGACGTGCGACTTCCTGAAATCCAGCCTGTTGGAATGCGGAGGCTGTGCCCGTATAAACGAATGGCGCAGGCATGTCTTGATTTGTATCGATTGGATAACCTTCCACGATCTTTCCGCCCTGCTTCCGGACGTGCTCCACCGCAGCTCTTA
>WNFY01003792.1_pt1 | contig 14032 bp, 13 predicted proteins | sample 5400091 | NCBI WGS metagenome assembly WNFY01 (sample SAMN13153364, study PRJNA577476) | soil metagenome | isolation source: 60 cm soil or saprolite under grassland replicate 1 | place: USA:California | collected 2016-06-15 | reverse complement strand
TATACGGCGATTCTCGAGCACGTGACTGCGGAACAAGGAGCGCAGTACCTGGCGGAGATCAAGCGGGAGGCGCCGTGGCTGCTCGATCCGACCCTGGTCCTGCCCAACGACGCGCTCGGCGCGCCGGCGCTCGCGACCTATCACGATTTTCCCGCGGTCTCTCCCACCACCCTCCGGTACTTGAAGGTGCTCGCCGATCTCGTCGCGTTCTTCGCCTCCCTCGCGGACCTGCACGTGGTGGAGGTGGGAGGCGGTTATGGGGGCCAGGCCCGCCTCATTCGGTCATTCTTCCCGACCGCGAGGCACACAATCATAGATCTGCCGGAGCCTCTCGCGCTGACGCGAAAGTATCTGCATCGGTCCGGGATCGTCGACGGCGTCACATACGTCGCCTGCTCGGCGAGTGACGACGTACCGGTCATCGAAGGGCATCTGTTCCTCAGCAACTACGCGCTCAGCGAGTGCGCCGCCGACTGGTTCGACGCCTACATGCGGCGAATCGCGCTCGGTTGCGGGCGCGGCTACATCACCGGGAACGCGCAGGAGACCACAACCTTCGAGTATCTGGAGGCTCTCAATCCGCAGCGGATCGACGAGCGCCCGTTGACCGCGCAGGGCAACTTCATCTGTACATGGGGCGCGCGCGAGCGCCGTGACGAGCCCGCGCCGGGCGAGCAGGCGGCCTGAGCTTGAGCCGCTTCACGGCGTACGAGCGCAACGTCTTCTCCCAGAACGGTGAGGACGGCGTGCTGCAAGAGATCTTTCGCTGCCTCTGCGTCGACCGGGGGACCTGTGTCGAGGTTGGCGCCTGGGACGGCCTTCACCTTTCGAATACGGCGAATCTGATCCGGCACCACGGGTGGAGCGGCGTGCTCATCGAGGGGGCGCCGCAAAAATTCGCGGCGTTGCGTCGGACCTATGAAGGCAGTCCATTTTCCGCTCGAATGGTGGAGGCAATGGTCGGGGTCGGTCTCGACGACGGCCTCGACGAAGTGCTGTCCCGGCTGACCGATCCGGTCTCGCGCGAGCTGGATCTCCTGTCAATCGACGTCGACGGCAACGACTACTGGATCTGGCAGGCGCACGCGCACCATCGTGCCAAGGTCGTGGTCGTCGAGTTCAATCCAACCATTCCGCCCGACGTCGAATTCATCCAGTCGGCCGACCTGACGGTGCGGCAGGGGGCGTCGCTGCGGGCGCTGGTGCGGCTGGGGCAGAGCAAGGGCTACGGGTTGGTCCACGTTACGACCTGTAACGCGATCTTCGTCGCGGCCGAGCTGTTCGCCGGCCTCGAGGTGGGCGACAACTCGATTGAGGCCCTGTGGACCGATCGGAGTCTGTTGACCTCGCTCTTCATCCTCTACGACGGCACCGTCAAGATCGCAGGAAATCGGAAGCTTCCGTGGCACGGCCTCGAGATCGACGAGGAACGGCTGCAGGTGCTGCCGGCGCATCTTCGCACCTTCCCGGGCGATTGATTCGAGCGGGCCGTGGTGACGAGCCGCGCTGGAATCACGGCCGGGTTCGAAAGGTCTCGATCCTCGCCCAGTCGGGCGGAGCCATGTCCGGACAGTCGTGAGGCGGTGGCAGCAGGGCCTGGAACCATCTCGATGGGACGACGACCGTCCCGCCAGCCTGATTGAGAAATGCCCCCCACCAGCTGAACGAGCTGTTGGCGACGACGTTGATGTCGCAGAGGGTCATCACGCACAGGGAGACATAAGGATCGAAGTCCGAGAACGCCACGTGAGGGCGGCGAACGTTCTCGCGGCACCACGGAATGTCGTCCGAGAACACGAGGTAAAGGACATCGTCGCCCAGACGATCGACGACGCGCTCGTAGTAGCCGTCCGCGTCCAAGTTGCCCCAAACGTTCATCGCCCCCCCATCCAGGTAGTCCGTGCGACGGTAGTGCACCGACGCCACGGGCAGGCGGTAGATCGAACGGAGCCGCTCGATCTCGGCTGCGGCGATATCTCGATGCCGTGCCTGGAACCTCAGGAACGACGTCAGCTGCGGCCGGCAGTGGTCGTAGTAGCGGCAGGACTGGTAGTAACCGGCGAACGCGGTCCCGTCGGGCTGACTGAAGACCAGCGGTTCGAAGTTGCACGTTCCGTGGGGCTCGTTGAAGGTGTTCGTGACGGGCCCGACGAAGTCGGGGATGTCGAGGTCGAAGCACTGCCAAATCTGCTCGCTTCCTCGTCTGAGCCCGAAACGGTGGCCCGTCTTCGCAGCCACCGCAAACAACAGGCCCACCTGGAAGAGCTGATTGCCAAGGCGTCCGCCGGCCCCAAACGTCGCGCTGGTGATCACCCTATCTGTCCATCGGCGACGCGCGCATCAAGCAGGCCGGGCCACCAGGATGTCGAGCCCGAGCCCGGGATCACCGCTCTGCTCGAGCGCGATCGCGTAGTCGGGGTTGATCGCAAGCAACGCCGCCTTTGCCTGGGCGCTGGTGACGGGCATCTCGCGGCCGAACTGGCGAACGTCGTCGATCAGGATGGTGTGCGTGTTGATCGGATGGGCGGCGATCGCCGCCAACTCCGCGAGCAGCGGACATTGGTCGGCGTCGCCGGCCGTGAGGCCTCCGCTGTAGTGGGCGTCCAGCCAAAACGTCGCGGGCGTGACAACGCCGGCCAGCATCTCGGGCAGACGCTCGGCCGAATGCCCGAGCCAGAGGAGAACCCGGCCGTCGCCGGCGAACCGGCCGGCGGCGTCCTGATGGAGCTGCAACGACAGCTCGACGCTGCGTACCTCCGAGAATCCGGCTTCCAACGCCGCCGCGATTGCGTCCCCCTTGTAGGTCCCCGTTTCTATCAGGACGGGATTGGGGTGTCGTGCGAAGACTTCCCGCGCGGCTGGCATCGCGCATCTAAAATTAGCAAAGCGTCGCGCCGGATAACAGGCTAAACGATGTGCTGAGCGCGTACCAATGAGCGACCGGAATCGTCGGCCCGTCGAGACGCCCGCCAACGGCGTGGTTGGCTGCATCTTTAGCAAGGACCGCGCCTTCCAGCTGGACGCGACGCTTCGCTCTTTCCGTTCGCACGCCCAGGACGCCGAGATGGCCCGGCTGATGGTCCTGTTTCGCGCGACGGACGCACGCCACGCCCGACAATACGCGCTCCTGGCGAGCACGTACCCGGACGTCGCCTTCCTCGCCGAGAAGAATTTTCGGGAGGATCTGCTTTCAATCATCGGCCCCGCCCAAACGATCATGTTCCTCGTCGACGACACGTTGATCACGCGTTCGTTCTCGCTCGCACTGGCGATCGACGCATTGGCCGATGAACCTCGCGCGTTGGGGTTTTCATTGCGTCTCGGGATCAACACCAGGCATTTTTACATGCTCGATCGGGCGCAAGCGCTCCCCGCCTTCCACGCCGTGGGACGAGGCATGTTGCAGTACGACTGGCGCAGCGGCGAGCACGACTTCGGATATCCCTTGGAGGTGTCGAGCTCGCTTTATCGAACCGCCGATCTGATGCCCTTGCTCGGGAACATGGACTTTCGCAATCCGAACACGCTCGAGGCCGAGCTGGCAGCCAGGAGCGACACGTTCATCGATCGCCAACCGCTGCTTCGATGTTTCGAACGCTCCGTGGCCTTCTCCGCGCCGATGAACCTGGTCCAGCAGGAGTTCCCGAACCGTGCGCGGGGGGCCGCCGACAGCTCGGTCGAGGCGCTGAGCCAGCTCTTCGACCAGGGCTTCCGCCTCGACGTGGCCGCCTGGAGCGACCACACGAGCGGCGCCGCGCACGAAGAGATCGCGCTCAAGCTCGTGCATCTTTGACGTCGTCGTCGTCCGCAACGGCGTCGTCCTCAGCGGCGAGCGAGTAGACCAGGTCCCGACCCCGATAGCGCTCGGGCGCGCTGGCGAATTCGAGCAAGGAATCGAGGTCGCCGCCCAGCAGCATCGGGTGCCCGTCGGCGGCGCCGCGCGGGTGCTCGCCCACGGCGCTCGGACGCAGACGGCCTCTGATCGAGGGCGAGCAGGCGTCGGCCGGCTGCGCGGCGAAGAGAAACCTGTAGGTATTGTGAGGGTTCACGCGCAATACATCGCAGAGCGTCTCGACGGGCCGCCGGCCGTCGGAAAGGACGATCTTCGCGAACGGCAGCGCGGCCTTGGCGCAATCGTAAAGGCCTCGGTCGAGCTCGGTTTTCTTCAAGCAGACCACCAGCGCCGCCGCCGCCGTCTCGAAGCCCGCGAGCCGCTCGACGTCCTCCGCCGCCGCGCACCGGGTCACGATCGTCGGCGTCGGTGACATCGGGCTCGACAAGCCGGACGAGATCGGGACGGTATGATAAACGCGCCCCGGAAACCGATCCGACCGATCCAGCCCCGCGACGTCTGCCGACCAATCGATTCTCGTCGCCTCCTCCTGACCCCCGAGTGTTCCCAGCTGGTACAGGAGCGGTCGAGCGAGCGCGTAGACCTCGTGGCTGGCTGCCAACCGGTTCGAAATGGTGTCCCACACCGTCGGAACGCTCTGGGTGAGCACACAGGCTTCCATCATCGCGCGGGAGTACGCGACGCAATAGCGATACGACAGAAACAAGACGGCGTGCGCCGAAAGCATGTTGTAGACGCGGAAGACATGCGGATGAACCTCCGAACGCCACCGGAGGAGATTCGGGCCGTTGCTGTTCACGTCGGGCAGGCAGCCGCAGTCCGAGATCCCGACGTGAACGGCGTCGGCGCAGGCGGGGACCTCGATCGGCATCGCCTCGGTCGGCGCCTCGGACCATTCGACGTCGTCCTCGAGCAGGACGAACGGCTCGAACGCGCCAGCCATGCAGCGCACGGCGTAGTCGACCACCCGTGCATGCCCCACCGCTCCCAGCGCGAGCCGGCTATCGCCGGCGCCCGTCGGTGCGACGCCTTCGATCCGTTCGTGGATGAACCCGCGCAGGCGACTTTCCATGTGCGCGCGCCGGTCTGCCCGGGCCGGCGTGTTGCGGTAGTAGAATGGGACGCTTCGAAGGTCCAATCGCATGCGGCACCTCAGGCGCGAATGCGGCTCCGCCAGAAGGAAAACGTCAGCTTCTCGAAGTCGTAGTCAGCGGCGAGGAAGCGGTCGATGCCGTCGCGCAGGCGCTGTTCCGTGACGGCCGACCAGTCATCGACGAGGAGGACCGGGAGGTCCTCGTAAAGGCGGGTGTTGGCGTTGCGGATCAGGATCGGGACGCGGTTCATGTAGATCGCCTCCCAGGTGCGATGGCAGTCGATCCCGTTCCCCTCCGGGCTGAGGACGTAAAAGTGTTCCGCGATGTCCCGAAGGTAGCCGTCGTAGTTCTGACCATTTGCGCCACGGACCGCGGTGCACCATGCCTTGCCCTCGAACAGGTCGTATGGTCTTTGGCGCGCGGCTGCGTTCGTCCCGATCGCGTGGTTCATGTAGAGAAGCTTGGTGGGGGCGACGGGCGCGGCGCGATAGTCGAGGATCTTGTGCTTCTTGCGTTGCTCGGGGAACCAACGTTCGTTCTCGAGCCCGATTGGGATCGGGTGAACCTTCGGGTGCGCGTGACAGACGTTCTGCGAGTACCAAGCGACAACGTTCGGCGGCATCGCATTGACCAGGTCCGCGGTGACGCCACGGTCGGCGTTGTGGGTCACAACCACCACCTCGCGTCCGGGCGACTGCGGGAGGCGCTGGAACAGCTCCTCGACCCGGTACGTGTCCGAGTAGAAGAACCGGCTCGACGTCGGGTCGGGGTCGAACGGTCTCGGCTCGTAGTGAAACCAGACGGCGTCGCAGATGCCGACGAACTTCTCGCCCGTGATCAGATCGTCGTGGGACAGCTGCGGCGAGTGACGAAACATGGGACGCCCGGCTGGGGTCGAGTGTGCCTCGCGACGCGCGTTTGTTCCATCTGCAATCCCGTCGGATTGAGGCGCAAGTTTGTCAGGAAGAATCGCGCTCCCTCGTTCGTCATTTTCCCGGAGAATCCGCCGACGTGACGCTTCCGGTCTTCATCATCTCTTTCAACCGGCTCGACTGCCTGCGCAAGCTCGTTGCCTGGCTGGAGACGGCCGCGCAAGCGCAGCCCATCATCGTCGACAACGGGTCGACGTACCCACCCCTCGTCGAATGGCTGGACTCGATGAAGCACGCGTTTCCGATCGAGCGATTCCCGGACAACCGTGGCCCGTACCGGGTGTGGGACCAGCGGCTCTTCGAGCGCTTCACGAGCGAGCCCCAGCCGTTCTACGTCGTGACCGATCCTGACGTTGTCCCGAGCGCGGATTGTCCCGGCGACGCGCTCCCGCGCCTCGTCGACGTCTGGCAGGCGACGCGCTGCCCGAAGGTCGGCCTGTCACTTCGGCTGGAAGGGATTCCCGATTCTCTGCCGACCTGCGGGGCGATCCGTCGCTGGGAGGCCTCGATGCAGCGGCCGGAGCAGACGATCGAGATCGTCGGCCCGGGGGGAACGGTCCGCGCCTACAACGAATCGATGCTCGACACCACCTTTCAGGTCAATCACCGTGACCTCGTCCCGCCGTCCTGCGGGAGCGCGGGCGTCCGTCTCGCCGCGCCTTACCAAGCCGATCACCTGGGCTGGCAGATCGATCCGCGGAATCTCGGCGACGAGGACAGGTTCTACTGGCGGACGGCCTCCTCGGGTGCGTCCACGATTCAGACCCTCAAGAGCGCCGGATTCGCCCCGAACGCTGAATGATCTCAGTTTGCTACACGTCCGCGCGGCCGGCCTTCGTTCCGCCGAGGGTGCGGGAATGGCTCGCGGGAGCCGCGGATCCGGAGACGATCGAATTCGTCGTCACGATCGACGCTCGCCACGCGGACCACAAGGCGGCGTTCGCGCGTCTACCGCGCACGCGCGTGTTCGTGAATCATGGCCGGCCCTGTTGTGTCGACGGTTGGAACCTCGCCGCGCGCAAAGCGCAGGGCCGCATCCTGATTCAATGCTCGGATGACCTGCACCCGCCGGAGCGCTGGGATGCCATCATCCGGGACCGCCTGGCGGACGGCGCCCGATCCGCGGTCCTCGCGATCTCCGACGGATTCACCGCGCGGCCCCATTTCATCCCGCACGCGATCGTCACGCGCCGCTACTACCGTGAATTCGGCTATCTGTTTCACGACGCCTACTGGTCGATGTGGTCGGACAACGAGCTCAGCGCGGTCGCACACCGCCGCGGGGCGGTCGTCGACGCGTTCGACATCCAGTTCGCGCATTCCCATGGGCAGATCCACGACGACGTTCGCGTCCGGCACGAGGCGACCCATTTCGGCGGTCAAGGCCAGCGGACGTTCACGTTGAGAGAACGACACGGATTCGAGCCGTGGATCTTCGACGAATTCGCCGGCGACGACGGCGGCGCGCGGTTGGCGACGCGCGCGACCGCCGACTACATAACGTTCATGCGCGACGAGGGGTGGGTGTCACACAACTACGGCGAGCTTGTCGGGGACGCGATCGCGAACGACGCCGATGCACCCGACGTGATTCTGCACGATACCGTCGGCATCGACGAGGCCGGGCGGCCGAGACCGACCCATTTCTCTTTCGAGCGGGCGGCCGCCGACCTTCCATCCTGCCGCCTGCGCGCGCCGGATCATTCGATGGTCTGGCGGCGGGAGATCGCAACGAGCCGACGAGCGACCAGCTGGGCACGGATTCGCGGCCTGCTTCGTTCTGACGAGGCGGCGCCATCGCTCAGTAGTGCGCGCAGCTCAGTTTGTTGAGGTGCGCGAAGTACGAGAAGAACCGCTCACACAGGAACGGGTGATAGGGATAGTGCGCGATGCCGAACCGCGCCCGGAGCGGCGCGGGCAGCCCGCTGCCGTAGCGGCTGTCCTGCATCAGCTCCGGCATCGCGTCCATGGCCGCCATGGCGGGCGCCAGCATCTCCTTGACGTAGCGCTCGTACACCGCGGGCGTCGCGACCAAGTGATTGAAATAGAACACGTGCTCGAACACGGTCGGCGTCCAGCGATAGCCGATAGCGGCCATGACGCGCGCGAAGTGGTCGGAGAAGTTCGGGTGGAACTGATTCGCGAGCGTGACCGGATCGTGGGGCGGGTGATGCTGGAAGCCCATCGCATCGGGCCGCGCGCCCAGCAACTCGGCTTCGAAGTCCCCGGGCGTGAACGTCCGGTCCGAGAGGTTCCCGATCGGCGTGCCCCGCCAGAAGGTCCGCGTGGTGGCCAACTTGTCGCGCAGCCGGTGGGAAACGACGCCGAAGTAGTCGCTCCCTTCGTGCGCGCCCGATTCAATCAGGCTCCTGATGACGGAGTTTTCGAAGTAGATGGTGCAGTCGTCGTTCCGATAGGGGATGTAGTCGAGCGCCGCCGCCTGTCCGTCCTCGAAGTAGATCTGGAACACCTTCACCTCGCGCCACGTAGCGTGCTCGACGAGCCGCTCAAAGACGCCTCCGTCCGCCTCCCCGCGCGTATTCGCGCGGAGCGCGGGCAACCCGTTCGTCCTAACAGGCCGGCAGTCACGAGATTCAGGAGCAAGGGAGATCGGATGGCGCGGCTACACGCGCCCGTCGGCTGCAAACCCTCACTATGAATTCACCACAGCGGGCCGGCCGCAACCGGAATCTGCCTGTTTCCAGCAGATGCGGCCCGACAACCTCCGGCGCGTTTAGCCTGGCGAATGCAGGGTTGTGAAACTCAATAATTTCTGCGGGGTGGACGGGACTTGAACCCGCGGCCTCCGGCGTGACAGGAGAGGCCGTGGGTGTCGCAGGGGTGAAGGAAGCCTTACGCGATTCGACCGTCCGCGAGCAGAGCCGCGCGCCGGTTCTGGAATTCGCTCCTCCCACCCGCGAACGACGTCGAGGAGCTTCTCGGCACGCCCGCCGCTGCGGCGTTCATGCACATGACCCCGGCCGCCCTGCGGATGGCCGTCTACCGAGGAAAGATCCCTTGCTTGCGCGTCGGCCGCCGCCTCCGCTTCCAGAGGTCGTTGCTGGTCGGCTCATAGGGCGGCTGGCAGCGGATTCGTAGAGCCGAGCCTGGTCCGGTCTTCCGGATTTTGATTGACCACGTTACCAAGCCCGCGAGGCTCCCTTTCCGGATTTTATTGCTGGCGGCGGTAATCCGGCAGAGCGCATTTTTGGATCGTGTTCATTACGTATCGAAGAACGTTATTCCCAACGCGGCACAGCGAAGTGTATACAGGGCCGGCCCGGGCGGTTTGCCCCCTGAATTTTCCCTAAGCCGCGGAGGACGATCCCATGTTCATCGGGAAGAGAACTGGTATGGCCCGATTTTGGGCCCGAGTCGTTTCGAGCTTATTGATGCCGGGCTTTGTCGCCCTGGGCGCCGGTCCGGCAGCGGCGCAGCCGCCCGCGCCACCGCCGGCACCGGCCGCGGCCGCGAAGCCCGCGCCGCCGCCCGCCGCGACCGCGCCCGCGAAGCCCACGCCGCCGCCCGCCGTGGCCGCGCCGCCGCCGGCCGCGCCGCCGCCGGCCGCGGCCGCCGCACCGCCACCCACTGTGCCGCCGGTCGTCGAGCCGGCCACCCCGGGCGTGGTGCCGACGATCGTCTCGCCCGACGAGCTGACGCCCGAGGAGCTCGCCGCGCTGGAATCCAAGGACCTGGATGTCGTCAAGGTCACCGTCGATCGGCGTGAGAAATCGATCCAGGACTACGCCGGGTCGGCATCGGTATACACGCAGGACCAGCTCGATCGGGTGAACGTCACCAGCCTGCGACGGCTCGCGGACACGGACCCGCACATGGAGATCGGCACGCAGGAAGGGAACACCGAGATCTTCATCCGCGGCATCGGCGGCACCGACAACACGGAGCTGGGCGATCCTGCCACCGCGACGTACTTCGGCGGCGTCTACATCCCGCGTCCGCGCGGCGTGGGGTCGATGTTCTTCGACCTCGACCGCGTCGAGATCAACCGGGGCCCGCAAGGGACGCTGCGTGGGCGCAACGCGACGGCGGGCTCGGTCAACCTGATCCCGGCGCTGCCGCGCCTGGGCGAGTTCCAGGCGATGGGCGACATCCAGTACGGGAACTACTCCGACAAGCTGACGCGGGCGATGATAAACATTCCGGTTGCTCCCAACCTGGCGCTCCGGCTCTCGACGTTCTCCGACAACCACCTGCCTTTCTACAAGAACGGCGGCCCGGTCAACACGATCACGCCGTCCGAGAGCGCCGACGTCCTCTCCTACCGGGCCAGCCTGCTCTGGACGCCGCTCCACAACCTGAAGATCACGATCCGCCACGATCTGACCCAGGAGCGGGGGACCGGGTACACGGGCACCAACTACGCGCCGGCGCTACAGGCCGGGCTCCTGCTGCAGGAGGTACCCGACCCGCGCGCGGTGATCTTCCGCGGCCCGCAGCCGTCGCAGGACATGCGCCACTGGGGCCTGGCGGGGATCTTCAACTTGGACCTCGGTCCCGTCCAGGCCGAGCTCCTCAGCAGCTACCGCGATCTGAACTACCAGCAGACGACGGGGGGCAACGCCGGCGTCGCCTTCCCGGGCATGCCCGACCCGCAGATCGACAACTGGAGCACCTCGTACTGGCACACCGCCTCGAAGTCGACGGTCCAGGAGCTCCGATTCTACGCGCCGGATCAGGCGCGTTTCAGGTGGACGGCCGGCGCCTTCCTTTTCTACGAGAAGCAGAGGACCTTCCTGGGCAGCGCCAACGACCAGGGGAACGGTTTCGCAGGCGTCGAGTTCAACATGCCGCACGTCCAGTCCGACTCGGAGGCCGGTTACGTGGACGGCACCTTCGACATCCGCAAGTTCCTCCGAGCCACCGCCGGCTTCCGCTTCACCCGTGAGCACAAGGAGCGGACCGGTCTCGGCGCCGTCTACTTACCCAACACCAACGGGATGCCGTTTCGGTTCGGCACGGAAGGATTCCGGTTCGCCGATACCGACCGTACCATCTATGACCCGAACGACCCGAACGTGTTCCAGAACGGGATCAAGTCGTACGGCGCGCGCGATACCCTTCCACAGCTGCTGGTCTCTCCCGGCACCGCCTTCACCGCCCAGAACGGGACGTACAACGACCACTTCTTCGACTGGCGCCTGGGCGCGGACATGGACCTCACGCCGCGCAACCTCGTGTACGTGACGGCGACGACCGGCCACCACTCGGGCGGCTTCAACGACAACATCAACCTGGCCAGCGGCGCCAGCCTCGCCCCGACCTACAAGCCCGAGCGGCTGTACGCGCTGGAGGTGGGCAGCAAGAACCAGACGGTGGACCGCAAGCTGACGGTCAACGGGGCGGTGTTCGGCTACCTCTACTATGACCAGCAGTTCCAGGGTGTGCAGTCGCTGGTCGATCCGGGCGATCCATCGATGGTCGGCGCCCCCACGCTCTTCCGTTTCAACGCCGCCAAGTCGCACGTGCTGGGCTTGGAGGCCGAAGGCAGCTACAAGCTGCCGTTCGGTTTGATCGCCGGGCTGCAGGCAATGCTGCTCGACGCGAAGTTCGACGAGGGCGCGGTCACCGACAGCCGGCTGGGATTCGACATCGCGAGCGAGCCGATCGTGAACCTGAATGGTCACACCCTGCCGCGCGCCCCGAAGGCCACAGTTTCCTACTCGCTGGCGCAGAACTTCAGCACCCGCATCGGGTACTTCGACTGGTTGGTCTCGGTGCAGACGCGCAGCAAGTACTACATGACCGTGTTCAACGGCGACGGGACCGACACCGCCGGCACCGTCAACCCGGTCCTCAGCGACGTCCAGCCGGCCTACACCCGCGTGGGCGCCGGCATCGGTTACACGCGGCCGAACGGCAAGATGCGCCTGGAGGCGGTCGGACACAATCTGACCACCACCGCGTACATGACGTCGTTGATCAACACGCCCGGCCTGAACCTCCGGTTCTTCAATCCGCCCCGGACCTTCGGCATTCACATGGCGCTGTACTACTAGATGGGAACCCTCAAAGGGTTCCCAAGCCCTCCCGCGATGAGCTCCGGCCGGCAAAGCCGGCCTACGCTCTACGCGTTCCTAGCTCACGCGCGACGCCGAGACAGGACCCGCTGGGTGTCGGCCCGGCGGGGCCGCTTCAGTCCGTCGTGACGACGGCCAAGGTTTTGGCGCCGGCGCCGCGGGCGATGTCCATCAGGCGCACCACCTCGCCGTAAGGGGCCTCGTCCTCGGCCTTGAAGAACACCACCTTCTGGCGGTCCACCCGAAGCCGTCCGGCCAGGCTCTCCGCCAGCTGCTCGGGGCGGACCGGCTCGCCGTTGATCGTCAAGATTTGCTTGGCGGTGTACTCGATGATGATCGGCGTCTCGGCCGAGAGGATCACGTTCTCGTCCGCCTTCTTGGGGATGGTCGGATCCAGATGCTTCAGCATCGACGGGGTGAGCACCATGAAGATGATCAGCAGCACCAGCACGACGTCGATCAGCGGCGTCACGTTGATCTCGCCGCGGATCCCTTTCTTCGCGCCGCCGATGTCCATGGCTTAGCGGTCCCCCCGCGTTTCTTGCCCGGTTTCTTGGCGCAGGTCTTCCGTCCCCAGGGTCACGTCGTCGACCTCCGCCTCGTGCAGCGCCTGCATCAGCTGGCGGGCCACGCCGTAGGGCGCGCGCGCGTCGGCCTTGATGAAGACCGGCTTGTCAGGCGTGCTCCGGTGCGCGTCCACCAGCCGCTGCGCCAGCGCGTGCACGTCGGCCACTCGGGTCGCGCCCATGTAGAGCCGCTTGTCCGCGGTGATCGACACGATCAGGTTCTTGCCGTCATCCGGCGAGCGGGTGTGGTGGCGCGTGCGCGGCAGATCGACCGCGACACCGCTGGCGATCAGCGGCGTGACGACCATGAAGATGATCAGGAGCACGAGCACCACGTCGACCAGCGGCGTGACGTTGATGTCCGACCGGACGGACGGGCGAGCGGTGTCGCCGGGCGGGCGCACGAGCGCGCGCACCGCACGCAGCCGCTGGGCGCGGACGTCGCCCGTCACGGTCGCGCCGCCGGGGTGCCGGTCATCGCGCGTCGACCGCGGGTCGACCGCAGCAGCTTGTCGGCCAGCTCCCCCGACGTGTCGTCGACCAGCACGCCGAACGAATCTAGGCGCGTGACGAAGAAGTTGTAGAACCAGACCGCGGCGATCGCGACCGCCAGGCCGACCGCCGTCGTCAGCAGCGCCTCGGCGATGCCCGCCGAGACCGACGCCAGGCCGCCGCCGCCTCCCTTCGACGGGTCGGCCATCTGCTGGAACGCCGTGATGATGCCGAAGACGGTCCCGAACAGCCCCACGAACGGCGCCGACGACGAGATCGTGGCCAGCACCGAAAGCCCACGCTGCAGCGCCGCCACCTCGCGCTTCTTGCCGCGCTCCATCGATCGGCTGATCCCGTTCACCAAGAGCTCCAGCTCGATCGGATCGTTCCCCGCCGGGCCCAGCTCGGCGACCCCGTCGACGAATTCGGTCACGGCCGGACCCAGCACCCGCGCGATCGGCGCATCTGAGAATTGCCGCTCCAGCGCCACCGCCTCGGACAATCGCCCGCCCGATCCGACCAGCGGCTGCAGCGTGGCGAGGTAGCTCAGCGAGCGCCGCCAGGCACGCCGGAAGGTCAGGAAGCGTTCCAGCGCGATGCCGATCGCGTACATCGACATTCCCAGAAGGATGACGACCACCGTCTTGGCGACGGCGCCCATCTGGCCCCACAGGCCGAGCAACGAAAAGTCCATCGATTATGTCTCCTTGTTCAGCGTGCCGAGATCTCGTACCGCAGGGGGTAGCAGAAGGGCGTCGGCTGTCCGTTCAGCGTGAAAGGTCGATAGCGCCATCGGCCCAGCACCGACGGGATCTGTGGGTCGATGGCGGGGCCGGCCCCTTTCAGCACCCGGACATCGGTGACTGCTCCCTGGGCCGAGACGCAGACGCGGACAATCGCGTAAAGGGACACCCCGCTCCGCTCGAGCGCGGGCGGCAGCTTCACTCGGTATTGCTCCTCGTTGGGGTCGATCAGCAGCAGTCCCTTGCCGAGCTGGGGCGTCAGCATGCGCGGCCCGGTGTTCTGGACCGGCGCGCCCACGACCCCGCCGACCACG
>WNFY01025012.1_pt1 | contig 14042 bp, 14 predicted proteins | sample 5400091 | NCBI WGS metagenome assembly WNFY01 (sample SAMN13153364, study PRJNA577476) | soil metagenome | isolation source: 60 cm soil or saprolite under grassland replicate 1 | place: USA:California | collected 2016-06-15 | reverse complement strand
TTCTCTGCCAATGTCATTCTTGGATTGCGTTGGGCGCTGAGCGACCGTCTGTTCGACTGGGTATGGGGGAGAGTCATTGGGATACCTGCGACAGTTGGCTCTCGCCAGTAGACCTGGCGTTCAGGATGGGGTTCCGCTGCGCTGGCTGTCACCAGGTGTATGACTTTCGATCCTTGTGACCCCATCAGTTTCCGCAATACAAATCCTAGCCCTACCTCTACAATGATTACGATTTACCGTATGCGTCGCTCAGTAACCGTTGAATTATCCAAGCCCGGGCTTGCTCTGCCTGTACACCGGTTGCCGCCTGTACTAGTGGCCCATTGATTATGCGCGGTACCATAAGCCCTTTGAAAGGTCCATGTACGAGCACACGTGCTGTCATTTCCTCAAACTGCAATAGTTGGGGTGCACACAGGGCTACAACTGTTAATGGATCATGTAAGTAGGGCAGTCGGGGGTGCCAGAGAGGGCGATGCCTTTGCCAGACAGCAAGTAACTGGCTCAAAAGGCGGGTTTGTGGCGAACTCGCATAAACTAGCTTCTCAATATCGCTCTCACGAAGCTGGCAGCGCTTGGTCGCATTCCAGCCCAACAGAGTCACCGGGACACCAGCCGCAAGAACAATCTGCGCAGCCTTTGCATCACTACGCATATTCCATTCGGGCCAGGGGAAACCACTTGTCCCACCCATCAATACGATGCTTCTTATAGTCATAAAAAGATGTGGTTCAATTGTCAAGGCTAAAGCAACGTTCGTAAGGGGGCCAAGGCAGAGTAGAGTTAGATGACCTTGGTGGGTCATGGCTGTCTGTGCAATAAGTTCCGGGGCAGAGTACGGGCTTAATGGTGGTGATGCAGCGCATGTATTGAGTATGGCAGCCTGTGGTACGCCAGAGGGTCGATGACGGGGTAGGAGCGGTATATGTTGTCCGGCGGCAACCGGAATATCCTCACGGCCAAAGGTCTGTAGTAAATGTGCTGCAAGATGTGCGCGTTTTTGAGTATCACCGAAGACAGTTGTCACTCCCAGGAGCTCAATTTCTGGTGAGCGTAAGGCGAGCGCAAGGGCCAAAGCATCATCTATATCATCGCCAATATCTGTGTCAATTAAGACGATATGCTTGTGTAAATTCGATTGGCTTGCTTCTAGCTGTGACCTACCTGGTGGTTGGCTCATTGTCAATCTATCCTTCTTTATGTTACAGTGAAGGAGTGAGAGGTTACGTAAAGGTCAGAGGCGAGACCGACACCAATTGTGTTTTCCTTAGACTACCACAGTAGTTCAGAAACAAGCAACAAGGATGTTGCCGTCTTGTGCCTCCTAAATTAAGTACAGGAAGGGACATACTCAACTATGGATACGCTCAAACGTGAAGTGCTGGCTCAGCGTGTGCGCAAGGTCAGGCCGTCGGGTATTCGCAAGTTTTTCGACATTATTAATACCATGCCAGATGTTATCTCGCTAGGTGTGGGGGAACCAGATTTTGTCACGCCAGAGCATATCCGCCGGGCCGGAATCCGCTCAATAGAGTTAGGTCATACCCGCTACACATCAAATTATGGCATGCTTGAACTGCGCGAAGAGATCGCTGCCATGCTGCATCGTCGCTATGGACTGGCCTACGACCCAAAAACAGAAATTCTCGTCACCGTTGGTGTCAGTGAGGGGGTAGACCTGGCGATGCGCACACTGGTCGATCCTGGTCATGAAGTCATTTCACCGGATCCTGGTTATGTAGCCTATGAAGCAGATATCATCTTCGCGGGTGGTGAGCCGGTACCAGTACCTACTCATGCCAGGTACGATTTTGGCGTGCGAGCAGACGAGATTGCCGCTGCTATTACACCACGCACAAAGATGATCCTGATTGGCAACCCGAATAATCCCACCGGGGCTGTAGTGCCGAGGGCCGAACTGGAGGGTATCGCCAAACTTGCCATAGAACATGATTTGATCGTAGCAATTGACGAGGTATACAGCCGCCTTGTCTACGACATCGAGCATGTGAGTATTGCCGCCTTGCCTGGCATGCGCGAACGTACCGTCTTATTAGATGGATTCTCGAAGGCTTATGCCATGACGGGTTGGCGCATTGGCTATGTCGCAGCGCCTGCGTATATTCTGGAAGCCATGCTGAAAGTTCACCCGAGGAGCAGGTAGCTGTGGTCCCAGGTAGTTCTTTCGGTGCTGCCGGTGCGGGGTATGTACGTTGTGCGTATTGTACGGCCTACAATAAGCTCGAAGAGGCCCTGATGCGCATGGAGCGTTTCCTGAAGAAGCATGAATGATTGTTGTTTTCTCCCTAGCACGATTTGGATCAAGGACTCGTGATCCTTGAGCTGCGACCTAAAAATAACGTCGTGTAGGAGAGGCTGTGCACGGAACCGCTGCTTACAGCCTCTCCCACACGACGTTAGATGAAGCCCGCTTGTGTGCCAATGTGAAGGAGCACCTGCAATGTCGGAGAATACTACTTCCTCTGGTCTATTCACTCGTTCGGAAGAAATCCCTGACGATCGCTTCCGCTTCTTCTGTTCAGAATGCGGTAAAGAGATTCAGGGGGTTCCTTTCAAGACTACCTGGCATGGCTGGTGTGCTTGCTTTGATCCATGGGATTTTTGCTCAGAGGAATGCTGGAACAAGAATGACTTGTTGAACTCCGCGAATTGGCCTCCATCAACAAAAAAGTGGTAACTGTACTACTCCGCGATTGGCTCCCATCTGACATTGCTCCTGTCGCGTTTCAGCTCAAAGAGGTTCGGCTGCTGTAGCGCCCACTCAAAGTGATCCCACATCTCTCCAGCATCTTCTCCACGAGGTACGAACTGAATAATAGGGCCGTAGAAGCCAACTTCGGAGCCTTCTATGGCGATAGTTGGTACGCCGAATGCGCGATAGCGACGTACCGCTTCCTCGTGGTCGACTAGCACATCCTGGATGGTATTCTCATCAGCCAGTGCCGACTCGACAATACCTGGATCGAGATTTGCCTGCTTCGCAGCAGCCTGGATCACCTCAATATCTTTAATGCTCTCTCTACGACCATGCTGTGCAGCTCCCAAGTTGATATAGAACTACTTTGCGCACCTCGCGAATCCAGAGGGCTGTGCGCCATGCCAAGGGGCATAGCGGATCAAAGTGGAAGTTAATGCTGGTAGGGGTGCGTGTGGTAGTTTCGTTCGTGGTCATTGAGTTGTAGTCTCTCCTTGTGTGATTGAGTTGGTAGATAGTCTCTAAGTAACTTCATTTTGTGAAGTTATATGAAGATAGCATACGTTGGTTTGTTGGAAGGTGTCAAGGCTTCTGAAAAGCTAAAGTTCCTTATAACCGAGTTGTTGCGCTTTTTCATATGACAGCTTGGTTTCTTCTAATCTTCCAAGCCTGGCAAGCACAACACTCTTGTTGTAGTAATAGAGGCCTTCGTTGGGTTCTAGCACTATAGCCCGATCATAGGACCGCAGAGCTTCGGGGTAGTGCTGCATGCGTTCCAACAGGAGGCCCATGTTGTTGTAGGTAATAGCAGAGGAGGGATCGAAACGGAGAGCCTGGGCGTAGGCATTTAGGGCTTCTTCATTGCGATTGAGTTCACTGAACACGTCGCCCAGACTACAGTAGTTAGCAGAGTTGTTGGGCTCTAGCTCAATAGCATGGTGAAGTGCACGTATGGCTTCTGTGTAGCGATTGAGAGCAAAGCATGTTTTCCCGATGCAGCGGACAGCGTATGCAGAACTGGGATCATGCTGAATGGCACGCACGTAGGCTACAAGAGCTTCCTCGTAGCGACCGAGGCAATAGAGAGCACTTCCTTTAGCACTATAGGCAGGGCTATGATTGGAGTCGAGTTGAATAGCATATTCATAAGCAGCAAGAGCTTTTTCGAAGCGCCCGTCTTTATAGTGAGAATAGCCTTCACTTATCCAGTGTGCTGGAGTTTTGAGTAAGACATCAAGAGTATCCATATGATCGTGCATAAAGCTGTACACCTCGAGAAATCTTTCTAAAAATTTTTGGAAGAGATAACTCAAGTACTATACAGTTTATGTAGGCAAGTAGTCAATATTTCATTATGCGTTATTGTGCTTTTAAGTCGAATACGCATTGACTCAAGAGCAACAGGATAAATACTGGTGTATATGGTACTATTCAGGTAGGCTCATCTTAGCAAACGAATGTGCCAGAAATTTACACAGTTGGCACGGTCATCGTACACTCGCTTGACCATGCTGACTCGATAGTAATAGGAAAGGAGGTGGCAAGGCAACTCTTCATCTTGTTGATGAGTTAGTAGGCGAACAACAGGCGATGGCCGGGGCTTTCCGATCTAGAGTAACCATCAACCAGAAATCTTGTTTGAGCTGATTTCGTCCTATTGTATCGAAAGGAGCAGGTCAATGTCCCTCGCTGAAAATCCGCAAAGTGGCTACGCCGAAGAGGCCCTGCAGAAATATGGATACCGGCAGGAATTTCGACGTGAACTCAAACGCTTTGCTTCCTTTGCCATCGGTTTCTCATTCATCTCCATTACCACTGGAATCTTCACCACGTATGGTTATGTACTGGCTAATAGTGGGCCACTGGGCATCTGGACGTGGCCACTGGTCATCATTGGCCAGTTGTTTGTATCACTAGTCTTTGCTGCACTGGCAACACGAATACCACTTGCGGGCTATTCCTACCAGTGGACGTCACGCCTGGCAAATCCGAAAGTTGGCTGGTTGATAGGTTGGATTTCTTTCATTTTCCTAATCGTGGATGTGGTTGCAGTTGATTATGCTGTGGCCGCGGCTGTACTGCCCAAGCTCTTCGGTTATACTGAGGCTGCTCAAAATGCCTGGCTGGCTACAGCAATAGTAATAGCGGTGCAGATGCTGCTGATCATTTACTCCACCCTCTGGTCAACCCGCGTCAATAATGCTGCGGTAGGAACCGAGGTGGTCGGTATAGTGGGCCTGACTCTCTTGTTAGTGATAGTAGGTGCAGTTCGCGGACTGCTGCAACCAGACCACCTCTTCAGCACGGGTAGTGCTCCCTCCCCATGGTTCACGCTAGGTACACTTACATCTTCTGGACCTTTTATGCTTGCTTTCCTACTTGGTGCTTTCACAATCGTAGGCTTCGAAGCGGCAGCTAATCTTGCTGAGGAAACGCAAGACGCCCATAGAACCGTTCCTACCGCCATGTGGTTTTCTGTATTCTTGAGTGGTGTGGTGGGCTTTTTGTTTCTCATTGCGTTAAATTTGGCGTCGCAAGACATAACGGCACTGACTGCCTCTTCAACGCCAGTCGCAGACATTGTCACTCAGATGCTTGGCACTATCGTAGGTGATATCTTTCTAATATTAGTTACGTTCTCCATCTTTGCGTGCGGCCTGGTAATCTTTATTACCGTTTCGCGCCTGACCTGGGCAATGTCACGTGACGAGCGTTTCCCCGGTTATCGACTGTTCAGGCAAGTAGGTAAGCAGACTGGCACTCCTATAGCCGCGACATTGCTCTGCGGCATTTTGATCGAGGTAGTGCTAGCTGGCTTTGCCTTACTGGGTATCCTGGTCCCAAGCCAAAGCAGTACGCTGAGTTACCTGTTCAGCGCCGCGACTTTGCTACCTGCGATCATTTACCTGGCTACGGTAGTCCTGTACATTTATGCGCGGCGCAAGTTACCGGAGACGCATGGATTTAGCCTGGGAGTGTTTGAATGGCCAATTATCATTCTAGCGGTCGTCTGGCTACTCTTTGAACTCTCCATCTTCCGTGATTCCCAGTTTGCTGCACCGTGGGTTTACTCTGTCGTGATGTTCGCTATCGGTTTGATCTACTTCATCTGGATGCTCGTAACGCGGCCCAAAGTGCTACAGACGGCTCCAGTGGAGGGTTCAGCGTTGGTCAATTGACTCACAGCGCGAAACGAGGAAGGAAGGAAGCCTGAGCCATGTTTGTCTTCTACTCCATTCATTATCCGCAGCCCGAACAGGAAGAACTATGGGTTCAGAAGATGCGTCAATTTGACGAGCTGATGAAAAAGCAGCCAGGGATCATTTTCGTCTCCGACATTTTTAAAGATCCTGAAAAAGGAACGCTCATGGGCTTCACCTTCTGGGAATCGCAGGAAGCGTTCCAGGCCGCCTGGCCCGTTTTGGCGCAAGAGGTGCCTTCTGGTGAGGGGGAAGTCAAACCACCCGAAGCCTTTCTGCTCAATGCTGCGGGCTAAGCGGCCATTTTTCGCGGAGGAAACACGCTGTCCTTTCTCGTGCTTTACTTATATTTAGCCACTGGCATATTGTGTGATTCTTGTGGTATGTTTATGAGTAAGCATTGTATTCCTTCTTTGGAGACTGAAAACGGAATAGTTCATTAGAAGAATGAGAGGGTTTATTTCATAAGTAGCCTGTGAGGGAAAAACAGTGCAGGTGTTGTTCTAGTAAAGAAGGGACGGTTCTTGCCAATGATGAAAAAAGCCGATAAGAAACGTACAACGTTATTGGCTACTCTGGGCGATCTTAACCGACCTTTGCGAGTTCGGCCTGTAAACGTCATGGGACAAGATTGGTGGGCGGTTGATGCCGAAGACACCTGGCCCGGTATGGTTATGGACTTGCGCCGCCTGGGCTTTGAGTCGATGGCATGGGGGGAGGAGGTGCTGGTGCGTGAAGGCATGCCAGCCTACGAACCGCAGATGGATGGTCCGGCTGAGCTGGGGGGAGGGATGAAACCTTTCCCGCTCATACACCCAACTATCCAGATACGGAGAGAGTCATATTCAACCAGCTTTCCTGATTTAAGTTACCTGGATGAGTATGACGATGATGAGGATTTTGGAGAGGACGAAATCGAGCCTGGTGACGACCTTCAACAATATGAGTAACTCGCGAAGGTCTTTTTAATAGACAGGTTAAGCTAAGCAGATGCCCACAAGGGGTGTCACTACCGTGGATGGAATGATCCGTAATGACGTTCGATCATGGTAGTGACACCCCTTGTGTGTTTTGGACTCATATGTAACTTTTACCTGAACAAGGAAAGATGATGTAATGTGAACATTTTTTATTGACGTCTGACAAGAAGGAGCAGCCATCATGACGCTGATAACATGTTTTCAGTAGATAATCACGCTCGTCCCATATCCCGTATTATGATACAACCAATTCGCATCGTTGGGTGCCATGTTAATACAACCATGACTACCGTTCCCGGCAAACGTTTCATCGCCTCCACTATCCCAGTGGGGGAAATTGGTGCCACTCCCATAATTCGCACGCCACCAGCTATCGTGAAAGAAGTATCCCCCATCGTGGTATTCCATCGCATATTGAATCGGGGTAGGAGGATACCAGAATGCCGATCCCTTTGGTTCACTCGATTTGAATTCGGTGGGATGTTGACGCAGAAAAATGTTCCAGAACCCTGGAGGCGATGGTCGGTCGTATTGCCCGGAGGTGATCTGGAAAGCTTTAACGAAATTACCGTTTTGATAAAGGCGCAATGTTTGTTCAACGAGTGATAAAACAATTACTGACCCCGCTTTGGAACCGTTGAGATTGTAGTACTTCATCAAGCGGAGGTCAGCCAAGTGTGCTCGATTCCAGGGTGTACGATCACCAAAATCTGCCTCCATTGCTTTCAAGTGGAGGAAATTGTTGTTGATGAGCGTGATGGCTGCCTGGTAACTATCCATCGTCTGGGCCGTCTTCACAGCAGTATCCAGATCTGAGCCTATTCCTTGTGTATCATACTCGTAATCCAGGGAGTACTGCTGACCATTGTGAATACCGGCAATATCCTGGTCGATTTGGGATAAGATCCCGGTATACTCATCAGCTTTCGCCGCAGCAAGTGCTGCGCGGTCGGCCTCGAGACGCTGCTGGAAGGAAGTCACCTTCAGTTCGTATTTTTTGCCCTCAGTAATATTCGCGCTGAACTGCTGGAGTTTTATGGCACCCTCATATGCTCCGACATAGGGAATAGCCTGGATAGACAAAACGGTAGCCTCCTGTACTTGGGTGCTCATTTGATCGATGAGGTAGGTGAAGTCTTCGGGCTGGGTGGCATGGCGGAAGAGTTCGAGGTCATCTTGTTCCTCCTGGGCCAGTCCAGCAGTGTCTATATGTGATACTTGAAGCTGCTGAGCCAACTGACGCAATGACTCCAGATCGCTATAGGCAGTTCCCATCAGGTGTAATGCTTGTGTGGAGCGCCTGGCATTGTGACTGATTTGTAGATAATCCTTTGGATAACGAGCCCTGGCTAATAATGATTGATCCTGGGCAAGCTGATCTGCAAAAATCCTGGCTTCGACAAGGTTCTGTTCTTCTCGCTGAACAAGAGCATGCTCTAAGTCCTTTATATCAAGGTATGCCTGATAATCGAATTGTTGGGTCACCTGAGCCTGCAGGCCCAATACCTCGTTGGAGAGCATCTGATATCGTAGTGCTACATTGTTGTAGTAATCAATGAGTGGTTGATCTTGAAATACGGTGAATGGAGCGCTCGAGCTGCTAATCTGCTGCTCTTGCTGTATGATGGGCTGGAGCATGGAGTATGGAACGCCAATATTTCTGGCATTTGCAAGTAAATTATCAAGGTGAGATTTCTGTACGCTCGCTTTCTGGCGTGATTGTGAGTCTCCATTACAAGCGCTGAGTAGCATCATCATGAGAAGCATCAAGGTTGTAAAGAGAATACTTTTGCTCACATGTTGACGAGAAGTTGTAACATATCGCATTGTTAGAACAAGTCTCCTGGATATTGCAGAAAAATTAAAATAGAGCGGTACTTCATGAGAAATGAACGTGTGGTGGGAACATTTACACGCATGTGTGAGTATGTTTTCCTGTGTTTTTCGAGGTTACATGCTCTTGTTGTAGTCTGCGCTGTTCCGTTTCAACGGATTTGGTGAATGTTGCCAGTGACTTGAAAATGTAGCAGAAACAAAAACGCCTGGGGTAGCTCATGCCCCAAACGTCTTTGAACATTCCTAATCGTCTAACTTCTCTCCCAGATGCCTAGTAGTTCCTCCATGTGCGCACCAGGTCGATTACGCCCGATGCAATGGAAACTCGAGAATTGCCCGCCGTTGCCACTCTGGACTGTCCATGCCATAGCTGCTATCGGAGCCCCAGCGCATTGCTGCGAGACCGAGTGGGACCAGGAGTGCGACGAAGATGATGAACATAATCATGATTTGTTCCTTCTTTCTTTCGTGGTTTTTCAGCATTCAGTTTTACATAATTGATATTTAGGCTAATTTGGCATCGAGGAAGCTTGTATCCAATTAGTCACTATCAAAACGATAAGCATAAGAACTTTTAGGAGACGGATTAATGATATACTGCTCTCAAAGCGATACTCAAGAGTATTATCTGTCATCTGTGCTAGCTTAGGACAGGCTACCATAAAATCATTAAGAGTTTTGTAGCACTCTTCCAGCCTAGGTCTATCGACACACACGGAACGGACTTGTGGTAGGCTATATTTAGATACACTGCAAGGACAATGAGTAGAGGAGATAGTTCGCGATGCCTCACCTCAAACTTGACCAGTCCCTCATAGACGAAGCACGTGCACTGGCTCAGCATATCGTAGCTCCCATCATCGATTACATTAATGCCCACACCACAGTCACCATCGAGCGCACGACGCTGCGCCTGATCGGAGTAGATGGAGTCGATGAGGAGGACGTTCCCCTACCTAATCGCGTGGTGGATGGCGCAATGTCCCTGCTGCCGGGTGGTATTCTTCGACCATTTATCGCAGCAATGCTTACACACCAGCTAGACGCGCAAGTCACCGCCGAAGCTATTGGATGCGGGGAGATTGTCTTGCACGAGGTACATGTGGACGATGCGACACAGCCTGCGATTGATGCCGAGGCGCTGCGTCTGGTACAGGAAGGAGTGGCGCGTATTGGCGCGCAACGCGCCGAACGTGCGGCGATGGTGGAAGAGCTGGGCAACCCGCCGACACCCTGGCTGTACGTCATCGTGGCAACGGGCAATATCTATGAGGACATCGTGCAGGCGCAGGCCGCTGCTCGGCAAGGAGCAGACGTGATTGCCGTCATTCGCTCCACGGCGCAAAGCTTGCTCGACTACGTGCCCTACGGCCCCACAACTGAAGGCTTCGGTGGTACCTATGCGACACAAGCTAATTTCAAACTGATGCGTGCCGCACTCGACGAAACGAGCCGCGAAGTAGGACGCTATATTCGCCTGACCAACTACTGTTCCGGCCTGTGTATGCCCGAAATTGCCGCGATGGGCGCGCTAGAGCGACTGGACATGATGCTCAACGACGCGCTCTATGGCATCATCTTCCGCGACATCAACATGAAGCGCACATTGATCGATCAGCTTTTCTCGCGCCGCATTAACGCCGCTGCTGGCATTATCATCAACACTGGCGAGGATAACTACCTCACGACTACTGACGCACTCGAAGCTGAACATACAGTAGTTGCTTCGCAATTTATTAATGAGCGTTTCGCGCAGATCGCTGGTATCCCACCAGAACAAATGGGTCTTGGTCATGCCTTCGAGATCGACCCCTCAACACCCAATCACCTCTTGCATGAGATAGCCTCAGCACAGTTAATTCGTGATCTCTTCCCTAATAAGCCGATTAAATATATGCCACCTACGCGGCATATGGATGGTAATATCTTCCGTGGATATGAACTCGACAGCCTCTTTAATCTTGTTGGTGTGTTAACAGGCCAGGGCATCCAACTGCTAGGGATGCCGACCGAGGCTATTCATACACCGCTTTTACAAGATCGTTTTCTATCCATTAAAAGTGCCCTGTATGTGTTCAATGCTGCCCGTGACCTTGGTGAACAATTCGATTGGCGCGCGGAGAGCCTGGTAGCACATTGGGCAAACCAAATCCTGTGTGATGCTGTGGAATTGCTGCGAGAAGTGGATAAGCTTGGACTTTTCAAGGGACTTGAGGCGGGTCTCTTCGCCAATATCAAACGTTCTCCAGAGGGAGGGCGTGGGTTAGATGGCGTGATTAAACGCAATGAGAGGTATTTTAATCCATTTTATGAGAAGTTGCTGGCTTAGAAGGTGAGCATGACCGTAAAACACTAAACAATTATAATGTCAGCGTTAATAATTCGCGACAATTGTCTGGCAGTATGTAGTGCGCTTACCGATGATTGATGTTCTTCACTGATGCCCCGCAACACACTCGCGACTCTTTACAGCGAGCTACATCACTCGTCTCTGTGCCTCTCAGCGATCAATTGGGCTTCCAATCAAACATGTTCCAGAGTTGATCGACCTGCTGAGCCATCTCGAAATCTTTGGCCGTAATCCCTCCTGCCGAATGCGTGACAAAACGTACCGCAATGTTGTTGTAGGAAATATTCAAGTCGGGATGATGCTGTCCAACTTCCGCCACGTGGGCAACCGCACAGGCAAAGAACATGGTGGAAGGGAAGCTTGGGAGAGTGAAGCGACGCTGCAGCATTCCGTTGTCAATCTCCCAGTGGGGGAGCCTTCGCAGGTGCGCCTGGATTTCCTCGTCCGCGAGTTTTACTAGTTCCGCTGGCATAGCGAACTCCTCTCAAAACACTCAATGTAACTTTACAGTCTGCTGGACGGAAAGATTCTTGAATACATTATACTTTCTGAGTTTTCAAGCTTTCAAGAGGTTCTTCTTGTTCGGTTTAGACAGTCACTCCAAACGCCTTTGAGATGTATGAATTGTGGACTCACTCGAAACCGGTGAAGCTTCTGGCTGATCCAGTGTAGATGTTGCAGTTTGATCTTTCTGGCGTATCCTATCTATTATCCACCGCAGGGTTCCTTCTTCTTTGTGCGTTAACCACCAGATGGCACCAGCAGCCAGGAGAATAAGCATAGGCTCGATGGGGGCGCGGAAACGTGCGCTGCCGTAGAATATAATGCCTTGCGCAATTGTCAGGACAATCATGAGGTAGATAAAACAGGTGTATAAGGGGAATGGTTTGGTCACGTCCGGTCTGGATTTAAGGGGATTAATCCACGATCCCGCGAACGCAGGAGTTTTCAGTACCTCATCATTATAGGCACCAAGCAATACCGTTCCATCGCCCGTCGCAACAGGAATGAATGTATGCGAGACAAGATAATTGCGCGCTGTCCAAGGTACAATAAAAACCAGTGCGATCAGCGTTGTCGCCAGCACGCCTTTGGCTGCCGGACGCCACGACAAAAGCTTTTGCCAAACCATGATGATAGCCCAAACAATAAACAGGCCAATCACTATTATGCCATTTGGACGTGTAAGCGAGAGCAGGCCAAGCAATACGCCGCATGTTATCCATAGTCGCCAATTTCCTTGGGGAGCGCGTTGTAGGCGATACAGGACATAACACACAGCGAGAAGTAGAAATGTGAAGAGGGATTCTGTATAGAGCCAACCATCATAAATATACAATTCGGGATAGATCGCTGCCACTACTCCCGCCAGAACGCCGATACGCCAGCCAAATAAGTCCCTTGCAAAGAGGTAGATCAAGACACAGGTTCCTGAGCCAATCAGACTCAAAAAGACACGTGCAAAGTAATCATTCGGACCGAAAACAGTAGACATACCCGCTATGATGAACGGCCAGAGGGGAGCGCGATAGACAGTTGAGATGTATGGTTCCAAGCAGAAACAGTGTTCATTTAGTAAATGAAGTCCGATCGTATGATAAAAAGCTGAATCATGCAGTGGGTAATAGTTATGGGCGACGGTGTTGTTATAAATCACGCGAATGAGCAGGGCAAAACAGAAGATGCCGATGGCCGGTAGCATCGATTTCACGTGTTTCATAAAATTTCCTGTTTGAAAATAGTGTCTGTAGCAAGTCTACACATCAGAGACGAATCATTTCTCTTCAGGTAACAATGCATTTTCGACTTGAACATTCTTGCTATTGCCTGCTATAATGAAATTACTATAATGAAAAATATTAGCCCAGACCAAGGAGAGATCAATGCAGAAGGACGATCAGGCTTACTGAACAATCCAGCCTTTCGGCATGTTTTATCCCCTATCAACAGGATTTGAAGCTACGGGGCAAATCCGATTATACGGTGACCTGTTTCCTCTCGGATCTTAAGATGTTTAGTGACTATGTGGGTCGCGATACTCCCATTGGACGTATTACAAAAGAGCAGCTTACCGATTGGCTCATGAAGTTGAAGTTTGGTACGAAGGGCCAGATTCCTGCTCCCAAAACCATGGCCCGCCGGGTCACTTTCCTGAAGAATTTCTTTTCCTGGTTAGCCCGCGAGGGCATCATTCGTGAAGACCCTTCAACCAGCCTGGTTTTAGAACGACCACTTCCGCCTCTGCCGCAATTATTGTTTGATGTTGAGGTAGAACGCCTGCTTGAGGCTTCAGCAGAGGATCCGCGCTGTCACTGTCTTGTCTACCTGGTATTGCACGCGGGATTGAAGAAGGAAGAGGTGATGGGGCTGAAATTGGAACATATCGATCTTTCCGATCCGCAGGTTCCAATGATTACTATCCACTTCCCTGCATCAACAGGCAAGCAACACCGGGAAAGACGCCTTGCACTGCCCGCCAAGTTTACCACTATCCTGAAACTATACATGGCAAAGTATCGCCCAACAGAAAACTTGTTTGTCTGCACTGACCGCAATCTGAACTACATTTTAGCGAGAGCTGTGAAAGCCGCAGGTATCAAGAAGCGGGTTACCCTGCAATTGCTACGCGATAGCTTTGCCGTACAACAACTCAAGTCGGGAGTGCAGCCAGAGACATTGCGCGAAAAACTTGGTCTTTCTGACGAGGCGTGGCTAGAATCGCGGGAGAAGTATCGCAGACTGGCTTTCCCGAAATGAAAGATGGCGCGGCTACCAGGCTACCTACCTCGGTGGTGCCATCACGAACTGAATTGCCTTTCGCTTGAGTCTGTTGTTCAGGAGAATGGCATTGAGAACAATGGCTCCGATAACCATAGGGCCTGTACAGAAGAGGCTAAGGCCAAATGTGAAGAAGGCGATGAAAACCGATAGTATGAATAGGGGTAGGTAAAAAACAAAAC
>WNFY01007647.1_pt1 | contig 14045 bp, 14 predicted proteins | sample 5400091 | NCBI WGS metagenome assembly WNFY01 (sample SAMN13153364, study PRJNA577476) | soil metagenome | isolation source: 60 cm soil or saprolite under grassland replicate 1 | place: USA:California | collected 2016-06-15 | reverse complement strand
AAGCGATCAGAGAAGGCCTAGAATGGCTTGAAATAGAACCAGATATTGTGAAGAACACATCCGACGATATCAAGTTATTATGTGATTACGGTAAAAAATTAGTCGAGATCGATGGAGCATATGTTTGTAAATGCACCCAACCTGTGATGCGAGATCTCCGATCAAAAGGATTGGCGTGTGATTGCAGAACGGATTCAGCACACGCAGGAGACCTAGTAAGAAAATTCTTCGATGGTTCTTTTGAACCAAATATTGCCGTCCTCAGATTCAAGGGTAACATGGCGGATCAAAATACAGCAATGAGAGATCCGACACTTTTTAGAATAATCGATGGCCACCACCCAAAACTAGGTAATTCCAATAGAGTGTGGCCGACATATGATTTTGCAGCCCCCATAGAAGACAGTCTCGATGGCGTGACACATGCACTTCGAACAAAGGAGTATGAATTACGTAATGCACTCTACTTTGCTATACTCGATAGGCTCTCCCTTCGTCAACCTGCGATGTTAGAATTTTCGAGATTGGAATTCGAGGGTATGCCTGTTTCGAAGCGGAAAATTAAGCCCTTGGTCGAAAAGGGCCTTGTTCAAGGCTGGGACGATCCTCGACTTCCAACATTGGCAGCAATAAAACGGAGAGGTTTTTTACCACAGGCAATTCGCAAATTTGTGCTTTCTTTGGGTCTGACCTTGTCTGAGACTAAGCCACCGTTTGAAGCACTCGAAGCATTCAACAGAAAAATTATCGACCCTCGATGCATCAGATTATTTTTCGTTAGAGATCCCGTTCAATTGCAGGTGCGAAATGGATCTTCGAAAGACGTAACCTTAAGCAACCATCCTAGCATAAATTTAGGGCACAGAAAGATACGGGTGTCAAATTCCTTTTACATCTCCGGCGACGATGCAGGTAGTATAAGAGTAGGAGATGAAATGAGGCTGATGGAGTTATACAACATAAAGATTGCTGATATTAAATCCCCGGAGCTCAGTGGCTCGGACAATAGTAATAATGGAACAAGTACCGGGAAGGTACGCAGGTTCAACTTGTGAGATTCGGCTTTTGCAAGATAAACGGTGGCAATACCGCGATATTCACTCACAGATAGAAGGAGACAGGAAGAATGAATGAAATGAGATGAAAATTGCACGAATAAGGAACGCCAGTCTGGTCGAGACATACGCCATTGTCTCCGAAGACGGAAAAAGACTAATCACCAGACTTGAAATTCAAGACCAGACAGGCATACCCATACCGTTCAGCATAAAGGAATTTATGTTCAAGGGTTGGCTAGACGAGGTTAAACAATATCAAGGAAAGTTAGAATATGTTCATAAGGTAGAAGAGCTCGAGCTTTTGGCTCCTCTGCCAACCCCCCCAAAGATAATCTGTCTAGCGTTCAACTATTATGATCATGCTAAAGATGCAGGTTTGACTCCATCTGACGAACCTGTTATCTTTATGAAACCAAGGACCACGTTGAATTCTCCCTACAGTAACATTCTCTGTCCTTCATTTGTTAAACGCCTGGATTACGAGGCGGAGATTGCGGCAATAATTGGTAAGGATACAAAAAAGGCATCGATAGATCAATCTGTCGATTCGATTTTTGGATATATGATCCTGCACGATGTGTCAGCAAGGGATATCCAGTTTAAAGATAAGCAATTCACTAGAGGGAAGAGTATCGATACCTTTGCCCCCTGTGGTCCATGGATTACAACGAAAGACGAGATCTCCGATCCGCAAAATTTGGAGATCATTACTAAAGTGAACGGGGAGTTGCGGCAGAAATCCTCAAGTGTAAATATGGTTATTCCTATAAAAAAAATAATTTCCAGCCTGAGCTCCATAATGACTATGGAGGAAGGTGACATCATTTCGACAGGCACTCCTGCAGGTGTTGCCATGTCGATGAAGGAACCAAAATATCTGAAGGACGGTGACATTGTAGAAATTTCTATTGAAAATCTAGGTACCATCAGAAACAAGGTCGTGTTTCAATAAGGATGGGTATTAAGACTTAATTAGGAAAAACGACTGAAGTACTTTTTACGTAGCAGTAGTGTTACCAGTAATACTTCTGGTAGCACCTTGGTCTTATGCATGCATGGAATGGAATTTGGCGACTTCCTAGTCTGCTGGAGGATCATAGAGCTTATGGTCGCCCATTTCGTGAAGCAAAAGAGCAATCCATATCAAAATCTTCTGGCTTCATAGTTCGTAGTATCAAGTTTAATCGGCGATGATTTAAGATTTGCTACGAGAATGATGATTGGTCGAAGCTACAACTACAAACAATCGATTATCTAGCAATCATTATTCAGATAAGTCAAAGACACAGACCGAAAAAGAAAGAAAGAAAGGAAAGATTGTAGTGAATTCCTTTGCTTTAGTCCATTATTTAGTTGCTTTTGCTGCTCCTGCTGCTGAACTCATCATTTTCATTGCCGCTGGCTGCTGATCACCGCCAACGAAGGGGCTGTCCTTTGCAGGTACCCAGGTTCCTGTAGGCTGGTCCCCTGCGGTAGCGTTGTTAACTGCCAATACAGCGAATGCTCCACCCTTTAATACATGATTCATGTTGTGGTCCACACCAACATATACACCTGGTTGTGGGAATTTGGATTCAACTGTTATGCCAGCACCTGGTGGAATCCAATTGGTCTGGTCATTCTGATCCTGCGTCACTACTGATCCTGTGCCATTGACAAAACCGAATTTCGCAGTCTGATACCCACCTATGAAGTGGAAAGCAACACCGTCGTTGGGGCCTGCGTTGAAAATATACCATCTTGTTAATTCACCTGGCTTTACTTTGAAGATTGTGGCATTTGCGTTGATGGGTATCTTTACTATTTTGCCTATTGATGGCACGTATTTATGAGCCATGCCATTAGTCAATATTAAATCTGGCTGATCGTTAACGAACTTGCCAATATCAAACGATCCTGTACTATTTGCACCCTTGAACAATCCTTTGTCGGCGGTGTTAAATAGTTGCCCAAATACCATGTAGAACTCCTTGGCTGGTTGTTCACCTGTCGGATGTACTACAGTACCACCGTACATACCATTAGCAATGTGTTCCCATATACCATTAAGGGCATCTGCGCTGCAGTGATAGAACCATGCGCCTGGTGACGGGTTATTAATTGTCCATGTTTTCGATTGACCTGGTGAAAGCGGGCCGGAGTTTGCCTGATTGGTACCATATCCCATGTGGAAGTCGATGCTATGCACAACTTTCCCATCATTCCTCAATGTAACTTGTAGATTATCTCCTTGTGTGAGTGAAATAACTGGTCCCGGGACTGTCCCGTTAAAAACCATTGCATTATACTTTATTCCACCTGGATGGAGCGGATCATCTGGAGCAACCTGCACCACCTTTTCATTCGCGATCAAGAGGACTTTTTTGGTCTTCCCTGCTGTCGCTGCTTGCACTAAGTGGGACTGTCCTATCAAGATAGGACTAAAAATCAATCCCGTGAGCAACACGCCCGCAACTAAACCTGCGAGAACTTCCTTATTCATTAATCTCAAGATAGAGTCGACTATTAAAAACATTTTGATTATTTATCAGTCTCTCTGTTCAATTATCTTAGGATAAGATAAGATTATAGATAATTGAATTTTTCCAGTTTACAGGCTGGAAATCTAATTCTTTTTATCTTTGGATATAGAATTGGTAAATAAATACGGCTTTTTCAGGTCTTGAAGTTGTATCTTCTATAAAGTGGTAGTATCTTTCAGGCCGTCTGAAGAAACACAGACTCTAGGTTTTTGCCGGCGTTCCGTCTTTTCTGTTTAGCCTTACTATTTCTCTTTCTAATAGCCTTGCATAATATTCATAACATTCAACTAACTTGCCCCTGATGTTTGCTATCTGCATAGAGGCGTTTAGCGCCTCAAGACAGCTCTCAAGCGATCTTTCGGAAGCAAAGTTGTTCATTGCTTTATTAAAAGAATTGACCATTTTTCTTTGTTCAGAGCTCTGCTCGTTAATTGAATTCGCAAGTTCATCTATATCCCCAAAATGAGAAGGAGAATTCTTATCCTTAAACCAACTTGCCATATGTGTAATTAGCGATAATGGTCAATTAAGATTTTCTGCCAGGCATTAGCCACACAGTGATGTGCCACATAATACTGGCTCAGGGTGCTCTATTTTTGAAATCTCAATCCGAATCATGATAACAAATATATTCATTTATAAGCGACGCAATTAAATCTGGTGAGAGAGTTGTATGGTAGTCGATAACAAAGGCAAACTTACTTTTGTCCGTGTTCTAAAAGAAGATCTTTCTATTATCCGGGTTTCAACTTTGGATGGGCAACAAATTCCAGACTTTAAAGCAGGTCAATTTGTTACTCTGGGTAGTTTTATTCCAAACGAAAAAAAGGTGATACGTAGAGCATATTCAATTGCCTCGCCTCCGCATCAAAAAAAATACTTTGAATTGCTTATCAGATGGGTACGGAAACCACTTCCAGGCCGATTGACTAGTGATCTTTTTAACAAAAAGGAGGGTGAGGAAGTTATCTGGGTAAAGTTATTGACCGACTTGGAAGAAGAAAGTCTAGATAAAGGAAAGGACAAATGGAACTTCCGATACAGAGCGAGCATTAGCAGACCGCAGGAGTGGTTCAATCGATCCTGGGGTGGGCTGAAAGGAAGAGTCGAATCATTCTTGAAATTGGAATCTGGCAGCGATCTCTCTATTCTAGAAGAACTTGTCGGTGAAAAGATTACTCCGGAAAATACATCATTTTATGTTTGCGGATGGCAGGGAACTATTGACGGCGCCTTGCACTACTTGGTTCCAAAAGGGTTTGTCACTGAGCGCAATAAGAGAAAAGATGGAAGCTTTGATATCAAGTTCGAATCTTACGGATAACGTATTCAGCCTTTTATATGTCCGAACTCCAGCAAGGGCCTTATACTTATATCACCGAAACCTCAGAGCTAGATCATGAAATTTGAATTTGAAGAGTTTTCCGCAATAGAGGATGTTTTTATGTACCTAGTATCGGTTGCTCCGTATATGAAACAGGTTCTTCCTGTAAGCTCATACAAGGGTTATGTGTTTTCGATAGTACCTTTAACTCCTTTATCTGGAGACGTGTTGATGATGATCTACACCAAAGGTAACATCGAACCCGGGATGTTGGAGTTTGATATTTCTACCAAAAAGTACAAGACAGTAACTGCGGTTGAACGCGCTGATAAGAATTATTTTATAATACTGACACCAAAGAGTGCGAGTGTAGCAGATGGCGCGATCGCACAGTTGGAATCTGGCAAAAAGTAAATAAAAACAGTTCAGTTTGTTTATATCTGGTCATACCAGATCCAACCAAACAAAATGCGAAAAAAGAAGCTAACTATCTTGTCGCCAGCCGGCAACTGAGCATTCTGGCAAGAATGAGGCCGTGAGAGGACACCACACCACAATGCAACGCATTGCAATACAATTCAATTCAACACAGCACAACAGTTTAAAGGCGTGGCATAGGTGAAGTGGTTACAGATTTCTTTCTGGCATAGGTCTCAACAATGTCTTCAGGAGTCTGGCCATTGAACAGCTGTTTGGATAATCCTCGAAGATATCTCATTATGCCCCATGTCCCGGCTTTGATCAACAATGCCATGAACACTTTCATTGCCGGACCGTATGTTTTATTTCTAATAATTATCGGAATGATGTCATTTATAACCCATAAGTTGTGCTGCCAGCATTTCCAGAAGAGCGTGAACTGCGCCTCATTGAGGTTGCCAAAGTGCATAGAATTCTTTTCTGAAAAATCTTGATAGAGCAAAGGCGCTACCAATCCTCTCATATTCATCTGCCGAAAGTCTTCTATCAAATCTATTGTATATTGCGTTTCATCTGTTGTCTCATCTGGCCAACCTATGATTAGGGTCAATGCAGGAAACCAGTGGTTCTCGTTTAGAATTCTTGCTCCTTCTCTCACTACTGCTCCCCATTCTTCTGGTCTATACGGCTTTGTTTTGACTCCGAGGTGTTTTTTGACCATTCGTGGTGCAACAGTTTCAACTCCTAGGTTTGTTGCAAGCCATCTTCCATTGTTGTCCATATTATTAACCTGAGACAGTTTCTTTATAAGATCTGGTGAAGACGCCACAGCAGACAAAGTCATGTGAGTGGTTCCAATGAAATTTGCACCTACTTCTTTCAACCCTTTCCATAGACCTAAAATTACATCAGCGTTGGGAATAAAATCTCGATTATCACATCCATAAAGCAGCATCTCGTCTGATTGAAGCCAAATCGAGTCAAAACCATATTTGAGATTTATTTTTGCTTCGGCCTGTAATCTCTCAAGTGGGATATCTTTTTTAGAACGCTTGTTAACGTCGCAGAAATCGCAGCCTCTTCCGCACCCACGCATGGCTTCTATCAATGAGTTTATAGTGGGGCCACGAATCATCGGAATGTTCTCGATATTTCTAACAAATGTGTGTAACAATTCTGGTGCATCGCCGGCCTCCAGATCATGGAAGAGGTCAAGTGCAAGCTCGTCTGCTTCGCCGATAACGACTGTGTCGATACCGTGGATTTTCATTCTGTCAGGTTTGGCAAGCTCCCACGCACCGTTTCCGCCTACCGCCACTTTGAAGTTGTATTTCTTTTTAAGTTGGATAATCGAAGCACACATCTTTTTGAATTTCATGGCGACATAAGACAGATTCTCCGGTGACATCGTAGTAGTGACGGGAGCCATCCCAAGTGGATCCATAACATTAATTCCGACAACCTTAGTGTCAGGACCTACACATTTTTCAAGCATTTCTGGGTGTGCAAGGAAGATGTCTTCGGGGCTGTATTCTTTCAGGAGAGCGCCTTCAATCCTCCGTAAGCCGCATTGTGCAACCTTTACCCCACCAGTATTTTTATCTGTTTCAACGCTTGGACAAAATAACTTGTCGAATACAAATTCTGGAACGAGTTCATAAGGACCACAAGCGATAAAACCATAAAGAAAATTTCCTCTATAATTTGTCATTAAGCTTCTGTCTGCAGTTAAAACTATGCGCTTCCCGGCAACCATCTTTTTTTGAATCCTCCATAGTTCGGCCAATCTTAGGTATAAATCTATTACTGCAGATACACGAGTGGAGTGACACTTGGTAATAGTCGTGGTAATAGCAACATTCTAATCGTGGTATTCAAGATTGATCCACAATCAATAAAGACCTTTTCTGTGCCCTCTTATCAGTATTGATATTAATTGTCTGTGGTTAAGCAGCGATAAGGCGTCTGAATATGTCACCCATTTAAATACCTCATGTTCTTTTGATATTTTTATCAGTCTACTGAAGCTGTTTGCAAAATAAAACGTCACCTCTTTGTTGGATTTCATCCCATCTGACCTAAAATAGGAGTAACGAATTCTTCCAATATATGACTGGATATCTATATTATCAATACCAGTCTCCTCCGCTACCTCTCTTTTGAGTGTCTCGATTTCGGTCTCGCCTTTCTCTTTATGTCCTTGTGGAAAACCCCAGAAGCCTCTGCGATTTCTCAGTAGAAGAAACTCCGCCGATCCGTCACGATAATTATCCTCCTCATTGCTCGGTGACTGATATCTTATCACTGCTCCGATAGACCGCTCAAGTGTCACTGCGTATACCAATAATGAAGAGAAACGCCCTTAATTATATGATATCATCATGGCGAGCGCCGCCAGTACGAGAGCTCTAAACCGATCGCCAGTTGCCAATTTTTGATAGAATTCATAACGTTTGAACGATTAAACGAGGTTGGGTCTTTAATTATTACAAATAATATTCCTTATCTAGTATTTAGTCTGCAGTGCGTTAAACGTATTAATATTAATATCATACAAGAGGATTGTCGAGGCGCTGAAGGGCCGGTCGTCTAGTCCGGTAGGATGCGGCATTGGCATTGCCGAGGTCGTGGGTTCGAATCCCACCCGGTCCACCTTTCATTCAATATTACACAAACCATAACGACGTTCATCGTGCTAACTCGTCTTATGCCTCAAACGCAAGGTTGACTTTCGAATCTATACTTGAGGTAAAATATTCCCTGATCTGAATGGCGACTTTTCCGCGGTGAATAATATGATATACTCTGAAAATCGAATCGGATTTCGAATTGTAGCCTATTTTAATTATTTTTCTGAATGTTTCCAATTCATGGTCTATAATAATATTTCCTATGCCTAGGTTCTTTCTCCTAACCTGATTTATTATGTCTCTAGGTAGATTGGCTAGAAAAAAGCATGACTGTGCATTGACTAGTGTTTTCCCATCCTTCTTGCTAACTATGCAAACATCTCTTATTATGAGTTCGCGGTCTTCTGTTTGTTTTAAAATATTCACCTCAGTCTCTGAATTCGTCAATATACTCAAGATCTGTTCAACGGTACCCGTTTCAGCCAAAAGAATTTTTTTCGTAATAGCTAATTTGAGATCCGACTTCTTTTCGAGTTCAGAAATCTTTTGTAACATGTGACTTCCGAAATCCCTTACCCCGACAGAAACTATGACCATGGACGCTCAACCTCCTACTATCCTAAAATAATGAGAAAGCAGTTCTAATATTAAGAATCGACTTAAACTATGACCCTAAACAAGATCGCAACAAAGGCAGCCGCTATAGTTCCTAAACTAATTAGTTTGAGATAGACTTCCAGTCTTTTGGCTCGTGGCTCGTTTACGCTCCTCCTCCTTAGTTCTTTGTAGGGCCTAGATATTTTAATATGCATGTAGCTGACCAGGGCCGCGCCCACAGACACTATGAAGGGAAACGTTCCGACTCCGTTTGTCTGCATTATGTATCCTCCTAGTACGGGAAGCGCTCCCCACGAAAACACAAATGTGAGATCATTATGCAAGAACCCTTTGAATAATTCAAAGTTATATGCAAAAACGAAAAAACCTTCAAGGACAGCAATTACTAAAAGCAAGGGGACATGAAATATTATATAATAAATTCCGATCGAATATGCTATGGCTAAACTCAAGATTAATAAAAGCCATAACTCACTTCGGCTAAAGTAATTACCCCAAGGCTTATTTTTTTTTGAACCCAAAGTATCAGCAGCATGAGCCGAGACGCCCAAAGCCAATCCGTAAATTAGCGTTATGGCAGCGACCCTCTCCCAATCAATTGTAGGCGCTAACATCGCACCTATTATCGTAAATGATATACACATTCCAGTGTAGGGTAGAAACAGTAAACCAATGAAGACTCGGAACTTTAATGAGCCAAACTTAGGTACGAACCATTCGTTCAAACGAGAGTCTTCGTTCATGGCTTTTCGGCCGAAACAATGGCAGATGTTTTCATGGTATAGAATTTCAATGATATGTTCTTAAACCCGGTACCTTCTAGCGCTTGAATAGTTTGTCCTGGCCAGTTACTCATTTTTATAACCTGATCTAACTCTTGAAAAACTGGCGCCCAGGAGCTTATCCTTTTGGCAGCCGATCGCAAAATCCTAAAATAGCCTTTCCAGAGAGTTCTGGCCCATGAGTTTGATGGATAAGTAAAGTCGTGGAAAACCACGACACCTCCATGTTTAAGGACACGCCAACACTCGCTTACTACTCTTTCAATATCGACATATTTGGCTAGGTAAGACGATGTGATCGAGTCGAAAGACTGCTCTCTGTAAGGCAACAACTGTGCTGTTCCGTTTGTTAGCTTCCCGGTGTTGAACTTTTTTTTTGCTATTTGCAAGTAATCAAATGTAAAATCAAGGCCAACCACATTTCTTGGTCTTCCATTTTGATTTCCACGCCGCTCTATCAGCGAAGATAATATTCCTGTTCCAGATGCAAGGTCCAGACATATATGTGATTGAAGAACATCGGAAGAAAGTGAGGAGGAAGATGAAGAGGATGGCAATGCAGATAGAAGGTGCTTATCGATAAGATCCAGAATCTGCTTTTTCCATATGTAGTCCTGACCAAACGTAGCAAAACGAACAACGGCATCATAACTAGAGGCATTCATAGACGTGAAGAATCTTGAGGCCCATCTGTGTTCGTCATGTAGTTGTGACGCCATGACTCCCTTCAATAGTGGTGGTATATTGTTCGATATTTTAAGTATTGAAACTTATACATGCAAGCATTCACATGTATTAATAGAATAGTTGTATTTCGTAAACTGGCAGAGAGACGTATCAATTCAACGGTTAGGAGGGCGGATGGTAGTCATAAAGAAAAACAAATCGACAAAAGACTTCCATGAATACCTTTTGGCAGCCACTTATAGTGTAATGTCAGTTCTGATGGCACATCCTTCTGCACCCCCACCTGCAGGCAAGATAACATTGGGGAATGAGGGGAACGCTATGAGGGATAACTTGAAAAGGCTAGGAATTCCTACCCCCTCTCTCATCTCGATATCAGACGACACAATCATTGAAGAATACGTGGAAGGGGGTAACTTGTATAAGGCATTTGCCGGCGAGGACAACAAGAAAAATATTATATGCTCTCTAGCTTTCCAAGCCGGAGCCCTAACGGGAAAGATGCATAAAGCCGGGTACGTATTTACAGATAATAAATCGCAGAACTATCTGGTAAATTTTGATAACTCGATAGTGCGAACAGATCTGGGATTTATTAACAAAACTAATTCGATATTTGCAAAGAGCATGGACATAGCATCATTTCTGGCAAGCGTAATTGACTTTGAGCAATCCCAATACGATACGATAGAGGAAGGATTCCGTGAGGGTTACATATCAGTAGTTAGACGCAATTTTCCGTATTTGTACCTACTCTTGCGTAACATACTTTCACTAGGTTTTGCGTCAGATCAATCCGCAATGATCCAAAACATGACGAAAGGGTACCGTGTACAGTAGAATAAGAACTATATTGGCGGTAACTCGGTTTTTCTGTCAAAACCGCCGGACCCGAATTTGCAGTAGAAGCATTGGTCAGATTGCATATACGGTATTTGTTGTATGACCACTGCACCGATCTTGAGTGCGATTTTTGTCATCACTCTATATTTAAATGGCATTGCAGGAATAACTTCGTGAAAATACACTTTATAGTGATCAGGACATAACTTGAGAGTAACCTGCGCTTTCTGCCTGGTTTCTGGGCTCACTTCTCGATTGTTATTGCTTACAGTCTTGGTGATATTGATCTGCTCTCGAATATACTCGTGTTTGGGACATGGGCAATCCTTACCACCTGGGTGCTTGTAAGCAGGAATATTTTTCCAGTCGAAATCAGGAAAATCCTTCTCGAAATCCTCCATTACTGATCCCTACGAGTACTAGAATCTCATATGATATAAACCTGTATATAGGATGCAGCTTTGAGCACATCCGCTAGCTAAAAGGCACCATTTTTATTATTGATTATCTCTTGCTCAAATGAGAAAAAATATATCTTTGGTAATACAAGAAAGCACATTCGACGTGGGACTGGACCAATATAGTAACGGCAACGGAAGCTCTGGGGCGACCGCAGCAGCGGCAGCTTCTGCTGCGACTACTGCCACTAGGACTCCAAGGAAGAATATTGAGCGCGATCAGAATCCTGCTGGATTAGATTCGAACCTTGTGACACTGATCGACTTCAAAAAGACTTTGTTAGAAGAACAGAAAAAGGGAGAGGAACGGATCCAGGAGCTGAACACTAACATTGAATCTGCTAAAAAGCAGATAGACGATGAAAGAGTCCAGCTTGAGGAGTTGCGGGTTAAACTGAAACATACAAATGAACAAAAGGACACGGAGTTGACTCGGTACACTGAAGTCAAGAATACTCTCATTGAAGCTCGTAATCGAATGAAATCGATGGACGATAAAAGTGGCTCTACGGCAGCACTGAAATCGCGCAAAGAAAGATATGACATGTCAAAATTAGCGAGAAATCTAGAACAGCTTGAACGAGACATTCAGACAAAGAAGTTGTCGAAAGATGAAGAACGCAGATTAGTTGCTAGATCAAAAGAAATCGCCACCAAATTGCATTCACTCAAAACAATCCATAAAAAAGAAGATGATTATAGGAACATGTCATCGCAATATGAAACCTTAAGAACGAAAATGAATAAAATTTTCGACCAACGGTCTGATTTTGGTAATAAAATTGGAAATCTAAAAGCTAACCTTGACACCCTTCTAAATTTGCGTGAAAGTCTCTATCAGGATAGGAGAACAATAATTCGTGCCGTGAGGGAGTCCAAAGCAAAACTGGAAATGGTGGAGACCCAGCTTAGTGCGATTCAATTTAGAAAATCACGACAACAGGCTGCCGAAAATCGACAGAGAAGACAACAACACCAACAACATCCACGACGACAACCACGTGACAATGAAGAGAGACGTGAGAGCTTGCAGGAAAGGGCAAAGAGGAATAAAGAAAACCAAGAAAGATGGAATGTTATGAAGGAAGCTGCATTAGCGAAGATGTCAAAAGGGGAAAAATTAACATTCGATGAGATGAGATTGATCTATGGAGAAGGTGGCTCATCTGACTAGTCAAATTAAGGCTTAGCTAGTTAATAGCGTCTTTAACTCTGAAGCAGCGCTTCTCATCAGAGAACCCATTTGTTTTTCTAAATATTAGTTTTGATCTTTCCAAATTTCCTTTTCAAATATTGTCAGAATTTGATATAGATTCAGATTCAAGGGTATTGGCTGTTATGACACATGCAGGCCATTTGAAAGCTAATAACAGCTAGCTAACTCTCCACTCCCAAGAAGAGTCTCGTTATTGCCCTATACTTTTTTGCTTTATGTCTACGAGATTAGACACAAAAGCGTTTGTTCGCAGTCACAATCTTGATCGACTTTAATTATTTGTCCGCACTTTGGGCAAATAGTTAAGGAGGTGGGGGGAGAGGGCGAACTCTGAAAAGTGTGTTTGTACATTGGACCATCTATATATCGTCGTCCCTCTTTATAATATTTACGCAAAAGAGACATACTATCAATATTCTCTTCGGCAATAAACTTATTCTATATATTATTTTTAAAGTAAATAAGTTATAAGTTGAAATAATTACAGACTTGATCTTTCTCGCCTATCTTTCTCAGGTCGGTCGACAAAGGTCCGCTGCCTCCTCTGGTCGACCATGTACTTTTTCCCTCACAAAAAGGAAAGCACGTCCAGAATATTTAGGGACAATAAGAACACTTCTAATTCTAATTGTCAGAAGACGGAGAAGAATCCCTTAGCGAGGGGGCGTGTAAAATTACACCATGATTTTTAAGTCCAGCGTTGTACTCCTTCTCCGATGATGATCCTCGACGAGGATGGAGAGAAAGCAGTCAGATTAGCCAGGCGGGTTGTAGAATCTCTTCATAGCCCACTTGGCTCTTCCGGTTCTTCGTGTGTTGCCGATTTTGAGAATAATAACAATAATAATGACGATAGTTATGAGCTGAGCGGAAATACCGAAGGCCTTGGAGTCTTCGTCACCCTGAACTATCTAGATAGTAACAAACAAGAGCACTTACGTGGTTGCATTGGTTTTCCAATGGCGGAAAAGAGCCTGTATTATTCAATAATTGATGCTTCTATTGCTGCTGCAACACAGGACCCCAGATTCCCCCCAGTTAACAAAAAAGAACTTGCCGATATAGTCTTTGAGGTGAGTATTCTTACTCCGCCTATAGAGATCAAGGTTCAGAACCCGAAGGACTATCTGAACGTCATAAAGATAGGTAGAGACGGATTAATATTGACGTGGAGGTACGGATCAGGATTATTACTTCCACAGGTTCCAGTCGAGGCAAAATGGGATACCGAAGAGTATCTTGCAAATCTTTGCTATAAGGCAGGCGCGCCGCCTGATATTTGGCTCATGTCCGATTCAAAACTCTTTTCTTTTCAGGCGAATATCTATAAAGAGTCCTATCCCCATGGCAATGTTGTAAGAATGAAGCTCTAATATCTGGCAAGTTGCATTAAGGTTGCAGTGGGGCTCTTCTTGAAATCTATGTTTTTTCCTCTCTCTTTTTGCCTTTCCAAAAATTCGAGACCGATACGAACAAGTTGTGGACTT
>WNFY01003786.1_pt1 | contig 14046 bp, 12 predicted proteins | sample 5400091 | NCBI WGS metagenome assembly WNFY01 (sample SAMN13153364, study PRJNA577476) | soil metagenome | isolation source: 60 cm soil or saprolite under grassland replicate 1 | place: USA:California | collected 2016-06-15 | reverse complement strand
TTCCGCTGACGCGTGTCGGAAGCGACGACGCCAGCTGGGCCTACACGCTCTACTCACGCGACAGCGGCGGCCCGTTCGTGCACGCCCTGCACACGACTGCGCGCGAGGCGTTCTGCATCGACGTGCCGCTGAAGGTGCCGGACGACGAGCTCGGACACGTGCGGATGCGCGTCAGCGTCGGCAAGCTGACCCTCCGCCTGCGCGGCAAGACGTTGGCGACGATCGACACGCGGACCTTCGAAGTCACTCGCTGACGGACCTCCCGCGGCGGCGGGACGTAGTACAGAGCGATGAGACGCACGCTGGCGCTGCTGACGATCCTCGGTGCCTGGACTGCGCTGGCCCATGCCGACGGAGGCGGCCCGTCGCCGGGACTGGACTTCGGAAACGGGATCGTCGCTCCGGGAGCGAAGCTGCGCTACTCCGCGCTCTCCGACGGGCGCACGACTGTGCTCGAGTCGGTCGTCATCGGCACCGGCAGGGTCAAGGGCGTTACGTATTTCAAAGGCTCCTACGGGATCCCGCTCGTGACGTTCGGCGGCGAGACCGGCGGGCTGTCCCGTGACGGCGCGAACCTCGTGCTGGCCACGTGGCCCGGCTTTGCGACCACGAGTTTCCTGCTCGTCGATGCCCATACATTCCAGATCCGTGGGCGCGTGCGGCTGCACGGCAGCTACTCCTTCGACGCGATTTCGCCCGACGGCTCGCTGATGTACCTGATCCAGTACCTCGGGAACGACCCGAACGCGATCTACCAACCGTACGCCGTTCGCGCCTTCAACTGGAACACGCTCACGCTCTATCCGGGCTCGATCGTCGACCGGCGCGAGCCGGACGAGAAGATGACCGGCCGGCCAATGGCCCGCACGGGAAGCGCGAGCGGGTGGGCCTACACGCTCTACTCGCGGACGCGGAAGGCGCCGTTCGTGCACGCGCTGGACACGGTCCACCGGCGGGCGTTCTGCGTCGACCTGCCGTGGCAGCACTCGGGGAAGTGGATCGCTTCGGTGAGGCTGCGCGTGCGCGGCGGGACGCTGGAGCTGCGGCGCGGAGGCCGGGCAATCGCCCGGATGGACACGAAGACGCTCGCCGTGAGTCATTAGGTGCTGAGAGGAACTGCCTTGACCGGGCTTGCCCTGGCGGCGCTGGCGGCGACCGCGTCACCCGCGCGTGCCGACTCCTCCTGCGGATCGCCGCTGCCGATTGCGCCCGCCGGCCTGCCCGCCTCCGTCGTCATGCAGACCGCGTGCGGCGCATACGCCGTCGATTCGGCCGGACGGCTCTCGCCGACGGATCGCCCTCGCGCACCATGGGCTTTTTCGCCTTCGCGCTTCCGGATCGACATCCGGCGTGACCACGTCGTGCTATTTGTCGGCGGCAAGCTCCGCTGGCGTTCTCGGCACACCTTCTACAAAGAGGTCGAAGACCTCGGCTCCGTCGCGTTGGGGCGGCGGGCCCTCGCCTTCAGCTTCAACAACGGCAAGCTCTGGGTTGCGCCGTTGGGCGGCGTGGAGCGCGCGGTGGCCTGGAACGAATGGGCGATGGTCTGGACGAAGCACGGGGAGGTGCTGGCCGGGCGCGTGCATCGGGACCGGTGGGATCTCCTCGTGCGTCGCGCCGACGGCAGCGATCCGCGTCCAATCGCGACGAAGCGAACAATCGTCTACCCGGATGAGGCGAGCGGGACGGTCCTCTACGTCTCCCGCGCGGGGAACATCGTGCGGACCGATGGTCGGAGGCAAACCGTTCTGGCGTCGCTTCCCGCGCTGGGACTGCCGCGCAATCCGCAGCTGCAGCTCGACCCGAGCGGGCTCATCATCGCCGCGAGCAGGCAGCGCCTCGTGGTGCTCAGACATGACGGCTCGGTCTTCGCGTCCGCTCGTAACGAGGTCCCAGGCCTTGTCGACCAGGTGGCGGTGGCGCCGGGTCGCGTGGCGTTCGCGATCGATGTCTGGGACGAGGGAGGCACTGGAGTCTTGAAGCAGGAGTCGGTCTTCGTGCTCCGCGAAGGCGCCTCCACCGCCACGCGCGTCCTCGACGAGCCGGCCGACTACTTCGGGTGCGGCTGGACGTCGTCCCTCGCGTGGCACGGCAGCTGGTTGCTCTACTGGGACGTCCTTACGCGGGTCGTCGCGCTCGACACGGACGGCCCGGGCCGAGTCGATCTCTCGGCGACCGCCCAGGCCTTGCCGGGTGGGCTCGACTTCGCGGTCTGGGGCTAGGCCGGGACGGCAGCGGGCTCGGTCGCGTCAGCGATCTCGCGGACGACCTCGACGATGTCGCGGGTCGCGTTCCAGATCCGGCGCTGGCGGTCCGAGCCGTTGCCCTTCGCGAGGATCTCGGAGATCCCCTCGAGCTCCGCGTCGCAGCCGAGCTCGCGCGCATGGGGCTCGAGCTCGCGCAAGGTGCGACGAACGAGCTGCGCGACCGGGACGCGGTTGCGCCGGCCGGCGACGAGGTCCATCACCGGCGCCTCGAGCCCGTAGCGGGCCGCGAGCCACTTGTTCTCGGTGGTCAGGATCCGGTGGAAGGACGGGAGCTCGGCGCCGACGGCGTGGCGCTCCGAGTAGAGCTTGACGAGGCACTGGCAGAACGCGGCGAGCGCGACCGCGTCCTCGAGCCGGGTGACGGCGTCGCAGACGCGGATCTCGACGGTTCCGAAGCGCGGGTGGAGCCGGATGTCCCACCAGATGTGCGTGTAGTCCGCGATGCAGCCGGTCTTCTCGAGCTGGCCGACGACCTCCGCGTAGTCGGCGTAGTCCTTGAAGCGCGGCGGCGGGCCCGAGCGCGGGAAGGCGGCGAAGACCATCTGGCGGCTAGAGGCGAGTCCGGTCGGCTCGCCGCGCCAGAACGGCGAGCTGGCGGAGAGGGCGAGGAACGCGGGGAGGTGGACGAGCAGGCCGTTGACGATCTGGACCGCCCGCTCGGGGTCGTCGACGGCAACGTGGATGTGCAGCCCGAAAATCAGCTCGCGGCGGGCGACGTACTGGAGCTGGTCGACGAGGTGGCGGTAGCGGTCGCGTGCCGTGATCCGCTGGCGCTCGAAGAGGCTGAACGGGTGCGTCCCCGCCGAGCCGACGCGCATCCCTTGTTCACGCGCGATCTCCGTTACGTAGGCGCGCAGCTTCCGGAGCTCGTCCTCGACCTCAGCCGCGGTTCGGCAGACCGGCGTCGCGATCTCGAGCACGGACTGCATCAGCTCCGGGTTGACGCGCCGCTCGAACTCGCCGCCGTAAGCTGCCTCGAGGACGGCCTCGACGTGCTGGACGAGGTCGAACGTCTGGCCGTCGAGCAGCATGTACTCCTCCTCGACGCCGAGCGTGTACGGGTCGCTCTTGCCGAAGTTGTGGTCGAGGACGCTGCCGCCGGCCGCGAAGCCGGTCTCCATGATCGTGGGCGGGAAGATCTGCTTGGTCACGGAACTAGTGCGTCGGCCTCGAGCTCGACGCGCCAGCGCGGGTCGAGCAGTCCTTTGACGACGACGAAGGCGCTTGCGGGCAGGACCGAACCGAAGACCTCGCCGTGCGCGCGGCCGACCTCCTTCCAGTCGTCCACGTCAACGAGGTACGCGCGCGTGCGGACGACGTGCTCGGCCCTCGCGCCGACATGCTCGAGCGCGGCCAGGATGATCTCGAGGCTGCGCTTGGTCTGGCTGTAGGCGTCGGGCGGCGGGTCGATCTCGCCGGGCATGATCGGCGCGGTGCCGGCTACGTGGACGTGCGGGCCGACGCGAACGGCGCGCGAGTAGCCGACCGTTGCCGCCATGGGCGACTCCGCGGGGACGAGGCGGCGCTCCACGGTTCTAGTATCGCGCGCGGTGGATGTCCTGGCACAGGTGGAGGCGTGGCCGGCTGAGACGGTCTCGGTGGGCGTGCTGCGGGACGGCGAGGTCGCCGGCACGCACGGCCCGCGCGACCGGGTCTTCCGGTGGGCGTCGGTGACGAAACTGCTGACGGCACTGGCGGCGCTGATCGCCGCGGAGGAGGGCGTTGTCGAACTGGACGAGCCGGCCGGACCGCCGGGCTCTACGGTGCGGCACCTCCTCGCGCACGCCTCGGGGCTCTCCTTCGACCCGGGGCCGCCGATCGCGAAACCGGGCCAGCGGCGGATCTACTCGAACGGCGGCTTCGAGGTCCTCGCAGAGTACGTTGCGCAGCGAGCGGAGATGCCGTTCGCCGAGTACCTGGCCGAGGCGGTCCTGAAGCCCCTCGGCCTCGGCGCCGAGCTGCGCGGCTCCCCGGCGCATGCCCTCCACGGGACGCTCGACGACCTCCTGCGCTTTGGCGCCGAACTGCAGCGCCCGAGCCTGATCGCGCCCGAGACGTTCGCCGAGGCGACCTCCGTCCAGTTCCCGGGTCTCGTCGGCGTCTTGCCCGACATCGGCCGGATGGACCCGAACGACTGGGGGCTCGGGTTCGAGCTCCGCGACGACAAATCGCCGCACTGGACGGGCACGCGGAACTCGCCGCGGACGTTCGGGCACTTCGGTGGCAGCGGCAGCTTCCTGTGGGTCGATCCCGAGCCGGGGCTCGCGCTCGCGTGCCTCTGCGACCTCGACTTCGGCCCGTGGGCGCTCGAAGCGTGGCCGCAGTTGTCCGATATGGTCGTCGAGGGCGCGTAAAGATCCTGTAAATCAAGCAAAAGCGCTCCGCAAGAGGCAACACCCGCGGCCGTCATCGTGGGTGATGGCAACTCTCGAGCACGAGCAACTTCTCGGAGGCCGGGCCGCGTCGGCGGGCGATACGCACGTGTTCGCGGCTGCGACCGGGCGCAGAGCTCGGGTGCTGCTGCTGGCCGGCGTCGTCGCGGGCGTGCTCGCACTCGGGTGGCTCGCGGCTCTCGGGCTCGCGCTGCTCGGCGCACGAGGCTTCCCCGGCGCGCTTCCAGGTGCAAAGGCGGACGCTCCGGACTCGGTACCCTCGCATCCCTTCCGTGTGGTCCCGGCGCGGAGCGGACAGCGGGCGCCAGGGTCCCCGGCCGCGGCTTCCTCGCGCGGGAACGGGCTCACGCAGCCGGCCGCCGGGACGGCGCGGACCGACGCTCGCGCCGTCACAGGGAGTGTCGTCTCATCCCGCCGGCCCGCCGCGCCTCCGGCGGCAACCGCGCCGGCCGTATCGGCTCCGGTTGAGGCGCCCCCAGCTCCGCGGCAGGGCTGGGCACGACGTGACTGGACAACGCCGCCGGGCCAGACGAGACGGGATCAGCCGCCTCCTCGCGGAGGCGTCCACAGCGGCGATACCCCGGCTGTCACTACGAGTAAGACACCGCCCGGTCAGGCCGGCTCGCACGCACCCAACAAGGGCTGACCGGTGAGAACCGCGGCCCGCTGGAGCCTGCTCGCGCTCCTGCTGACTGCGGTCGCCGCCGCCCTCGCCGCCCAGGGCCTCTCGACGCGGACGACCGGGCCCAGCCGGACGCCGTTCGCAAGCGGTGGGCGCGGGATCCTCTCGGGCGCACGCCCGATCCTGCAGTGGAGCGGCGAGCGTCTGGTCTCGCGGGAAGAGCCGCCCGGCCGCCGGATCGCGCTTACCTTCGACGACGGCCCCGACCCGCGCTGGACCCCACGCATCGCGGCCACGCTGCGGCGCCTCCACGTTCCGGCGACGTTCTTCGTGATCGGCAGCAAGGTCGTGCGCCACCGGGCTCTCGTTCGCTCGCTCTACCGACAGGGGTTCGAGCTGGGCAACCACACGTTCACGCACGTCGACCTCGCAAGCCTGCCGGCTTGGCAACGGAGAGTCCAGATCGCGCTTACGGAGAGCGCGCTCGAAGAAGCTTTGGGCGTGGGCAGCCGCCTCATCAGGCCGCCCTACTCCTCCGTGCCGGCCGCGGTCACCGTCGCTCAGGCGCACGCGCTCGGCGATGTCGCAGCGCGCGGCTACATGATCGTCCTCGCGGACTTCGACGGCGAGGACTGGCGCCGGCCAGGGGTCGGAGCGATCGTCCGCGCTGCGACCCCCAAGCAGCGCCACGGTGGGATCGTCCTCCTTCATGACGGCGGCGGCGACCGCTCGCAGACCCTCGCCGCGGTCGAGCGACTCGTTCCCAGACTGCGCGCGCGCGGCTTTCGGTTCGTCACGGTCTCCCAGCTCGCGGGGTTGTCGCGGGCGCAGGTCGAGCTGCCTGCGCGTAAGTGGGAGCGCGCCCAGGGCCTCGTGCTCGTGATGACGTTGGCTGCGGCGCGCTGGACGACGACTGTGCTCGCCGTGCTGCTCGTGCTCGTGACGGCGTTATTCGTCATTCGGATGGCCGTGCTGTTCGTGCTCGCCCGGCGCCACGCGCGGCTCGTGCGCGCGCGTCCGGTCGGTGCCCGCTTCACGCCGCTCGCCTCGATTGTCGTCCCCGCATTCAACGAAGCGGCCGGGATCGAGCGCGCGGTCTTCTCGCTGGCCTCGAGTGACTACCCGGATTTCGAGGTGATCGTCATCGACGACGGCTCGACTGACGGGACGGCCGCGCTCGTCGAGCAGCTTCAGCTACCGAGAGTGACGGTGGTGCGGCAGGAAAACGCCGGGAAGCCTGCCGCGCTGAACCGGGGCCTCGCCGCGGCGAGGCATGGCGTCGTCGTCATGGTCGACGCAGACACGGTCTTCGAGCCGTCTACGCTCAAGAAACTCGTCGAGCCGCTCCGCGACCCGGCCGTGGGCGCGGTCTCGGGAAATACGAAAGTCGGCAACCGCCGCGGCTTGCTTGGCCGTTGGCAGCACATCGAGTACGTGATGGGCTTCAACCTCGATCGGAGGCTCTACGACGTGCTCGAGTGCATGCCGACAGTGCCGGGAGCGATCGGCGCCTTTCGCCGCCAGGCGCTCGAGGAGATCGGCGGCATCTCGGACGCAACGCTCGCCGAAGACACGGACGTCACGATTGCGCTGGGCCGGTCGGGTTGGCGCGTGGTCTATGCCGAGGAGGCGCGCGCCTGGACGGAGGCTCCGTCGTCGCTGACCGCGCTCTGGCGCCAGCGGTACCGGTGGTGCTACGGGACCCTGCAGGCGGTCTGGAAGCACCGGGCGGCATTGTGGCGCCCGAATGAGAAGCGGATCGGCCGCCGGGGCTTGCCTTACCTGCTCCTTTTCCAGATCACGCTGCCGCTGCTCGCGCCCCTGATCGACGTCTTCTCGCTCTATGGGCTCTTCTTCCTCGGGGCGCGCTGGGTGGCCGCGTATTGGGCCGTCTTCACTGCGCTACAGCTCGCGCTCGGCTGGTACGCCTTCCGGCTGGACCGCGAATCGCCCTGGCCGCTCATGGTGATGCCGCTCCAACAGCTCGTCTATCGCCAGTTGATGTACCTCGTCGCTGTCGAGTCGCTGCTTACGGCGCTCCGAGGCACCCGCCTCCGCTGGCGCCCGAGCGATCGCACCGGGGCCGTCGAGATCGCTCGCTGACCTTGTTGATTGAGCGTGAGGCCCTGGCCGCGGTTGTCCGACGCTGACCTGGCCGCCCTTACGTAGCCTGCTGGCGGTGCGCGCCGCCCTCGCCGCCGTAGTGTTGGTCGTCCTCGCGGCGGGCTGTTCCGGTGCCAGACACCCGCACGAAAGTGTGACGACGGCCGCGAAACCCCTGCAACGCGCGCACATTCGCGGTGTCAGACACGCGCACGAAACCGTCGCGCAACGGGCGCTCGGGTTGCCGCCGGTCTCGTCGCGGGTCGTGCCGGGGTACGTCCTGATCGCCGACCGCGACAACAACCGCGCGCTGATCGTCTCGCCGTCGAAGCACATCGTCTGGCAGGCGACCGGATTGCGCGGCCCCGACGACGCGTTCTTCACGCCCGGCTACCGCTCGGTGATCACGAACGAGGAGTTCAACGACACGCTGACGGAGCTGGCGCTGCGCACGAAGCGCCCGATCTGGCGCTACGGGCACTCGGGCGTCGCGGGCTCGAGCCCCGGCTACCTGAACACCCCGGACGATGCCTACCGCCTGCCGAGCGGGACGACCGTCGTCGCGGACATCCGCAACTGCCGGATCGTCTACCTGCGCCGCAGCAGCGTGTCCCGAACCCTCGGCGGCAGCTGCGTACACGACCCGCCGCGCGGCTTCTCCAGCCCTAACGGCGACACGCCGCTCCCGGACGGCGGCCTGCTCATCACCGAGATCGGCGGCTGGATCGACCGCCTAGCGCCGGACGGCAGGCTGATGTGGTCGATCCGCTCACCGGTCGCCTACCCGTCCGACGCGCAGCTGCTCCCGAGCGGGCGCGTGCTCCTTGCCAGCTTCACCGTCCCCGGCAAGATCGTGATCGTCGACCGCAGCGGCCATGTCGACTGGTCGTTCGGCGCCCAGAGCGGACCGAACCGCCTCGCGAAGCCCTCGCTCGCCGTGCGCTGGCCGAACGGGCTGATCGCGGCGAACGACGACTACAACCACCGCGTGATCGTGATCGACCCGCGCACGAAACGGATCGTCTGGCAGTACGGCCACACCGGAGTGGCCGGACGCCGTCCCGGCTATCTCGACAAGCCCGACGGGCTCGACCTCCTGCCCGGCTTCGCGGCCTACGCGCCCACTCGGGCAGCACCCGCGCGGCCCGCTCCTGCGAAGCTGACCGTGCGCCGCGTCGGCGGCCTGCCGCAGCCGACATCGCGCCTCGCGGCGGTCGCGCTTCCCGGCGGCAGGATCCTCGCGCTCGGCGGCCTTGTCGCCGGAAGCTCGTCGACGCAGGTCCTGCTCGGCACGCCCGCACATCTCCGGTCCGCCGGTCGGCTGCCCGTCGCCACCCACGATGCCGCGGCCGCGCTCGTCGGCAGGGCGGCGTACCTCTTCGGCGGAGGCGAGGCGACGTCCTCGCCAGCGATCGTCCGCGTCGATCCGGCGAGCGGCTCCGCGCGGCAGGCCGGCACGCTCGGAGAGCCGCTTTCGGACCTCGGCGCGGTCTCGGTCGGCGGACCTGCGTACCTGGTGGGCGGCTACACCGGCTCGCGCTACGCGACGGCCGTCCTGCGGTTCCGGCCCGGCCGGCCGCCGGCGGTGGTGACGCGCCTTCCGGCCGGCCTTCGCTACGCGGGAGTCGCAGCGCTCGGGAACACGATCTACGTTGCCGGGGGCCTCACCACCGCGGGGCTCTCGCGAGCCGTCTACGCGGTCGACGTCGCCCGCCGAACCGTGACCCGCATCGGCACGCTCCCCGCGCCGCTCGCCCACATCGCGCTCGCAGCGCTCGGATCGCGGCTCGTCCTCGTCGGCGGCGGCTCCGCCCGCATCCTCGAGATCGACCCAACGTCCGGCCGGGTCACCACGGCCGGCCGCCTGCCCACACCCCTCGCCGACCCCGCCGCGATCGCCCTGAACGGTCGTGTCTATGTCCTGGGCGGCGGCACGAACGCCGTCTACGAGCTCGGCTAGTCGGCGAAGAGCGGCCGCAGCAGCTCGTCGAACGTCGCCTGGTCGCAGCTGGCCACAACGGCGGGCGTCAGCGCCCGCACCGACGCTGTCCGCGGCACGTTCATTGCCAGCGCGACCTCGCCGAAATAGTCGCCGGGCTGGAGCACGCGCCGCGGGCCGAGATCCTCCTGGCTGACGGTGAAGAGCCCGGAGAGCACAACGTAGAAACGGTCGCCCGGATCGCCCTCGCGAACGACCTGACGGCCCGGCGGCACCTCCTCGCGCTGGAGCCTCCGCGCGATCTCGTTCAGCTTCTCGCCGGGCAGCCGCGAGAAGAGCTCCACCCGCGAGAGCTCGGTGACCGTTGCCGGGACGAAGCGGGGCACGGGTCTATTGTTGCCGCCGTGGGCGAGCTGAGGGGCTGGAGGTGGTGTCCGCGCTGCCGCGAGGAGCTCCGCGGCGACGAGTCGCGGGTCGAGTGCCAAGCCTGCGGGTTCGTCTCGTACGCGAGCTCCAAGGCCACCGCGGGAGCGCTGGTCGTCGACGACGAGGGCCGCGTCCTGCTCGCGCGCCGCGCCGTGGAGCCCGATCGCGGCCTCTGGGACATTCCCGGCGGCTTCCTGGAGGAGGGCGAGCACCCGCTCGACGGGCTCAAGCGCGAGCTTCGCGAGGAGACCGGGCTCGAGGTGGAGCCGCTCGAGCTGCTCGGCATCTGGATGGACCGCTACGGCGGCGACTCGACGGCGGAGGCGACGCTGAACCTCTACTGGACGGCGCGCGTAGTCTCCGGCGAGGCGCAACCCGCGGACGACGTCGACGAGCTCCACTGGTTCGCGCCCGACGAGCTGCCGACGCCGGACGAGCTTGCGTTCGTGAACGTGCCCCTCGTGCTAGCGGAGTGGACTAGGAGGCATCGTCCCTCAAGTTAGGCCGTCCGGCCCATTGTGGGCCGCGCCTTCAATCCCGATCATTTGGTCATGGTTGACGGCGACCTGCACCTCCACCGCATCGAGGACGAGATCGGAGAGGGACGCTTCGAGCGCTGGCTCGAAACGGGCCTGGAGAAGATCGAGGCCTACCTCGCGAAGCACGCCGCCTTCCTCGCCTATCTCGAAGCAGCAGAATCGCGCTAGCCGAATCCGCTTCGGCGCCGATTTCGTTTAGATAAGCGGCGCCATGAAGCTGAGCTACCTCTGGAAGGGGCTTCCCGGCCACCCGCTCCACCCGCCGCTGACCGACGCGACGATCGGCGCCTACACCGCCGCGACCGTGATGGCGTTCGCGAGCGTCATCGGCGTCGCGCACGTCTCGGCGGCGCACGGCTGGTGGCTCGCTCTCGTCATCGGCCTGCTGATCACAGCGCTGACCGCGACGACCGGGTTCCTGGACTGGATCACCATCGAGTGGGGCTCGCCGCTCTGGTGGACGGCGACGTGGCACCTCCTCTCGATGGTCACTGCGACCGTCTTCTTCCTGATCGCCGCGCTCGTCGGCCATGCCGGCTACAAGCACGGCGCAGTCGAGACGGGGCCGTTCATCCTGACGCTCGCCGGCTTCGGTTTCCTGACGCTCGGCGGCTGGCTCGGCGGCGCGATTGTCTTCGTGCACGGGATGCGGGTGCTCAGCCTGACGGGCGAGCCGCCCGGGCGCGCTGTCGCACCCGTCCCGCATCCCGAGAAAGAGGAAGCCGAAGGAGCCTAGGCGGCGGCTTCGGCCAAGCCGAGGCGCTCTTCCAGCATCGACTTCGGCATCGCCCCGACGGCGGCCGCGGCGGGCTCGCCGTCCTTGAACAGGATCAGCGTCGGAATCGACATGACGCCGTAACGTTGCGCGACTGCCGGCTGCTCGTCGATGTTGAGTTTCACGACCTTGAGGTCACTCCGCTCCGAGGCCATCTGCTCGAGCACCGGCGCGATCGCATGACAGGGCCCACACCACTCGGCCCAGAAGTCGACGAGGACTGCCTGGTCGCTCTGCAGCACCTGTTCGTCAAAGTTCTCTTCGGTAACAGCGTCCATGAATTTCCTTTCTACCTCACGTTCCGGATGGTCCAAACGTGCGGACGGGAACTGTTGTTCCCGCTCGGTACCATCGGTTGATGTTCGAGCCCTTGCCGCCTGTTCCGGACCACCCTGCACTGGAGCGGGAGGTCCTGCAGCGCTGGGAGGACGAGCAGACGTTCCAACGCCTGCGCGAGCAGAACCGCGGCAAGGAGCGCTGGAGCTTCATCGACGGGCCGATCACGGCCAACAACCCGATGGGCGTTCACCACGCCTGGGGCCGCGCCCTGAAGGACGTCTTCCAGCGCTACAAGGCGCTGCGCGGGTTCGACCAGCGCTACCAGAACGGCTACGACTGCCAGGGCCTCTGGGTCGAGGTCGAGGTCGAGAAGGAGCTCGGGCTGAACTCCAAGCGTGAGATCGAGGAGTACGGGCTCGCCGCCTTCGCCGAGCGCTGCAAGGAACGGGTCGCGAAGTTCGTCGGCGTGATGACCGAGCAGTCGAAGCGCCTCGGCCAGTGGATGGACTGGGGCAACGACTACCTCACCTTCTCGGACACGAACATCGAGTACATCTGGCGCTTCCTCGCCGAGACGAACCGGCGCGGCTGGCTCTACAAGGGCCACCGCTCGACCCAGTGGTGCCCGCGCTGCGGCACGTCGCTCTCGCAGCACGAACAGGCTGGCGAGGAGAACTACAAGGAGCTCGAGCACCCGTCGCTCTACGTGCGTTTCCCCCTCAAGGGCCGCGAGGGCGAGGCGCTGATCGTCTGGACGACGACGCCGTGGACCCTCCCGGCAAACGTCGCCGCCGCGGTCAAGCCCGACGCCGACTACGGCCTCCGCGACGGCGGCTGGCGGCTGGCGGAGGACGGTGACTACGACCGCATCGTCAAGGGCGAAGAGCTCGTGGGCCTCGAGTACGAGGGCCCGTTCGACGAGCTTCCGGCCCAGGAGAACGTCGTCCACAGGGTGATTCCCTGGCGACAGGTCGCGCTCGACGAGGGCACCGGAATCGTCCACATCGCTCCCGGCGCCGGCGCCGAGGACTTCGAGCTCTCGCGCGTCAACGATCTGCCCGTTCTCGCGCCGATCGACGAGGGCGGCAGCTTCCTGCCCGGCTACGGCCCCTTCGAGGGCCTCTCGACCGACGATGCCGCCGAGCCGATCGTCGCGGCGCTCCGCGAGCGAGGCCTCCTCGCCGAGGCCGGCACGATCGTCCACCGCTACCCGATCTGCTGGCGCTGCAAGACCCCGCTCGTCTTTCGCGTCGTCGACGACTGGTTCATCGGCTGCGACGACCTGCGGCAGCCGCTGCTCGACGCCAACAACGAGGTCGAGTGGACGCCCCCGCAGTACAAGAAGCGGATGGACGACTGGCTCCGCAACATGGGCGACTGGAACATCTCGCGGAAGCGCTACTTCGGCCTGCCGCTGCCCTTCTACCCGTGTCACTGCGGGCACCTGAACGTGATCGGCTCGCTGGCCGAGCTGAAGGAGCGCGCGACCTCTGGGCTCGAGCAGCTGCAGGAGCTGCACCGGCCCTGGATCGACGAGGTGCCGATTCGCTGCGAGAGCTGCGGCGAGGAGGTGCGGCGGATCCGCGAGGTCGGCGACGCCTGGCTCGACGCGGGCATCGTCCCGCTCTCGACGCTCGGTTGGCAGAACGCGGAACGCATCGAGCACGGCTACGGCACCGGCGCGGCGAAGGGCCTGACCGGTGCCGACCTTCCGGACAACGCCTATTGGGAGCTCTGGTTCCCGGCCGACTGGATTTCGGAGAGCCGCGAGCAGATCCGCCTCTGGTTCTACTCGATCTCGTTCATGTCGATGACGCTCGTAGGCCGGCTGCCGTACAGGGCCGTGCTTGCGTACGAGCGCGTCCGCGACGAGCACGGGCGCGAGATGCACAAGTCGACCGGCAACGCGATCGAGGCCAACGAGGCGTTCGAGCGGATGGGCGCGGACATCGCGCGCTGGCTGTACTACGCGCAGCCGCCGAGCCAGAACATCAACTTCGGCTACGGGCCGGCGGACGAGGTCAAGCGGCGGCTGCTGACGCTCTGGAACTCGGTCGGCTTCCTCGTCACCTACGCGAACATCGCAGGCTGGCGGCCGGAGTGGGGGGCGGAGCCGAGCTCGGAGCAGCCGCTCGACCGCTGGCTCGTCGCCCGTACCGCGGCGCTCGTGGCCAACGCCGAAGCTACGTACGAGCGCTACTGGACGCCCGAGCTGACGCGCGTCTTCGAGGCCTTCGTCGACGATCTTTCCAACTGGTACATCCGCCGCTCACGGCGGCGGTTCTGGAACGGCGAGCCCGAGGCGCTGGCGACGCTCTGGTGGTCGGTCACCCAGGCGCTGCGCGTCGTCGCGCCGGCGATGCCGTTCCTGGCCGACCACCTCTGGCGCGTCCTCGTCATCGACGGCCCGGATTCGGTTCACCTGGCCGGCTGGCCCGAGGCGCGCGAGCCCGACGAGACGCTTCTCACCGAGGTCGCAGAGGTACGTCGCGTGGTCGAGCTCGGCCGCCAGGCTCGCGCCAAGTCGGGGATCAAGCTCCGCCAGCCTTTGCGGCGCCTGGTCGTCCAGGGCGCCGACGCGGCTGCGGCGCATACCGGCGAGATCGCAGAGGAGCTGAGCGTCAAGGACGTCGAGTTCGGCACCGTCGACGCGAGCGAGCTGCGCGTGAAGCCGAACCTGCCGGTCCTCGGCCCGAAGCTCGG
>WNFY01012370.1_pt1 | contig 14047 bp, 14 predicted proteins | sample 5400091 | NCBI WGS metagenome assembly WNFY01 (sample SAMN13153364, study PRJNA577476) | soil metagenome | isolation source: 60 cm soil or saprolite under grassland replicate 1 | place: USA:California | collected 2016-06-15 | reverse complement strand
TCCCAACAGCCGTGGTCGGGGACTTCCTCCGCCGTCTGCGGATTGATATCAACGCCTTCCGCGAATACGCGCTTCGATATCCCCTGAGCCACCATCTCGAAACGCTTCCTGCTGCACATTCCCTTCTGCAGATCATGCCGCCCTTCCTTAAACGTGTCTTCGACAATCGTCAGCATCGGATTGTTGCGTTTGGAATAAAGAATATCGCCGGTGCTGATAAAAATCTTCACTTGATTCGTCTTTGTTCGTGCCTGATCGAAGCGTTCGGTCAAATCGTGCCGATTGAACGCCACGAAATCGACGATGCTCTTCCCCGCGATCCGCAGCCTCTGTCTGTTTCTTACTTCGAACGCCGCGCCGGAATTTTTCGGCACGACGACGCTCTTCAAGATGGCCATTAAACTCCCCCCATAATACACGCCTGCCAAGCGGATGAATTCTTTCATCAGGCAGTTGGAGCTGTCAACTAGAAAGGTCGATCCCCGAAACTCTGTCCAGCAACCGTGACTCAGCCAGGCCACCCAAACACCGTGCACAGATGGAAGCATTGCATGAGATTGTATTGTATAGACGCGTGATCGGTTCAAACTCACGCTAAAAATGTGGTTTTCCCACTCGACGAATACCTGTCGCCTTTCATCGTAAATCCCACCTTTCTCTACGACCGCCCCCGTGATACATAACGAGTGGTGTGTGCAATCAAGAAAGCGGGCGTCCTATCAATCCTGTTTGTAGTCGTATTGCTTGCTGTTGCAGTTATAGCCGACGCGCAGCGGCCGGAGCAAAAGGTTTATCGGGTCGGGGTTCTCCGATCCGACACGCCATCGATTTTTGCTACACGTAACGAGGCTTTCCGTCAGGGTCTGCACGAGCTCGGCTATGTGGAGGGGAAAAATACTATCATTGAGTATCGATATGCGGAAGGCAAGCTTGATCGGCTTCCCCAGCTCGCTTCCGAATTGGTTGACCACAAAGTCGATGTCATTGTAACTGGGGGTAATCAGGCCACTCTCGCCGCCAAGCAAGCGACTAGCACCATCCCAATCGTTGTCGGATCCGCTGGCAACCTTGTCCAGCTTGGAGTCGTCGCTAGCCTCGATCACCCTGGCGGAAACGTTACCGGGTCAACGAGCATCTCTCCGGATCTTAGGAGAAAACGACTGAGGATCTTGAAGGAAAGTCTGCCGAAGGTTTCGAGGGTAGCTGTTATTTCTTATCGTCGAAGCGAAGCCTCTCCGGACCGAGAAGAAGTAGCACAGACGGAAATTGCGGCAAAGGCATTGCGAATAACGATCCAATTCATCCAAGTCCAAGCTTTAGAGGATTTTCGCGACGCCTACGCCGCGATCCGGAAAGACCATGCCGACGCGCTAGTCATAATCCAGAGCAGTTTCACATTCATTAACCGCGAACAGCTCTTTGCATTTGCAGCGAAAAGGCGGCTCGCATCGATGTGCGAGGCATTGTTGTGGACGGAGAACGGTTGCCTTATGTCCTACGGGCCTGACTTACCATCTCAGTATCACCGCGCCGCCTTCTTCGTCGATAAGATTCTCAAGGGTACCCATCCAGGCGACATCCCGGTGGAGTCGCCGACAAAGTTTGACTTCGTTATTAACCTGAAAGCAGCAAAACAGATCGCCCTTGTGATCCCGCCCACGGTGCTGGCGCGAGCGGATAGGGTGATCAAGTAAATCTGTTTTGAGCACGACGATTTTAGATCAGTTCTTTTGCGCCCAGGAAATAGCAGCATTGAACTGAATTCCCCTTCAAGTCCGTCTCTCGTGAGATCGAACTGACGCGTCGATCAGTGCAATTCTGAGTGAATAGTTGATACTTGGCCGGCTTAGCTGCGTGACCGCCTCCTGCAATTCACAACTCCTTCCATTCGGCAGGAATTGCATCTCCCCAACAGCTCGAAGAAGCAAGTAATCTAGAGTTCGCTGGATCTGTTTTTAAGAATTTGTCCTTCGGAGTCACGTAGAACCCACGCGCCTGAGCAACTCGTTCTCATCATTTCGTGCTTTATCACATTAAGACACGACCGCGGTTGACAAGATCTTAACTTTCTTGAAATAGCATGGGATGCACTGCATGCCATACAGCGTTTCCACAACTCACCCCGTTTGGTCGAGAATTCAAGTTAAATGGATACGTTTTGAGCAATGAACAGAGCAAGCTGCCACCCGTTGCTGTGATGTTGCCCGACTGGAGCGCCAATGGGTGCCCTCAAACTTCTGAAAACCTCCGCAGGTCCGCAACAAACCAACATTTCGCTCCTTTTCTTCTCTTGCCTAAAGACTGATATAAACCATCTCCCCGGTTTGTTCGTCAAAGTTGTATTGGAGTACGATGTCATCCGGCCCACGAAAGAGGCCCATATGATTCATTTCAAACCTGGCTCCAAAAGCAGCTTGAAGGGGCTGAGAGCTCTCTGGTCTGCCTTTCTTATGGTCGGCTCGTTCATCTCAATTGCCAATGCCGCCAGTATCCCTGCGGATTTACGAGAAGTTCATGTGCTAAACCGCTTGGGGTTCGGCCCACGTCCCGGTGATATCGAGCAGGTAAGATCCATCGGCGTCGACAGGTATATCGACGAACAGCTTTCGCCGAGAAATATCTCGCTGCCGCAAAGCCTGGTCACTCGACTCGACAGCCTGGAAACCTTGCGCCTGAGCGCTCCGCAGCTATTCATCGAGTACGGTCCACCCTCTTACGGCAAGCCAGGGGACCCGCAGGCCGCCCAACGCGGGCGTCAAAGGGCACGGGTGATCGTTGATCAGACCTTTGAAGGGCGTCTTTTGAGAGCAGTGGAAAGTCCTCGCCAACTCGAAGAGGTCATGGTCAATTTCTGGTTCAACCACTTTAACGTCTTCTCGCAAAAAGGTCTGGATCATCTGTGGATCGGCTCTTACGAAGAAGAAGCGATCAGACCGTTTGTGCTAGGCCGGTTCCGTGATCTGCTTGGCGCTACGGCCAAACATCCGGCCATGCTTTTCTATTTAGATAACTGGTTGAACACGGCCCCAAATAGCCCCGGTGTCCGGGGTCAATTTAAGGGATTAAACGAGAACTACGCTCGTGAACTGATGGAACTGCACACCCTGGGGGTTGACGCCGGTTACACGCAGGCCGATGTAATTACACTAGCTCGCATCCTCACCGGGTGGGGTTACCGACGGCCAGGGCAACCGCTTCAACAAAACGCGGCGCTTAGAAAATTCGCCCCAGTGGACGCGGATAACGTAACTTTCTCGAATGGCTTTTTCTTCGATGCCAATCGGCATGATTCCAGCACCAAGGTTTTTCTGGGTCGCACGATCAGAGGCAGTGGTGTGGGCGAGGGGGAAGAGGCGCTCGACATCCTGGCGCAACATCCATCGACAGCCCGTCACATTAGCTTTAAGCTCGCGCAGTATTTCGTCGCCGACGATCCGCCCAAGTCTCTGGTCGACCGATTAGCTAGACGATTCGCAGATACGCGAGGCGATATACGAGCCGTGCTCGATACACTTTTTCATAGTCCCGAGTTTTGGGATGACCAGTATGTCGGCAAGAAATTTAAGACCCCTTATGAATACGTGATCTCGGCAGTGCGCGCCACGGGAATTTCCGTTGTAAACACCCAGCCGATTCGAGGCGTCATCGCCCAGCTCGGCATGCCGCCCTACGGCTGCCAGACTCCAGACGGATACAAGAACGGCCGGGACGCCTGGTTAAATCCAAACGCCATGACCCAGCGGCTAAATTTCGCCACGGCTCTTGGTGCCGGTCAATTGAGATTAGCTGAACAACCACGTAACGCGATGGATGAAATGACACCAGCGGCGGAGAAACGTATGGATAGTCAGCCGCCAGCTGATAAACCTGTCGATTATACGATGCTGGTTAACACGGTCGGCAATAAGATTTCCCAGCAGACCCGGACTACTGTAGATGATTCCCCTCCCGCTCTTCGCGCCGCGCTTATATTGGGAAGCCCTGAGTTCATGCACCGGTAAGGGTTACAGACCATGGAGAAAATTATGAATCGACGAGAGTTCTTGCAGCGAGCATCGCTCCTTTCGGCGTCGGGGTTACTGTTTTTTAGTAGCAACGCATGGGCTGCCCGAGCGCTTGGCGAAGAACAAAGTCGTAAGCGTCTGGTGGTTGTTTTCTTACGTGGCGCCGTCGACGGCCTCAATGTCGTGGTCCCGTACAGTGAGAGCGACTATTACACCTCCAGGCCAACGATCGCCATCCCGAGACCCAACGAAAACGGTGGTGCGCTGCGCTTAGATGACCATTTTGGCTTACATCCGGCGCTTTCGGCGATCATGCCGTTCTGGGAGAACAAGTCGCTAGCTTTTATTCACGCTTCGGGTTCTCCCGATTCGAGTCGATCCCATTTCGATGCTCAGGACTACATGGAAACTGCTACGCCGGGGGTCAAAACAACTCCTAATGGGTGGCTAAACCGCTTGCTTGGGGTTTTACCTGGTACGCGAAACTCTACTGATGCAATCAGCGTTGGGCCGACATTGCCTCGTATTCTTTCAGGACGAATCTCAACCACGAATCTACCGCTTAATCCGGCAGGCATTAGACCAACGGCTACCGACCGACCGCAGATTCAAGCCGCTTTTGACAAGCTATATAAAGGGAGCGATCCGTTAAGCGTCGCCTATCATGAGGGGCAGAGTGCCCATAAGAAGCTTATGGCGGAATTGGCCGAGGATATGAAGATGGCTGACGGTGGAGCGCCGTCGCCGATTGGCTTTGCCGGTGAAGCGCAGAACCTCGGGCGGCTCATTGCCCGAGATCCGACGATCAAGGTCGCCTTCTTTGCTCTTGGCGGCTGGGACACTCACGTCAATCAAGGATCAGTAAATGGGCAACTGCCAAACCGTCTAAAAGCTCTTGGCGAATCGCTTTCAACCTTCATTCAGGCAATGGGACCATCCTACTCGGACACGGTGGTTTTAGTCATGTCTGAGTTTGGGCGAACCGTTCATGAGAATGGGAACGCGGGGACTGACCACGGACATGGGAATGTGATGTGGGTGATGGGAGGCAATGTTCAGGGCGGGAAAATCTACGGGCAGTGGCCCGGCTTATCAGGCAATGAACTTTACGAAGGGCGAGATTTGGCCGTCGCAACGGATTTTCGGGAGATTATCGCGACTGTTCTTCAAGCTCAGTTCGGGCTTACTACCACACAGATTTCTAAAGTAGTTCCTAATGCGCCCAGACCCGGCCGTGAACTCACAGCACTGATCCGAGCTTAGTCAAAAGCGCTTGCGATAAGCAGAAATCCGGCTGTTGATCATGAGGCGGCCGGACAACGGTGCAGCAGTGCAATTCATCGAACTAATCAAACCCGATGCTGTGAGAAGTGAGACATCTTTGCTGGCAGCCATCCCTTTCCGGCCAGAACGTGCAGTTCCGGAGTAAAACCTGCCGGGCTGTGGTGAATGTAGCAGCACGGGCACTGATTTCGACCTCCGCCAATTTGTCGGTTTCCGGACATTCGATCAACCACTGATAAATCGTTTCTGCGGGGCTCTCGTCTTCAAGTGATTCGCGTTTGATTAAACCGATCATATTATCAACCCCTTTTTGTGTTTGAATGAACAAGTACAACTTACACAAAAACTATGCCTTTGCTGTGATGTGGGGAATCTTGCATTTTTCAGCGGGGTCGCTTATGCCTTTTCCAGCTTTTAACAATCAAGCCGAGGTAGATTTCTCAAGTTTAGAAATGTGGGGTGTGCGATCGCTTTGTCCCAGGATCGATGTGTGGCTTTAACCTAACGTTGCGCGGACTGCGGGCACGGGCATCATGAAAGTAACGCCCGTCGGGTAGGGAGCCGGAGAATTCCTGCGCCTAACAACAGAAGGTGCTCGGCTCTGCCGTTGCTGCCGCCAATGAGACGGACAATTCATGGACAGCTAGAACAAACCATACTGGGTTCAGAGGCTTACATCGGATCATTTGATTGAGAATCAAATGATCACCAGCTTGCGTCCAATCGATTTGAAGCGGCGTTCAATTGCATCCTGAGGTGAAATAGGAATCCCCTTGACACTCCATCCCCATGTGATAGTTGTCCGCTCGTGAGCCTCCCCCATCATTGAAAAAGGCTTCCAGCATGATGTGAGGCCAAACCGGAGGAACGCAAGACGTTCTTCGGAGGGGGAAATGAAAAGGGGAGTTTAGTGCCAGCCACTCCGGCGATTTAGCGCTAGGGTGTGCTGGCTTTTTTTTGCTCGCTAAAGACTAGCTATAAAGACCCTACTCTGTCGAATGGGACGACAAAGGAGGTAACTATGTTCAAGCATATCCTACTGCCTACCGATGGCTCCGAACTATCAGAAGCTGCGATCCAAAAAGGAATACAGTTCGCCAAAAGCATCAACGCCGAGGTGACAGGCTTTCATGTGATCCTGCCATTCCATGTCTTGTCCCTTCGGACGGGGGTACTAGAGGATACGAAGGAGCAGCACGAAAGGCAATCTAAAGGTCAGGCCGAGCAACTCCTGGGCGTCATAAAAAAGGCGGCGGAAAAGGCGGGCGTGAGCTGTGACACCGATTATGTAACCTCAAGTCATCCATATGAGATGATTATCAAAGCCGCCGAGAAAAAAGGATGCGATCTCATCATGATGGCGTCCCATGGCAGAAGGGGTCTGCAGGGGCTGCTGATCGGCAGCGAGACCCACAAAGTTTTAACCCATACGAAGATACCCGTGCTGGTGTTTCGTTAAGCCGACCAGTGATGATATTTGGTAAGCTCGGGTTTTCTCTGCGGACGAGTATTGCTGGCTTTTTTGTTTCCTGAAGGTTTCCTTTTATCCAAATTGTTGGTTGCTGACTGAGACGGTTCCCGTGTTAGCTATTCGCAAGCAAGACAACGCGTCTTAAGCGAAACCGGAACCCACTCGATAAGGGAGAGGAATTGGTTCTTTGTCTCCAATGTCAAAGCTACGTACCTAAGGCTGAAGCAGTTTCCTCTCACGGCAATTATTTCTGCAGGGAAGAGTGTGCCCGGCTTTTTATGAGGACCACATAACGAAGATAGCATTACCGCCACCCAGCCGCAGTCATGGCCGAGCCGATTTGAGGAGGTTTTTATGTCAGCACAAAAGTTAAAGGACTTTTTGGACAAGCATAACATTAAGTATGTCACCACTAGCCACTCATTAGCTTACACGGCTCAAGAGATTGCGGCTTCTGCTCACATTGCCGGAAAAGAGCTGGCAAAAACGGTGATGGTAAAGATCGATGATAAGATGGCGATGGCGGTTTTGCCTGCTTCTTACAAGGTAAGTTTTGATCTTCTGAAAAAAGCGGCAGGAGCCAGCAAAGTTGAACTTGCCAATGAGCAGGAATTTAGAGACATGTTTCCTGAGCTGGAGGTCGGGGCTATGCCGCCTTTTGGAAATCTCTATGGGATGGAAGTTTTCGTGGACGAAAGTCTGTCCCGAGACGAGGAGATTGCGTTTAACGACGGTTCTCATACGGAGTTGATGAAATTAGCGTACCGAGATTTTGAACGATCAGTAGAACCAAAGGCGGCGAAGTTTGCGGTCAGTTAGGAGCGGCGAGCATAGGAGGTTTAGATTACAATGCCCTCCGCTTTACATTTCTGCGCTATTATTGAACTTTTGAAATCGCACTGACTCATGACGGAGGAACGATCATGGCCGTCAAGATCCTTATTCATAGAAAAATTAAACCGGGAAAAGAAAAAGAACTCAGTGAGGCTGTAAGGGCGCTGCGTTTCCAGGCTATGGTTGCGCGAGGCTATATTTCCGGAGAGACCTTGCGCTCGGTGGAAGACCCGTCTATCCAGCTAGTGATTAGTACCTGGAAAAGCATTGAAGACTGGAATAATTGGTTTAATACCCCAGAGCGGAAAGCGTTCCAGAAAAAGATAGATACCATCCTAGAAGAGCCGACTAAAATTACGCCATATAAGTACGAATCCTTCCCTGTGAATGCGGATGAGACACTTAGCAGTCTTGAGTTTAGTGTAGAGGGAGAATAAGGAGGCGATGCTATAGCACATTTACGGAGGCAACATGAAAACAGTGAAGGCAGTGAAAGCTATCGGTGGGACTTTCGCCGGCTGCTGCCGCTTCGAGGCGTTCTCTTTCGGTTCCATCCGCATCAACGGCGTCACTTATGAGCACGACGTGCTCATCGATCGCGGGCAGGTTCGCAAGCGTAAGAAGAAGCCCTCCAAGAAATTCCGGGAGGCTTTCGGCCACACGCCGCTTTCGGCGGAGGAAAAGATCCCGTGGAAATGCAGACGACTAGTTATCGGCACCGGAACGGGCGCCCTGCCGATCATGGACGAAGTGAAAAAGGAAGCCAAGCGCCGCCATGTCCACTTGCTCATGCTGCCGACAGCCAAGGCGATTGAGGAGCTGCGCGAGAACCCGGAGGACACAAACGCCATCCTGCACGTAACCTGCTGAAGTTTCCATATCCCGCGCGGACGTATGTTGTCTCGGCGGCTTCTCCTTCGAAGGCGAGCTGGAAGCACATCAACCAGTCCGCCAATGGCATTGGATTTGGAACGCAAATAAGAAGTCAGACTGTGATGGTCACAGGGCTTACCTCATTACGGACTCGCCTTTCACGACACGGTTGGCTCCTGCTCTTTATCACCCGGGAGAATTGGTTGTCGTGCCTGCTTCTGGAAGAGAGTCCTGGTTGGTAGTCATTTTACGCTTGAAGCCAATATAGCCTAGATTCGATTTTCGTTTCAAAATACGACACATCACTTGATCTCTAGTCGCCTTCCATCCTAAAAGGCGGCAGCTGTAATTATTCTTCGCCGGTTCTCACGTACTCAAAAGAAAAATGATCTCGGTATTTTTCACAAATGGTCAGATCTTGATATGCTGATTCATATGAATGCGACATTACTTAAAGCACTGCTCGTGTTGGTGCCGGCGTGCATGCTGTTTGCTGGATCGGTAGTCTTCTTCTTTACTCGAAGGACTGTCAGCTCCTTCCTACAGGTAATTGGTGCGGGATGTCTGGTGGGAGTCGTACTTACCCACATCTTCGAAGCGCTTCGCCTATTCGCTTGGATGCACTGGGGGCTCGAACGCAGCGTCGGTCATTACCTGGATTTCTGGAGCGCTTTCCTTGGCCTCACGTTGTTTCCCGTAGGATATTTGTTACAGGCACTTACGATGGCAGGGATGACGCAGCGCCTCCTGCGGCGGCTCACTTAAGTTAGGCGCAGGAACGATCAATGTTACGGATGGACGATGAAACGGGCCTAGATGTCGTGGGTCTGGCAAAGCTCGCTAAGGCGATAACTACTAAGGCGCGGGCTCAACTCGTCGATACGGCTTGCAGCACCTTTCGAGAATCCGTTGCGCCGTTTACAGCTGTAACGAGCGGCATTGGCCGCCTGATTGATGCGAAGTCCGATCGTTTGGTAGGCGCAGAGAAGGTCCTGGCGCGCAATGGAACCGGCAGCGCCGCAGTGAGTTCGTTCGCCGCTACGGCTCATCGCGCAGCGTTGGCTGTACGATTGAACTGAATTCTCCGTCAGTCGGGTCGCAGCGAATGAGACCTAGGCGTCGTTCAGTTCAATCTCAGGCTGAATCTGATCTTCCCGCTCGACGAGTTCCTGTCGTCTTTCGTCGTAAATCTCACTTTTCTCAACTACCGCCCGCGTGATACATAACGAATGATGTGTGCAATGAAGAGAGCGGGTGTCTTATCAATTCTTGTAGTGGTACTGCTTGCCGTTGCAGTCGTAGCCGAGGCGCAGCAGGCGAAGAAAGTGTGGCGGATAGGTCTCTCTCACGTAGGTCTGGACCACGTCCCTCCGCCCTTAGAGACTCTGCGACAGGAGCTGAAGAGGCTGGGATATGAGGAAGGAAAAAATATCCAACTGGATTGGCGCAACTTACCGGATGAGGAAGCGGCGCGTGTCACAGCCCAAGAATTTGTCCGAAATAGGGTCGATCTGATTGTGGCCTTTGAGAGCCAGACGGTTCGAGCTGCCAAGGCGGCAACCTCCGACATTCCCGTTGTCTTCGTTCTTGTGGCCGATCCTGTGGCCGAGGGTTTCGTGAAAAGCGTTTCTCGTCCCGGCGGAAACATGACTGGTTTTGGCGGGCCCGGCGATATCCCTGGAAAGCATATAGAGCTGTTCAAAGAAGTGGTCCCACAACTTCGCCGGCTGCTAATCCTCATTGATCCCAAAGACCCGGTGACAGAGCGCTCTCTGACAGAGGTTCGGCCGGTGGCGAAAAATCTTAAGCTCCGGTTGGTTGAGCGAGAAGCCACAACTCAGGCTGACATCGAGCGTGTTTTTAGTTCGTTAAACCGGCGCGACGTGGATGGAATCTTCATAGTTTCTCCGAACCTCCGAACCAAATTTCCCTCCCTCATTCTCCGTCTCGCTTCTGAGAAGCGCCTGCCTCTGACAATTCACCGTAAGGAATGGGTGGAGCAAGGTGCGCTCTTTTCTTACGCCCATGACCTCGCGTCCCTTGGGCCGCCCGCGGCTCAATATATAGACAGGATCTTTAAAGGGGCGAAGCCCGCCGATCTTCCTTTTCAGGAGCCGCCCCAATTCGAGTTCGTCGTTAACTTAAGAGCCGCGAAGCAGATAGGTCTGACAATACCGCCGAATGTGCTCGCGAGAGCGGATAAAGTGATCCGATGATGCCGGGAAAACAAACTGCGCGCTAGGATTGAACTGATTTCTCCATCTAACAAATCCCATGAGATTTGTCCGTTGCGTCGTACAGTTCAATCTCAGGCCGAATCTAGCTGTTTTTATTCTCCACGAATCTGGTTTCCCTTCTCCTGTAAATAATCCTTTTCGCGATTACTGCGTGTGATAAGTAGTAGTTTCAAGAAAAGGGTGGGCGATGAAGAAAACGTTTCTCTTATCAATCCTGATCGTCGCGGCACAGCTTGCTTTTGGAGTGGTCACTGAAGCGCAGCAGCCGAAGAAAGTCCCCCGGATCGGATTTGTATCGGCAAGGGCCAACCCGACCCCCACAACTCCCGATTCGAGCGCCGATGCATTGCGGCAAGGACTGCGAAACCTCGGTTACATTGAAGGGAAAAACATCGTGATTGAGTATCGCTACTTCGAAGGAAAGGTGGACCGTATCCCAAGCCTTGTAGCCGAACTCTTGCAACTCAAGCTCGATGTCCTTGTCTCCGTTAATACTCTAGCGATCCGCGCCTTCAAGCAGGAGACCAAGACGATTCCCATTGTCATTGTGATTAACGACGATCCCGTCACAACCGGGATCGTCGATAGCCTCGCGCGGCCTGGCGGAAATGTCACGGGGCTCACCAGGTTCACCAGAGAGTTAAGCGGAAAGCGGCTGCAATTGCTTAAGGAGGCGGTTCCAAAGATATCGCGCGTAGGAGTCCTTGATGATGCTAGTACGGACATACGGGCTAGTTTTCAAGATTTCGAGCCTGCAGCACGCGCATTAAAAATACAGCTTCAATCCCTGGAGGTACGCGGTCCGAACCCTGATTTGGCGGGGGCATTCCAAGCTGCGGCGAAGGGGCGCGTGAACGCGCTAATTACGGTTAGGACTGCCCTTCTCATAAGATACCGAAAGCAGATTGCGGACCTTGTCATCAAGAACCGGCTGCCTTCGATGTGGGAAGGAAGTGACTTTGTGGAGGCCGGCGGCCTCATGTCCTATTCATCGAGCGATGCTGAAGTCTTCCGTCGTGCTGCATATTACGTGGATAGGATTCTGAATGGAACCAAGCCTGCTGACATTCCCGTCGAGCAACCGACGAAGTTCGAGCTGATCATCAATTTGAAAGCCGCCAAGCAGATCGGCCTGACGATCCCGCCGAACGTGCTGGCGCGTGCTGATAAGGTGATCAAGTAGTAGGAAATAAATAATGAAGCGGCAATGCTAGGATTGAACTGTATTCTCCTACGAGCCAATCTTTCGTGAGATCAATCTGAGGCGTCGTTCAGTTCAATCCTGGGCTGAAATTAGCCTCTTATTCCTCGACAAATCGGGTTTCCCTTCCGCCTAAATATTACTTTTCTCAGCTTCCGTGTTCGTGATAAGTCTACTCACGAACAAGGCGCGCAATGAACAAAGCTGGTTGGTCATCAATCTTGGTTGCAACGTTAGTGCTTGTTTTTGGAGTCGGTGCCGACGCGCAGCAGCCAAAGAAAATTCCACGAATCGGCTATCTCGCTGCTGACCCCCGGGCGCCTACCCGCGACGCGTTTCGGCAGGGGCTTAGGGATTTTGGCTACGTCGAGGGCCAAAGCATCCTCATCGAGTGGCGCTTTACTCAGGACAAGCCTGACCGATTTTCTGAGTTTGCGGCGGAATTGGCTCGACTCAAGGTTGACGCGATCGTCTCAGGCAACTCCAGTGCCGTCGCGATTCTCCAGCGCACGACGACTACGATCCCGATCGTCATGGCAACCTATGGTGGCGATCCTGTAGCGGACGGCATCGTAACCAGCTACGCCAAGCCGGAGGGAACATCACCGGGGTGGTCTCGCTAGCTCCGGAGCTGAGCGGAAAACAGCTCGAACTTCTCAAAGAAACCCTGCCCAAACTATCCCGACTAGCGGTGATGTGGAATCCGGATGATTCGGCAGCGCGGGTCCAGTGGCAAGAATTACAAGCTGCTGCCGGAGCCCTCGGAATCCACCTTTTATCCCTGCAGGTTAAAGCCTCGACCGAGCTTGACAAAGCGATTGAAGATGCGGAGCGGGGACGGGTAGATGCTCTCGTGGTGCCCCGTGGCGGATTATCCTATCTTCTTCGAAAGCAGATTGTAGCCCTCGCCGAAAGGCACCGGCTGCCCGGGATGTACTTCGCTAGCGAGTTTGTCGACGCAGGCGGCCTGATGAGCTACTCGGGGAATAATGATGTTCAGTATCGGCGCGCCGCCTATTTTTGTCGACAAAATTCTCAAAGGAACGAAGCCAACGGAAATACCTCTGGAGGCGCCGAAGAAGTTTGAGCTGATCATCAATCTGAAAACAGCGAAGCAGATCGGCCTGACAATTCCCCCAAATGTGCTGGCGAGGGCGGACAGGGTAATTAAGTAATCGAAGAAGCCAAACGGCGACGCTAGGATTGAACTGAATTCTCCGTCAATCAAATTATAACCCACAGCACTGTCCGTGTTTTGTCCGAGAACTGTTTCCCAACCAACCCAAACAAACCCAATGAGACTTCCTGAAATCATTGGAAATGTCTGCGCCTTGCTGGTTTTAAGCGATGACCATTTACGAACTCTTAATCAGCGAGTCCGGAGTTCGAGTCTCCGGCGGCCCACCAAATTTCTCCTTAGGTTGCGGATCGAGCATCCATTCGAATCTCTTCCGTTACGATGTTGCATGAGATACCCAGCCCGATAAATGCAGTCGTTCAATTTGTTAAAGATTTCTACGGGGAATAAGTTGACCGAGAGAATCGAGCGACTCGATGATACTATCGAATCACTCCAGTATGAATTGAAACGTCGCTCGATCGCACACGACATCAGATGGTAGAAATTTACTGGGTGATGATAAACTTATCTTAAGCTATGACGTTTCGCTGGCCGCGCTTTTACCGCACAAGTCTCTCACCCCTTCTCGAAGCCGGAACCCTGATCTCGGTTCTCGTAGTCGCCGGAGGGGTGCTCCTCTTCGCCGAACTCATGGAGATGGTACAGGGTGAGACCCGTGCTTTTGATCGAGCGGTGCTGCTCGCGTTTCGCAATCCGATGGACCTCGCGAATCCGATTGGTCCGAGGTGGCTCGAAATTGTGTTTCGCGACATTACCAGTCTTGGCGGCGCGACGGTGCTGACGCTGATGACGATCGCCGTCATCGGGTTCTTGCTCATCGACGGCAAGCGCGGCGCGGCCGTGCTGGTGCTCGCATCCGTCACGGGCGGAGTTCTGCTCAGCAGTATCTTAAAGCTCGGTGTCGACAGACCCCGACCCGATCTCGTCCCGCATCTGGTCGAAGAGTATACGGCGAGTTTTCCGAGCGGTCACGCAATGCTTTCCGCGGTGGTCTATCTTACA
>WNFY01007088.1_pt1 | contig 14050 bp, 9 predicted proteins | sample 5400091 | NCBI WGS metagenome assembly WNFY01 (sample SAMN13153364, study PRJNA577476) | soil metagenome | isolation source: 60 cm soil or saprolite under grassland replicate 1 | place: USA:California | collected 2016-06-15 | reverse complement strand
ACGCCATTGGTGTTCCTCCCAATATCTACGGATTTCACTCCTACACTGGGAATTCCATCTACCTCTCATATTCTCAAGTTTGCCAGTTCAAATAATAGCCTTATGGTTGAGCCACAAGATTTCACTATTTGCTTAACAAACCCCCTACGCAACTCTTTACGCCCAGTCACTCCGAATAACGCTTGGATCCTCCGTATGACCGCGGCTGCTGGCACGGAGTTAGCCGATCCTTATTCATAAGTTACCGTCATATTCTTCACTTATAAAAGCAGTTTACGACCCGAAGGCCTTCATCCTGCACGCGGCGTTGCTACATCAGGCTTTCGCCCATTGTGTAATATTCCTTACTGCTGCCTCCCGTAGGAGTCTGGACCGTGTCTCAGTTCCAGTCTGGCTGGTCATCCTCTCAGACCAGCTAAAGATCGTCGCCTTGGTGAGCCGTTACCTCACCAACAAGCTAATCTTACGCAGGCTCTTCCCAAAGCGGATAAATCCTTTAATCCGAAGATCATATGCGGTATTAGCCTCGATTTCTCGAGGTTATCCCTCACTTTGGGGTAGATTCCTACGCGTTACTCAGCCGTCCGCCGCTCGCCGACATTCTACACACTTTACTCGATCGTCTATTTCTTCGAGATAGATACGGCCTTCGCCGCGTCCTATCTTGTATCAAGTAAAATGTGCAGAACTCGCTGCCGCACGACTTGCATGTATTAGGCACGCCGCCAGCGTTCATTCTGAGCCAGGATCAAACTCTCCATTAAAATGAGTGTCCTATAGAAGACACTCGCTCAAAAACTGACGTTGACTTGCACTACTAAACTGTTAATGTACCTCATCATAACTCCTACACGTTCTAACAAAACGTCAAGCAGACTGCTATTCATACTACCTCTATACCTCGCCTATGTCAACACTTTCAATGGCTAAAAGTGTTACATAAATTGCAACACTAGCATTGCCACGACTATACCAAGCAAACCACCTGCTACCACCTCTGGTATTCGATGCCCCATAGCCAAGTGAGCAGCTGGTTTTAGACCGGCTTTTTTAGCAAGCTCCAGCAAAATCGGGCCCTGTTCACCCACTGCCCGACGAACATTCACTGCATCGTAAAGGATGATCATCGTAAGCACCAGCACAGCTGCAAAGAGCGCAGAGTTAGTACCATCTTTAAAGGCAAGTACCGTCAAGAGCGATAGCATCAGGGCGGCATGTGAGCTCGGCATATTGCCGGATTTATACAGAAAGGAAAAGTCCTTAAGGGAATTGGCTTTATAAGCCTGGCTAAGGTACTTCAGGGTCTGCGCAAGCACCCAGGCCGAGATTGGTGCAACTATGTAACTTGAGAGTTCTATATGCATACGTGGGCCTATCCTTTCACTGCACCACTACTCGCCTTCGGCTTTAGCAGCTTCTTCCAGCTCCTCGGTTACTTCATCTGTCACTAGACCGACCGAGACAACACTATCAGATGCATTGAGGCGCATAATCCGAACACCCTGAGTCGTACGTCCAAGCAAAGGAATATCTTTGACACCTATACGGATAGCCTGACCGTGAGTAGAAATTACCAGGATTTCCTTGGCCTCAGGCGCCATAGTGTGCACAGAGACAAGATCGCCGGTCTTGGTGTTGACCACAGCCGCCTTGATGCCGACGCCACCCCGTTTATGTGTTGGGAAGTTAGAAATCTTCGTTAATTTACCATAGCCTTTACTGCTAAGCACCAAGAGCTGACGATCATCATCGACAAGATCAGCGCCGACCACACGATCACCGGGGCGTAAGCGGATACCGCGAACGCCGCGAGCTGAACGGCCCATCGAACGGGCATCCTCTTCCTTGAATCGTATAGCTTGTCCAAACGCCGTTGAAATGAGCACTTCGTCTTTACCGCTGCTTAGATGAATCCAACGCAGTTCATCACCATCATCCAGCTTTATAGTAATAAGACCAGAAGTACGAATGTTGTTGTAATCACTTATGGGAGTTTTCTTCACAACACCATGCGTCGTCATCATGAAGAGGTAGCCTTTATCCCCATGATTCTTGTCGATTTTGATCATGGATGTAACATGCTCTTCAGGCTGCAACTGTACCAGATTCACGACCGCTACCCCTTTCGCAGTCAGGCCGGCAGCAGGTACCTCATACACCTTGAGACGGAAGACACGACCTTTGTTCGTAAAGAGTAGCAACCAATCATGCGTACTTGCGGTCACAAGTTTGTCAATGACGTCTTCTTCTTTCGTCGTCATACCCCGCTTGCCTTTACCGCCTCTATTCTGTCGGCGATATTCGCTAACCAGAGAACGTTTGATGTAGTTTTCTGTTGTTATTGTTACTACGACATTCTCATCCGGAATGAGTTCCTCATCGCTAAATTTACTTAGTTCTTGACCGATAATGCTAGTACGGCGTTCATCGGCATACAGCCTTTTCATTTCGAGTAATTCATCTTTGATGATGGCTAAAATCTTCTTTTCGTCAGCCAAAATACCTTCGAGTTCGGCAATAATTTTGCGTAGTTCCGCGAGACGATCCTCGATTTTCTTGCGCTCCAACCCCGCCAAACGACGAAGCTGCATAGCAAGAATAGCGTTTGTCTGAACTTCGCTTAGATTAAAGCGGTCCATCAAATTTTTGTGAGCTTCTTCAGTCGTTTCACTCGAGCGAATAGTCTCAATTACCTCGTCTATATGATCGAGGGCGATAGAAAGGCCCTCTAGTATATGCGCTTCGTCCTTAGCCTTTTGCAGTTCGTATTCGGTACGGCGGCGAACCACAACTTGTCGGTGCTTGAGATACTCTTTGAGAATTTCCTCGAGTCCCAGGATACGCGGCTGGATACCGTCTATCAACGCCAGCATGTTGTAGTGAAAACTAGTCTGGAGTTGCGTTAGTTTATAGAGCTGGTTGAGAACCTTTTTTGGATAAGCATCCTTCTTGAGTTCGATAACCAGACGAATCGCACCACGTGCGCTTTCATCGCGCAGGTCCGATATGCCTGAAATCTTTTTCTCTTTGACAAGCTCAGCAATACGCTCGATAAGGCTTGCTTTATTAACCGCGTATGGCATCTCTGTCGCAACGATCTGGTGTTTACCGCGTGTTGTTTCTTCGATCTCGGCCACAGCCCGAACCATAATACCACCGCGCCCGGTTGCATAGGCTTGCCTGATTGAATCACCGCCGTAGACAATGCCGCCAGTCGGAAAATCCGGACCTTTCACATATTTCAAGAGGTCGTCCAACGTTGTGTCTTCGTGATCGATTAAGTGTACAGTAGCGTCAATCAGTTCTCCAAGATTGTGCGGCGGGATGCTGGTAGCCATACCGACGGCAATGCCGACTTGACCGTTCAACAGTAAATTCGGAACTTTTGCCGGTAGTACCGCCGGCTCTTGCTCTGAGCCATCGTAATTATCCCGAAAGTCGACGGTATTTTTGTCGAGATCAGCCAGTAGCTCGGAGCCGACTTTAGCCATACGCGCTTCGGTATATCGCTGCGCGGCCGGCGGATCGCCATCCATAGAACCGAAATTCCCTTGACCGTCGACCAACAAATAACGCATTGACCAATCTTGAGCCATACGAACCATAGAGTCGTAAATAGCAGCATCTCCGTGCGGGTGGTATTTACCCATCACATCGCCAGTAATACGCGCACTCTTTACGTACTTAGACCCCGGACGCCAACCGTTTCTCTCCATAGAGTACAAGATACGGCGATGAACCGGCTTCAGACCGTCTCGTACGTCAGGCAGAGCACGGGCGATAATAACACTCATAGAGTACCGAAGGTAACTACGCTCCATGACCCGCTCAACCGTATCCAGTTCGAGTGTTTTGGAATGAGCAACCTCGATCACTTCTCCTTCCTCGGGCTGGCCTTGTGGCAAATCAGGATTCGGTAGTTTTTGTTCGTCTAAAATCTTTTCGTCCATATCTAATTCTCCTAAATGTCCAGATCTTCAGCGTTGGTAAATTTAGCGTGCGTCTGAATAAATGTCTTGCGGAGTTCAACTTCGCTGCCCATCAGCTTATTGAAGACAGCATCGGCTTTCTCGGCGTCTTCGATCTTTACCTTAATAAGCACACGATTTTTCGGATTCATGGTTGTCTCCCATAATTGATCAGCATCCATTTCAGTAATCGCGCTTGTTTCCCTGTCCTTTTAGCAAATAGAGCGGCGGCTTCGCCAGGTATACGTGTCCGCCATCGATAACCGGGCGCATAAACCGAAAGAAAAATGTCATAAGCAGCGTACTAATGTGACTACCGTCGACATCGGCGTCAGTCATGATAATAATTCGGTCATAGCGGAGCGAAGCGACATCGAATTGCTCATCAATCCCAACACCTAACGCCTTGATAAGACTGACTATCTCATTATTTGCCAGCATTTTATCGAGTCGAGCACGCTCGGTGTTCAAAACTTTACCTCGAAGCGGCAGGATCGCTTGCGTCTTACTGTCGCGACCGCTCTTTGCCGAGCCACCAGCTGAATCACCCTCTACAATGTATAGTTCAGAATCTTTGGGGTCCTTATTGGAACAATCGGCTAGTTTACCCGGGAGGCTCAATCCGTCGAGCGCACCTTTGCGGATAACATTCTCGCGCGCTGCGCGCGCTGCCTTGCGAGCTCTGGCGGCAAGTGTTGCTTTTCCTACAATCTTTTTAGCAACATTAGGGTTTTCCTCGAGGAAGTAAGCAAAGTACTCACTCATCACCTGCTCAACGTATCGACGCATCTCAGGATTACCCAGCTTGCCCTTGGTCTGTCCCTCGAATTGCGGATCTGGAAGTCCCACAAGAATAACCGCCGTTAAACCCTCGCGAATGTCTTCACCGGTCAGATTATCTTCCTTCTCTTTCAAAAGGCTATTCTTACGCGCGTATTCGTTAATAACACGCGTCATTGCGCTGCGGAACCCAACCAAATGCGTACCACCCTCAGGGTTAAAAACATTGTTAGCAAAAGCTTTTACCGTCTCAACATAACTGTCGTTGTACTGAATGGCAACTTCCACCATACAATCCTCGACTTGGTGCTCTACATAAAAGATCTCGTCGCTCAGAATATCTTTACCGATATTCAAATGCTTCACATACGACTTGATGCCGCCGTCAAAGTAAAAGGCGTATCGCTCACCCGTTCGCTCATCGCTGACCGCAGCATATAGTCCTTTTGTCAGATAAGCCTGGTGACGAAGATAATCTATGACCCATTTGTAATCAAAAGTGATCGTTTCTTTAAAGATCGTTGGATCCGGATAAAACGTAATGCGCGTTCCGCGTGGCATATCGGTCTTGCCGACTTTTTTGAACGGTACGCTCGTCTCACCGCGCTCAAATTCAACCCGATAAAGTTCTCCATCCATAGATACTTCGGCGATCAACCGGGTCGACAATGCGTTTACAACACTTGAGCCCACACCGTGCAGACCCGAAGATACTTTGTAGCTGCCGCCACCGAATTTACCACCGGCGTGGAGCACTGTAAAAACGGTCTCAAGCGTGCTGAGCCCCGTCTTGGGGTGTTTGTCGACCGGCACACCACGGCCATTGTCGACAATAGTGATGCCACCGTCCGCCAGAAGTGTAATCTCAACTTTGGTTCCATGCCCCGCAATTGCTTCGTCGACAGAATTATCGGCAATTTCTTTAATTAAGTGGTGTAAGCCATCGTAACCCGTGCTACCAATATACATACCCGGTCGTTTACGTACCGGCTCAAGACCTTCAAGCACCTGAATTTGGCTAGCATCGTAAGTAGACGCCTCGGCCGCAGACTGTTTTTGTTTAGCCATAGTCCCCTCGTCAAAAATAAAACTTATACAACTAGTAGATATTATACCTTGTTATTCACTTAGCTTCAACCTATTGAATTGAACATATTTTTTATGCTAAATTTAAACATAAGGAGAAACAAAAAATGTTCCGGAAGGTAGTTTCCGCCCTGCCATTTAGCCCGGCACTGGTTGGACAGCTGGGGGTGTACGCACGGAGTTTAAACCGAGAGCAGATAACTCGAAGGTTCGGCTTACTCTTTATTATCTTAGCGATCGGTGTCCAATGCTTTGCATTATTTCGACCGCCAGAACCTACTCATGCCGTTGCGCCAATGAATGTATGCCCTTATACCAATACGCTGGCGGCCACCGGCCCAAACTGCCGAGCCTGCCCCTACAACGATAGTCTCTGGGTTCAAGACATGAGCTGCAGTGCCGAACTTATACTTTCTGTAGACGCAATAAACCTCACCACTAGTACGCGCGCCACAAGTCAAGCTACGCACGCCGACGATCGTCTTCAGTACAACCTGCACACAACCAATACGAGCTCCAGTCCCAAAACCATACCCATTGAAATGTCTGTGGACGACCTTGTCGAATATGGCAGCGTCATCGATCCTGGCGGTGGTACACTCGATCAAGAAACCAAAAAAGTCAGCTGGGGTGTCATTACTATTAGGCCCGGACAGACTGATACTCGAAGTTTCGTACTGCAACTCGACGATAAACTTCCGACCACCCCCCAAGCCGTGGACAATACCAAGGCCTACGATTGCAAGCTGACCACTATGTACGGCAATTACCTCAGTGTTTCAGTAGATTGTCCGCCCACAAAAGTTGTTGAGGGCATAATCAAACAATTGCCGAAGGCCGACGTCGCTACCAATATAGCATTTTCGATAAGCCTCCTGGCGATTGTCGTATATTTCTATGTACGCGCTCGTCAACTTAACCGAGAGATACGGATAGTTCGTAAAGACTTTAACGTCGGATTAATGTAAGCATATGAAACAGATACAACATACCACGCCAAGGGCAACTCACAACGCCAGAGACAGACAGGGCACTCGAGATGAGGCGTATCGCGACACCATCGAACAAATCCAAAAAGAGCTACCCCGCTCAACTCGTGGCTTTAGCCGGCTCATTCATACGTCTTCTATAGAGAAGGCAAGTGACGTCATTGCTAGCACTATCGCCCGGCCGAATGCGCTATTGGCTGGCGGCATAGCGGCCTTCATGATTATTTTGGCAGTATATAGTTATGCCAAGTACGCCGGCTTTGCGCTGCAGGGTTCAGAAACCATCATTGCTTTTGTTTTGGGATGGGCGCTCGGCATTGTATTTGATATTGTCCAACGATTCTTTGTACGAAATCGAGATTAATGCTACTGACTCCGGGTATTGGGTGAGGTTTGAGCGTCTTGAGACTTATCCTTTGCGTGATGAAGATTACCACGAATGTCGATGAAGATCTCATCAACATCTGGAGTTTTGTTTTCTTCTGGCTCCACTTCTTCCATGGGAGGAAGATCGCGATTGATTTTTAATGTTGTATTATATACGTCATTATGAAGTTTCTCTTCTGTCTTGAGAGGTTCTGACGATGTCGGAGATGGCGCTGCAGGATGAGGTTGACCGGGAGGCTGCGAAGACAGCGCTGCCTGAACCGGGGGCTGCTGAATAGCTGGCCGCACAGGCGGAGACTTAGGTATGGGCGCCGGCTCAGGTTTGGCAGGATTTGCCATGGCCTTGCCTGAACTACCCTGGCGCTTTCGCTTGACCAACCACTCATCCAAAAATGCAGAGCCGGTGCTCCCAGGCTTGGCTGGTTTTCCGCTACCAGAAGCAGGGCCGTTTGCAGCCGCATCTCTGGACGCGCCTTCACTGCCCACAAAACGCGAACTCTCACCCGCACGTAAGCGAGCAAATATCTCCTGCTCAACTACACCTCGAGGACGCCCATACTTGGCTGCAGACAAGCGCTTCAGAGCATCCGCCAGTTGCGGATTCGATTTGCCCAGTGGAGGCACGAGAGACATACTGAAAGGTGCCGAAGGAACGTTGTTGATCATAACCGATGCGACACTTTCGAAGTTGGGCAGCTTCGTAAGATCCTCGGCATCGAATACCGGGCTGAACTTTTTAACCATAAGTTCAGCATCCGTCGTACCGATACGACCCGAAATAATCGTACCGACGTTACCAATAATCGCTTCGCGAATCTTATCGTTCAACTGTGTCATGAACTGATTGGCCAAAATAAGGTTCAGACGATATTTACGAGCCTCAGAAAGAATTCCTTCGAAGGAATCTGTAGCAAAATTCTGGAACTCGTCAACGTACAGACTAAAGTCAACGCGTTGATCTTCAGGAATATCAGCCCGGCCCATGGCTGCCGCCTGAAACTTCATGACAAAGATCATGCCAAGAAGCTGCGAGTTTAACTCACCTGTCTTACCCTTGCTCAGATTGACAAGCAAAATCTTCTTTTTATCCATAATTTCTCGTAGATTAAAGCCGCTCTTGGTCTGGCCAATGATATTGCGCATCATCTCGTTGCTAAGGAAGGCACCGAACTTACTCACAAACCACCCCAAGACTTCACTCTTATGATAGTCGCTGGTTTGCGCCATCTCTTTATTCCAAAAATCAAGCACCGTTTGATCCTTAACGTACTTCAGCTTCACTTTGGCGAAATCATTATCATTAAACACTTGCGGGATGTCGATAAAAGATGAACCGTTTGGGTCACTCATAATAGTGAGTGCCGCATTACGGAACCAATGTTCGTACCGAGGGCCGATAATACCGGTGTGGCCGGGGTCATACAAGCGGTACAGCATTGCGATCGCCTCTTGAACCAAGAAATCTTTTTGTTCGTCGGTCTCAAACTCAAAGAGATTTAATCCAACAGGATTTTGCATGTCGCCAGGCGAAAAATAAATCACGTCCTCGACTCGTTCTTTCGGAACCATACCAAGCAGTTTCTCGGCCGAATCGCCGTGCGGGTCTACAAAGGCAAAACCGCGGCCATCCAACATATCTTGCAAAGCTAAGTTTTCGAGCAGCCCGGATTTACCAGTACCGGTCTGACCGATGATGTAAACATGACGACGTCTATCAATCCCACTTAGACGGATTTCTTTTTTGACACCTCTGTAAACATTGTACCCGAGGAGCAGACCTTCATTAAGCATCTGGCTTGGACCATCGACTTGTTTTGAGGCCTGACGTTGTAATTGTGACGTCGGCGTATTACGCTGGTCAGGAAAATGAAAGATCGTCGCCAACTCGACACTATTGAGAATGCTAGATCGTACTTCTTGTGGAAAAAATCTGAAAATAAAAGATGTCACGAAAGCTTCTATATTCTTGGCGAGCGCAAACTTAAACCCATTCTTACCAGGCGCATCAAAAAGCGCGAAAGCAGCTACTAAATTCTTAAGGATAGCCTGCGAACGGCTCGCCGTATTCGAGGACGCAATCACCCTGATCAGCACTTCATAGCCAGGATGGCGAGTTTTTTCTTCAAGAGCATCGACTGTAGCCTGTTCTAGTGCCGACAGCTGTTTATCCTCAGGAGATGCTTCTTTCGCCTCTGGTGGCTTCCAGAGGGCATTCAGCATTTCTTTGGCAACGGTACCGCTCGCCTTGTTCTTACCTTTTTCCTTGCGAATTTTTTCAGCGAGCTTGATCGAAGCTTTCGTCCACTTCTCGGGAGCTGGTCGCAGCAGTATTTGAATCGCCGCACCGTCTTCTCTCGAAACAACCGCCAAAGCGTTCAAGATAGCCTGGATCGCATCGCGCTTTGTATCCTGATATGTCGCAATCGGGTAACTGAATTCTCGCTTCAATGTCAATTCGCCCCCAATAGTACCGCTGATCTTACCTACCTGACTAAAAATATTGTGTTCTTCGGCTTCTTCTAACATGGCACTTGGATAGGCCGCCACAACCGCCTGTTTTACGACGTCTACAAGCACAAGTGGCACCACGACATAATAATGAATAAGTCCCTTCGTGGCTACTACCTCGAAAGTCACGTGACGTTGCCCGTATATCTTGCTTTTAAAGCCTTTGGTAGCAGTACTGGCAATAATGTTGTACATTGTTTGGGCCTGCGAAATAGCTTCATCTGCTACATCACGCGCATCTCTGGCACCTATCTCGATATCGTCGCTCGAAGGCGGTAGGTGAATTAAAAGCGGTACTGTCTTTAGCCCACGTTCATAATTTTTGGCCTCGCGGACTACACGTCGATACTGCCAATACGCGACATACAAAAAACCCGCTAGTAACATCCCGCCTACAAAAAATGCTATGAGTACTCCAGCCATGTCTTACTCGTCGGCTAACTTCACATCTTTACCGTAACGCTTTTTAATATAGTCAGCCTGCAATTTGCTTACTTCTTTCTCTTGTTGATAAGGGTCTGTTTTCGTTTGCTCAACGATCTTTTTTGCTTTATCTATCCACTCTCTTTCGATGAGATCTTCGTCATTGGCGACCATAGAGGCGTCCGTGCTGAGCGGCCCAGACTGCGCTTGCTGAGTTGCGGCTGGCGCTGGAATAAGGTGAGCTGGCAATGCCGGGATGACTGTCACAGGATCAATAGGAACCTGTTGCTGCGCCTCTAAGCGAGGCTCATGCTCGGCAGTATTAGGCTGAGCTTCAACGTTCGGTTGAGGCGCTTGTTCCGGTGAAACAGGCTGTACCTCCCGCCTCTGATATCCGCCCATCTCTGGAGACGGGCTTGGCATAGGTAATTTCGGCTCCATAACTAGTTTAAATTGTAACACAACCATGAGTACAGCAGATATGTCAGCTTCGCTTTACCACATAAAAACAAGCAATGCCCACTAAACACAATACGAGTACAAAATCTTTCACCTGCAATTGACCGATAGAGTTAAGCGCCAACAAAAAAACCGGCGCTAATGCCAAAATACTTGCGAGATAATAAACTCTTTTTTTCGAACGAATAGTAATGGTAATAAAATACGCAAGGATCATCATTAGTATCGTGAGTAACAGATACAAAGCGCTAGCTACAAAGACATAGACCGAGGCAAAGACCAATAGAATGCCTGCTGGACCCACATCTATAGGGTTTGTCTTGTTAAGTAAAAAGACAAGCGCAATAAAGCTTGCGATCGGCATAATATATGGAAGGTACTTCCTTAGCGTCGCCCATAATGTTTGCATAACTAGACTCTATTATGCCTCATTTATGTAAGGAAAAAAGTCTCAGGCGAGAAATCCGCTCCTTATATGTTAACTATTTAGCGCTTCTCGCCCGAAGACTGACTGACCGCTCTCCATAAAGAGAGCGACGAATAAATAGGTCGGGATGGCCTAGCTCAAGAAATGGCCTCTCCTTTCCTCTAAGTCCGCCACTTAGTGATAGCAACGACGGCCGCCTCACCCGGCATCCGTTGCTATCACTAAGTGGGCTTAGGACTTTTAAGTAATGTGCGAGCTTTTATTTTTGATAACGTTTTTGTTTTATAAAAGCTTGATTTAAATGTAGCACACGATTGTGCTTATGTCAATAATTACAACTTTGACTTAAGTATAATATTTACAACGATACACTTTAAATGTACCTCAAACTTTCTTATTGTTGTAATTTGCGCATAAAATAAATTCCATCACTTGTACTTATCCCGATGCCATAAATAGCCGAACCGTAGAATTGTTACGGATCGTAGAAATAGAAGAGACTAGTGATAATTTTCATTAAGCTTTTTTCATAAGCTATACAGACACGTAAAATCAAACAAAAGCTTCGTTGTCGCAGACGCCATAAAAATCAGAAAAGAATATACAGCGCTTACGCTCCCGTGAAAAACCCACTACGTTCTGTGGGGTATAGACTTTAGGGTATAGATGCCACATCAGAAATTAACATATCAAAAGCCATAAACCCGGTGCGCTTATCCTACCACGACGATAGAACTAGCTGCAAAAATGGATGAGCGAAAGATTAAAAGGTTACAAGGTAGATTTTGTTTCAATTATCATGCAGCCATTGGTAAACTTGAAGATTAGTCTCTATACCCGGTAAGCGTCGCTGTATAATATAAGATGCTTTCAAAACTTTTCCACAGCACTATCAAATAAACTCAAAAATGTTGTTGACAGCCATAAGCGCTCCCACTAATATGGGGATAGCGCTTGAATAAAAAAAGTGCTCAAAAACAAAAAACGAAAACTACTAACAACGGCTTCTCGCAGGCCGTTGTTTTTGTTTTACAGATGTAGAAATCAAACGTACTAATTCTGTTCTCACAATCCTAGAGACTTTATTTCCACAGCGCGCCCAAAACAAGGCTCCGAAACCTAAGCCTTCAAAATGTCCGAATGTTCTTTCCCCTGCTCGGGCGCCTTCACGCCCAAGCTCCCCACATATAAATAATTTCTTGGTGGAGCTGCGGGGAATCGCACCCCGGTCCGTCTGGTCATCTGTTACCTATTCTACGAGCTTAGGATATTTGTGAGTACCTCACAGCGCCTCAACAATACCCAACAAAGCACTGTAAGCCTACAAGAAAAAGTTTCCGCGAGGTGATCTTGCAGCCACCACCTACGTAAGCCGAAAATGTATAACACTACCCAAATCTATCCGGCGTCGAAATGGGCAATGGTCGCTGTACTTAAGCAGCAACTGGTGCGAAAGCTGGAACGCGGAAAGCGCTAGCTACTCGCTGAACAAATGACTTTGCAGTTATTTGGTCGAACGTTAACGCCCGTTCAAACGGCTTGCTAATAACAGATGTAAAATTCCAAACGTCGAAGCTAAGATCAGCCCCTCGTCACCATAAGTATTATAACATACTTGTTTATTTTATGCTACCTATGTTTTAATGATCACCACAAAGATGACTGCACACATTTACTCCGCTACAAATCTGGGTTATCAGGGCAAGCTTGTCGATGTTGAAAGTGATTCGAGTAACGGTCTTCCGACACTTATCGTGGTCGGTCTCGGCACTAAATCCGTAGATGAGGCCAAAGAACGTGTCCGTAGCGCTATAAAAAACGCCGGGCTTACATTCCCACGCAAGCGCATAACAATTAATCTCGCTCCGGCGGACCTTCCCAAAGATGGCTCTCATCTGGACCTCCCTATCGCGCTCTCTATTCTGACCATCAGCAAACAACTGACGGAAGAAGCTTTCGCCGAAACATTGATCGTGGGTGAATTGAGCCTGGATGGTTCCCTCAAGCCTGTGCCCGGGATTATCAACCACGCAGAAGTCGCCAGCCTACAGGGTTTCAAAAAAATTATCGTCCCCGCCGAAAATCATAGGCAGGCTGTACTCATAAAAGGAATTCAGGTGCTACCCGCACACACCCTTAGAGATGTTTTTCTGTATGCCACCGGGCAGAGACAACTAGTCCCCGTAACCGCAGCAGGGCCATCTCCTGCTAAGTCACCGGCACCCAAGAAACCACATACCACAATCGATCATATCTACGGCCAAGCCCAGGCTAAACGAGCCCTGATAGTAGCGGCTGCGGGTGGCCATAACGTGCTTTTCGACGGACCGCCGGGATCAGGTAAAACCATGCTCGCCCGAACACTCACTGCCCTTCTCCCGCCGCTTACAGCCGACGAAATGATCGCCGTCACCAAAATTCATAGCCTGGCCGGAGAAACATCGCAGGAAGTTATCGCAGACCGGCCCTTTCGTACGCCGCACCACAGTGCCAGCACTGTCGCACTGATCGGAGGCGGCGTAAAGAGTAGGCCGGGTGAAATCAGCTTGGCGCACCAAGGGGTGCTTTTTCTGGATGAACTTCCGGAATATAGCCGTTCTGCGCTGGAAGCGCTGCGCCAACCCCTAGAAGACAAGATCGTACATATCAGCCGAGCCAATCACCGTAGCTCTTACCCTGCCAACTTTATACTTGTCGCCACGCAGAACCCCTGCCCCTGTGGCTTTGCCTCTGACCCTACAAGGGAATGTACGTGTTCGGCTAACGAAATCATGCGGTACCAAAAAAGGATATCCGGACCGCTTTTAGATCGTATCGATCTGTTTGTGGCAGTCGCACCTGTTGATCATGATCAGCTTCTTGCGTCAGCCGGCCAAAGCCAACACGAAGCAGCCGTCGAAGCAATCGTCACCGCCCGCACACTTCAACATGGCCGTTTTGAAGATTCTAGCACCAACTCCTTGCTTACCAATGCAGACATCAAAACGAAAGCCTATCTCAGTAAAACGGCAAAGCTGCTGCTC
>WNFY01003784.1_pt1 | contig 14054 bp, 9 predicted proteins | sample 5400091 | NCBI WGS metagenome assembly WNFY01 (sample SAMN13153364, study PRJNA577476) | soil metagenome | isolation source: 60 cm soil or saprolite under grassland replicate 1 | place: USA:California | collected 2016-06-15 | reverse complement strand
CGCCCGCCGAGGCGACGGCGCGCGGGTACGAGATCTGCTCCGAGCACGATACCAGTGCCGGCTGCTCGGGTCCACCCTCGCGTCCAACGTGTGGCGCCTCGACCTCGAGGCGCGCCGCGGTCCGCTCACCGGCCCGCTCCACGTCGAGCTCGACGGCTTCACCCGCGCCGTCCTCCGCCTCGACGAGCCGCGCCCCCCGCCGCCGCCGCGCCTCATGACCTTCGACGAGGCCACCGCGCGCGGCCTCCAGCTCTGCTCCGAGCGCGGCTACCAGTGCCGCCCGATCGACGCCGCCCTCGCCTCGAACGTCTGGCGGCTCGAGATCGACGCCCGCCGCGCCGACGCCGCAGGGCGCCTCCACGTCGAGCTCGACGCCCTCACGCGCGCCGTCCTCCGCCTCGACGAGCCGCGGCCACCGCCGCCTGGGCCGCGCGCGATGAGCTACGAGGAGGCGACGGAGCACGGCATCCGGGTCTGCTCGGAGCGCGGGTACCAGTGCCGCTTCGTGGACGGGGCGCTCGCCGAGAACGTGTGGCGGCTCGACCTCGACGCGCGGCGCGCCGACGCGGAGGGCCGCCTCCACGTCGAGCTCGACGCCTTCACGCGAGCCGTGCTCCGCATCGACGAGCCGCGCCCCGTCGCGCCGGCGCCGCCGCCCAGGGCCATGCGCGCCCGCGAGGCGGGGGACGTGGGGCTCGCGTGGTGCGACGACCACGGCTACGACTGCCGCGTCCAGAAGACGAAGCTCGTGCGCGGCGGCACGGTCTGGCAGGTTCGGCTCGCCGTGGACGACCCGAGGGGCCAGGTCCGCCTCGAGCTCGACGCCTTCACCCGCGCCGTGCTGGACGCCAAGGAGAATGTCCGCGGGCCGCGGTAGGGCGCCGCGGACGGTGTCTGCATTCCGGTCGACCTGAGCGCAGGGGCGCGCCAGCCCCGAAGTCGAAGGGCGAACGCACATCGGAGCTCGACCATCGAGCGGCGCGGCTGGTGGGACCGGCCGCGCCGCCTCGTTTCAGGCGTTCGCGCCCCCGCCCACCGCCGCGCGCCAGGGCCTTTCTGGGACGCCCGCCTCCCACCGTCCTCCGCTAGGGTGAGCGGCACTTCCACCAAGAGCTGCTCACGAGGAGGGCACGCATGGCCAACATCACGCACAAGGGAAACCCCATCCACACCATCGGCGAGCTGCCGGCCGTCGGCGCGAAGGCGCCCGACTTCAAGCTGGTGGACGGCGACCTGAAGGACGTCTCGCTCGCCACGTTCAAGGGCAAGAAGAAGGTCCTCAACATCGTCCCCAGCCTCGACACGAGCGTCTGCGCGACGTCCACCCGCAAGTTCAACGAGAAGGCGGGCGGGCTTCCCGGCACCGTCGTCCTCGTCGTCTCGTCCGACCTGCCCTTCGCGCAGAAGCGCTTCTGCACCACCGAGGGCCTGAAGAACGTCGTCCCGCTCTCGCTCATGCGCTCGCGCGACTTCGCCAAGGACTACGGCGTCCTCGTCACGGACGGCCTGCTCCAGGGCATCACGGCGCGCGCGGTGGTCGTCCTCGACGAGAACGACACCGTCGTGTACCGCCAGCTCGTGCCGGAGATCGGGCAGGAGCCCGACTATGACGCAGCGTTGAAGGCGGTCGGCAAGTAGGACCGCGCTCTTCACCGGGGCGATGGGTGCGCGCCAGCGCGCAGCCGGCCCGGCGCTCTTCTTCCCCCTCCCCGGTCGGTGCGCTACGCTCCGTCGCGCCCCGGGGAGGGGGCTCCCATGAACGCGTTGACGCTCGTCTTCGCCGCGCTCTGCGTCTTCGCGCTGGCGTACCGCTTCTATGGCCTCTTCATCGCGCGGCGCGTGCTCGCGCTGAACGACGCGCGCCAGACGCCCGCCGTGACGCTCGCGGACGGGCACGACTACCACAAGACGAACCGGTTCGTGCTCTTCGGGCACCACTTCGCGGCCATCGCGGCGGCGGGCCCGCTCATCGGCCCCGTGCTCGCCGCGCAGTTCGGCTTCGCGCCAGGCGCGCTCTGGATCATCCTCGGCTGCGTCCTCGGCGGCGCAGTGCACGACATGGTGGTGCTCTTCGCGTCGGTGCGCCACAAGGGGAAGAGCCTCTCGCTCATCGCGGAGTACGAGATCACGAAGCGCGCCGGCGTCGTGGCGTCGTTCGCGATCCTCTTCATCCTGGTCCTCACCCTGGCCGGCCTCTCCATCGCGGTCGTGAACGCGCTCTTCGAGAGCGCCTGGGGCACGTTCACCGTCCTCGCCACCATGCCGATCGCGCTGCTCATGGGCGTCTGGATGTACGTGTTCCGGAAGGGCGACGTGCTCGGCGCGAGCGTCATCGGGGTCGCGCTGCTCGCGCTCGCGCTCTTCGCGGGCCCCTACGTCGCCGCGGACCCGACGCTCTCGCGCTGGCTCACGCTCTCGAAGCCGACCATCTCGCTGCTCATCCCCATCTACGGCTTCGTCGCGTCGGTGCTGCCGGTGTGGCTGCTCCTCTGCCCGCGCGACTACCTCTCCACCTACCTGAAGCTCGGCACGGTGGCGGCGCTCGTGGTCGGCATCTTCTTCGTGCACCCCGATCTCCAGATGCCGGCCGTGACGAAGTGGATCCACGGGGGCGGCCCGCTCAACCCCGGCCCCGTCTTCCCCTTCGTCTTCATCACCATCGCCTGTGGCGCGCTCTCCGGGTTCCACGCCATCATCGGCACCGGCACGACCCCCAAGATGATCGGCAACGAGAAGGACATCCTCTTCGTCGGGTACGGGGCGATGCTCTTCGAGGGCGTCGTCGCCATCATGGCCCTCGTCGCCGCGTGCGTGCTCGTGCCGGCCGACTACTTCGCCATCAACGCCGCGCCGGCGGTCTTCGCGAAGCTGGGCATGACGCCGGTGCACTTGCCCGAGCTGGCGGCCGCGGTCGGCGAGAAGATCCAGGGACGCCCCGGCGGCGCCGTCTCGCTCGCGGTCGGGATGGCCTACATCTTCTCGTCCATCCCGTTCATGAAGCACCTCGCGAGCTACTGGTACCACTTCGCGATCATGTTCGAGGCGGTCTTCATCCTCACCGCCGTCGACACCGGCACGCGCGTCGGGCGCTACATGCTGCAGGAGATGCTCGGCCACGTCTGGCCCAAGGTGAGCGAGAAGCGGTGGATGCCGGGGATCATCCTGACGAGCTTCCTCTTCACGGGAGCCTGGGGGTATCTCGTCTACACGGGCGACATCACCACCATCTGGCCGCTCTTCGGGATGTCGAACCAGCTCCTCGCCACCTGCGCGCTCATCGTGGGGACGACGATGCTCATCCGGATCGGGAAAGCTCGCTACGCGTGGGTCACGGCGCTGCCGGGGCTGTTCATGATCCCGGTGACGATGAGCGCGGGCTACTTCAACATCAAGAACAACTACCTGCCGAAGGGGAACTACCTCAACGTCGGCATCTCGATCGTCTTGATGGTGCTCATGACGGTCGTCTTCATCGAGGCGTTCTGGAAGTGGGCCGAGCTGCTGCGCATCCGCGAGAAGGTGAAGGACGCCCACGGCGACCTCGTGCTCCTGGACGTCCCGGAGTAGCCGTTCGACCCTCGACCCCGCCCCGGCCGCGCCAGCGCGAAGCACGCCACGCGGCCGAGCGGGCGCAGGGTCGCACGCCTCCGCCCGCCGCGCCGGTATAATCACGGCCGTGCACGTCGCAGGCCGGCTCGCGCCCGCGTTGGTGGCGCTCCTCGTGTCCACGCCCGGAGAGGGCGATCGGGCCGCGCCCGGCGCGCCCGCGCCCGCGGGGCCACCGGTCACCGTGCCCGCGGCCGCGCCGTGGAGCGCGCTCGAGCCGGGGCTCGAGCTGGGGCTCTTCCCCGGGCCGGGCTCGGCGCCCGGCGACGGCAGGATCTGGATCGTCCGCATCGACCCGGCGCGCTTCGACCTGCGGCTCGTGAACGCGTCGGCGGGCGACGCGCGGCCGCGCACCGTGCGCGCGTGGGCCGCGTCGGCGGGCGCGGTCGCCGCCATCAACGCCGGCATGTTCCAGACTGACGGCCTCACCAGCGTCGGCCTGATGCGGACGCGCGCGCACCAGAACAACCCGCGCCGGAGCGCGCGCTACAAGGCCGTGCTCGCCTTCGATCCGATCGCGCCGGGGCTCGCGCCGGTGCGCATCCTCGACGTCGCGTGCGGCGACCTCGAGACCGCCCAGCCCGGCTACGGCACCCTCATCCAGTCGATCCGGATGGTCTCGTGCGACCGCAAGAACGTGTGGGCGCCCGACGCGAAGCGCTGGAGCGCCGCCGCCATCGGTCTCGACGGCGCCGGGCGTGCGCTCTTCATCCACGCGCGCTCGCCCTGGCCCGTGCACGACCTCGTCGACGCGCTCCTCGCGCTGCCTCTCGACCTGCGCGGCGCCATGTACGTGGAGGGCGGGCCGGAGGCGCAGCTCTACGTGCGCGCCGGAGGGCGCGAGGTCGAGCGCCTCGGCGCGTTCGAGGGCCGGGCGCACGAGGAGTCGGCGCTCGCGTGGGAGATCCCGAACGTCGTCGTCGCGCTGCGGCGCGGGCGGTAGAGAGCCGCGCCGCTCCCGCCGAGCCCCGGCGCGGGGCAGGGTCTCTCCCGCGCGCCTCATTCGGCGGCAGTCCCTCGGTGAGCATGTGAGGGGTCGTACAGGACGTGGTCCCTCGAGCGGCAGCCCTACCGGGGCAACCCATTTGCCCGAGCCGCTCGACCGGGAACGGACGTTTGCCCGTCCGTACGATGATCAGCGTATCCCCTTTGACGAGGAGCTCCACATGGCGACCATCGAGAGGCACGTGACACGCGAGCTCGTCGGGCTCGACGCCGGCACCCCGTGCAGCGGCGCGGCGCGGTTGATGAAAGAGGCGAACATCGGCTCCGTCGCGGTGCGCGAGAACGGGCGCGTCGTCGGGATCGTCACCGAGCGTGATCTCGTGACGCGCGTGCTCGCGGACGGCGAGGCGGCGACCCTGCCCATCCGCGATGCGATGCGCACCGACCTGCCGACGGTCGCGCCGTCGGCGAGCGACGCCGAGTGCACGGCGCTCATGCGCGATCACGCGACGCGTCACCTGCTCGTGGTGGAGGGCGGCGAGGTGGCCGGCATCATCTCGATGCGCGACGTCATCCGCCTCATGCTCGACGAGAAGGAGTGGCTCATCGGGCAGCTGCAGACCTTCATCAAGGGGCACGACGGGCCCCGCACCATCGCGGCGACGTAGCCCGTCGTCCGGGCGGACGGCGCACCGACGCGGACGTGCACGTCCACTTCAACGAGCACGGCCACCTCGCCGGCCACGAGGCGCTCGCGAGGCGCGACTCCCCATTCCGGTGAGGAGCGCGACCCCGCAGGCTGGATCCTCCTGGCCCGCCTCTCCACACTCGACAGGGCCGAGCCGCGCGAATGCTGCGCCGCGCCATCGGCGGCTGTGCGGGATGCCGCTCCACGCGCCTGCGCTGCGGGGTGGCATGGCGAGTGCTCCCCCTGCGGCGTGGGCGGGACTGACCCGCCAAGGGGAGACACACGGACATGCGCAAGCTGAGCGTGGTGATGGCAGCTCTGTTCCTTCTCGGATCGGCTCCGGCCTTCGCGCAGGGGGGCGGCGGGTCGACCGAGCAGGGCACGACGGGCGGGGCGACGGGCGGCACGACTGGCGGCACCTCGGGGGCGATGGGCGCCGCCGGCGAGGACGCGGGCACGACGACGACCAAGAAGAGCGCCAAGAAGGCCAAGAAGAGCAAGAAGAAGAAGGGCGCGGCGGCCGCCGACGCCGGCATGTAGCCGAGCCGAGCGCCGAAACGGACGAGGCCGGCCGCACCTGGGAGCGGCCGGCCTCGCGTGTCTTCGGGTTCGCGGAGCGTGAAGCCCGCCCGCGCCTACCTCGGGTCGAACGCGCCCGCGGCCTGCAGGACGCGCAGCGCGGCGAGATCGGCGCTGAGCGCCTCGGACACCTGCGTCAGCTCGGCCGAGAGGAGCGCCGTGTTCGCGTCGGAGACCTCGAGGTAGGTGGCGGCGCCCGCCTTGTAGTTCACGTTGACCAGCTTCTGGTTCTCGCGGGCGAGGTCGAGCTGCTCCTTCGCCTTCTGGCGGTTCGCGACCGCGCTGTCGAGATCGAGCCGCGCGCGCTTCACCTCGTCGAGCGCGCGCGCCTCGGTGCCGGCCCGCGCCGCCTCCGCCTCCCGGACGCGCGCCTGGTTCTCGCGCAGGTCCGACTCGCGCAGCCCGCCGTCGAGGAGCGTCCAGTTGAGCGCGAGCCCCACCGCCCACGAGGTCTGCTGGCCGGTGAAGCCGGTCACGTTCGCCCACTGATACCGGCCGAACGCGCCGAGCGACGGAGCGTAGCGGGTGTAGACGCCGTTCCGGCTCCGCTCCGCCAGCCGCAGGCTCGTCTCCGCGGCCTGGACGTCGGGACGCTGGCGGAGCGCGTCCTGCTCGAGCGCGTCGAGGTTGGCCGGGAGCTGCGGCGAGGGCGGGGCCGCGACCTCGAAGTCCGCGGTCCTCCGGTCGAGCAGCGTGGCGAGGGCGATCTTCGCGCCGAGGTACCCGTTCTCGGCGCGCTTCACGTCCTGCTCCGCGCGCGACCGGTCGATCTGGGCACGCAGGAGCGTGATCTTGGGGGTCGCCCCGGCGTCGTAGCGGACCTTGGCGTCCTTCTCGTGCTCGAGGGCGATCGCGAGCTGGCGCTGCTGGATCGCCACCACCTGCTTCAGGCTGGCGGCTCCGTAGTAGGCCTGGGCCGTGCCGAAGAGCACCTGCCTGCGCCCGTTCTCGACGCTCTGCGTGGCCACCTGCTCGCCGAGGCGGGCCGCGCCGATGCCGTACCACGCCTGCGGCGCGATGAGCGCCTGCGTCACCTGGAGCTGCGCGCCGACCTGGTCCTGCTTCTGGATGGTGGCCTCGACGTTCTGGGTGAACAGGAACACGTCGGTCGCGGGGGGCGCCGGGAGGGCCTGGCCGGTGATCGGGTTATTCGCGGCCTCGGAGGGATTACCGGCCGTGCCCGGCGCGCCGGTGCGCTGAAGGACCGTCGAGAACGCCGGGAACTGGATGTTCACGTCCTCCAGGTTGTTGTGTGTGAAGGTGCCGCCCGCCGTGACCTGGGGCAGGTAGAGGGACCACGCCTTCCAGCCGAGCTCGCGCGACTGGTCGAGGCGCGCGCGCGCGGCCTTGAGGTCCTGGTTCTTCGCCTGCGCCTCGCGGAGCGCGTCCTCGAGCGTGAGCGTGCTGGCGGGCTGCGTCGCCGGGGCTGCCGGGGCCGGAGCGGGAGCGGCCTGCGCGAGCAGGAGCGCCGCCACGATGCCGAACGTCGTCATCCTTCCTCCCTGCGGAAACCGTGCGCCGCGCGTGGCGCGGCGTCGCCGCCCGCCTCGCCGGCGAGGATCTCCTCGCGGTGCGGGTCGTAGGTGGCTGCGGACTTCTTCTTCAGCGTGAAGCGATCCATCCAGGTGTAGACGATCGGCACCACGATGAGGGTGAGGAAGGTGGAGGTGATGACGCCCCCGATGACCGCCATCGCCATCGGCGCGCGGAACTCGGACCCCTCGGCCCGGCCGATGGCGGTGGGCAGCATCCCGAGCACCATCGCCGCCGACGTCATGAGGATGGGGCGGAGCCGGATCGGGCCCGCCTCGAGCAGCGCCTCCGTCATGCTCTTTCCCTGCGCGCGCAGCTCATTCGTGAGGTCCACGAGCAGGATGGCATTCTTCGTCACGAGGCCCATGAGCAGGATGATGCCGATCATCGCCGGCATGCCGATGGGGTTCCCGGAGAGGAAGAGCAGCAGGAGCGCGCCCACGATGGCGAGCGGCAGCGCCGCCATGATGGTGAGCGGGTGGATGAAGCTCTCGAACTGCGACGCGAGCACGAAGTAGATGAAGACCACGGCGACGAAGAGCGCGAGCGCCATGTTCGAGAAGGTCTCGTTCATGCGCTGCGTCTGGCCGCCGAAGACGAAGGTCGTGCCGGCCGGGCGCGGCAGCTTGGCGAGCCCGGCCTGGATGTCCTGGACGGCGTCACCGAGCGACCGGCTCTCGAGGTTCGCCATCACGATGATCTGGCGCTGCCGGTTCATGCGCTCGATCGTCGCCGGGCCCGAGCCCGAGAGGATGTCGGCGACGTCGGAGATGCGCACCAGCTTCGAGGCGGCGGGGCCCGCGCCGAGGCGCCGGCCCGTCTGCGGGAGCGTGAGGTCGGTCACGGTCGCGAGCGTCGCGCGATCCTCGGGCCCGAGCTGGAGCCGGACGTCATAGTCGCGGTCGCCCTGCCGGTACTTCGCGACCACGTCGCCTTCCAGGGCCAGGCGCGCGGTCTGGCCCACCGCCGCCACCGAGACCCCGAGGTCGGCGGCGCGCGGCCGGTCGACGCGGACGTCCGTCTCAGGGCGGCCGGGGCGGAAGCTCATGTCGGCGTCCTTCACGCCGCGCACGCCCTTCACGACGCCGACCACCGCGCGCGCCGTGTCCTGGAGCTGGCGGTAGTCGTCCCCGCGGACGTAGATCATGACCGGCAGCTCGGTGCCCGCGCCCTCGATGAAGCTCACCTCCGCGAGCGTGGCCTTCAGCGCCGGCACGGCGGCGACCCGCCGCCGCAGGTCGTCCTCGATCTGCCACTGGCTCACCTTCCGCTCGCGCTTCTTCGTCGTGTAGACGCGCAGGTTCGCCTTGTTCGCCTCCTCGCCGGGGGCGACGGTCACGAAGAGCGTCCGCACCTCGGGGCTCTCGCGGACCAGGCCCTCGACGCGCCGGGTGACGCGGTCCATCTCGTCCACCGACGTGCCCGCCGGCATCTCGAGCAGGAGGCGGAACTCGCCGCGGTCCTCCGGGGTCATGAACTCCTTGCCCATGAGCGGCGTGAGGGCGATGGAGCCGACGAAGAGGCCCATCGCGGCGAGCATGACCGTGTTCTTGTGCTTGAGGGACCAGCCGAGGAGCCCGCGGTAGCGCACGTCGAGGATGTCGAAGAAGCGCACGATGGGGCCGCTGAGGCGCCCCTCGCGCAGCCGCTCGTGGTGCCCCGGCTGGATGGGCTTCACCACGCGCGCCGACATCATCGGGTCGAGCGTGAAGGAGATGAAGAGCGAGACGAGCACCGCGGCCGTGACCGTGAGGCCGAACTGCTTGAAGAACTGGCCGACGATGCCGCCCATGAAGGCGACCGGCACGAACACCGCCACGATCGTGAAGGTGGTCGCCATGACGGCGAGGCCGATCTCGGCCGTGCCGCGGCGCGCGGCGGTGATGGGGTCCTCGCCGCGCTCCATGTGGCGGTAGATGTTCTCGCGCACCACCACCGCGTCGTCGATGAGCAGGCCGATGGCGAGGGAGAGCGCGAGCAGCGACATCATGTTGAAGGTGAAGCCGAGCCACCACATCGCGAGGAAGGTCGTGACGACCGACGTGGGCAGCGCGAGCGAGGAGATGAGCGTCGAGCGCCAGTCGAGCATGAAGAGGAAGATGACGAGGATCGCCATCGCGCCGCCGAAGAGGATGGCCTCGGTGACGCTGCCGATGTTCTGGCGGATGTAGGTGGACTGGTCGATCGCCTTCACCATCTTCACGTCGGGCGGGAGCGTCGCGGTCAGCTCGGCGACCGTCCGGTAGACGGTGTCCGCGATCTTGACGGTGTTCGTGCCGCCCTGCTTCTGGATCTCGAGCGCGATCGCCTCCTGGCCTTGCAGCCGGGTGCGCACGCGCGCGTCCTTGTAGCCGTCCTCGACGCGCGCCACCTCCGCGAGGTGGACCTGGGCGCCCGTGGCGAGCGTCGCGACCACCACCTGCCGCAGCTCGTCGAGCGTCCGGAACCGCCCGAGCGTCTTCACGTTGAGCTCGGAGGCGCCCGCGTCGATGCGGCCCGCCGGCACGTCGAAGCCGTCGGCGCCGAGCTGCTGGGCGAGACCGGCGAGCGACAGCCCGAGCGACTCGAGCCGCGCCCGGTCGGCGTAGACGTGGATCTCGCGCTCCTGGCCGCCGATGACGTTCACCGCGGCGACGCCGTCGATCGCCTCGAGCTTGGGCTTGATGACGTCCTCGGCGATGCGCCGCGTCTCGGCCGCGTTGTGCGACGACGAGACCGCGTACGTCATGATGGGCTGCGCCGTCGGGTCGATGCGCTGGACGACGGGGTCCTTGATGTCGCCGGGGAGCTTGCCGCGGATGCTCGCGACCTTGTCCCGCACGTCGTTGGCGGCGGTCTTCACGTCCGTCTGGAGCTTGAACTGGATGACGACCGTCGAGACCGAGTCGCGCGAGAAGCTGCGCACCTCGTCCACGCCGTTCACCGACGAGACCTGCTCCTCGATGGCCTTGGTGACGAGCTGCTCCACCTCCTCGGGGCCGGCCCCCGGGTACGGCGTCACTACGGTCACGACGGGGAAGGAGATGTCGGGGAAGAGGTCCACCCCGATGTTGCGCGCGGCGAGCAGGCCGAGCGTCATGAGGGCCACCGTCACCATGACGGTGAAGACCGGCCGCTTGATGCTGATCTCGGAGAGGAACATGGCGTCCTAGCGGAGCTCTGCCTGCGCGCGGGCGCCGGCGGTGGGGGGCGCGACGGCGACCGCGGCGCCGTCGGAGAGCGCGGCGAGGCCGCTCGTCGCCACCTCGTCGCCCTCGGCGAGCCCGGCGCGCACGACGACGCGCCCGCCGTCCGAGGGGCCGAGCTGTGGCTGCACCGCCTCGGCGCGACCGCCGCGCAGGCGGTAGACCGTGACGCCGCCCGCCGCCTCGTAGAGCGCCTCCAGCGGCACGACCAGCGCGCCCTTCGCGAGCCCGACGGTGAGGACGGCATGGGCGAACATGTTCGGGAGGAGGCGCCCCGCCGTGTTGGCGATCTCGACCTCGACGGCGGCGCGGCGCGTCTGCGGGTCGAGGGCGGGCGAGAGGAGGCTCACCGTGCCGTCGAAGAGCTCTCCCGGGAGAGCATCGACCGTCACCTGCGCCGGCTGCGAGCGGGCGAGGCGCACGAAGGCCGCCGCGTCCACGCTCGTCTCGAGCTTGAGCGCCGCGATGTCCTGCATGGTGAAGAGGACCGTGGTGAGCGTCAGCTGGGCGCCCACGTTGACGGGCCGCCGGATGACGGTCCCGGCGAAGGGCGCCACGACGCGGGAGCTCGCGAGCTGCTGGCGCGCGAGCCCGGCTGCGGCCTCCGCCTGCGCGAGCTGCGCCTGCGCGAGCTGGAGCTTCACCCGCGCGCCGTCGACCTGGGCGGGCGACGCCGCGCCGCCCTTCGCGAGCTGCTCGGTGCGATCCCACTCGAGCTTCGCCCCCTCGGCGCCGGCGCGCGCCACCTGCACCGCCGCCTCGGCCTGCTTCGCCTGCCAGCCGATCTCCTCGTGCTCGACCACGGCCAGGAGCTGGCCCGCCTTCACCCGCTGGCCGACCTGGGCGTGCACCGACTCGATGCGCCCTATCACCTTCGAGAGCACGTCGACCTCGTTGCGGGGCCGCACCGTCCCGGTGAGCGCGATGCGATCCGGGACGTCGGCGCGGACGGCGCGCGCGCTCGTGACGAGCGCGGCCTCGCTCCGCCGCTCCTGCGGCTTCACGGCGGCGCGGCGCACGGCGGCGACGCGCACGGCGACGAGCGCGACGAGGGCGGCGGCAAGGGCGGCTGCGGCGATCTTGAGCTTCATGGCTTCGCCTCCGTTCGGGCGGCCTCGGCTTCGAGGCGGTGAGCGAGCTTCTCGAGGATGCGGTAGAGGGCCTTGCGATCGGCGGCGTCGAGCAGGCCGAGGAGACGGGTGAGCTTCCCGCGCAGGTGGGCGTCGAGGTCGCGGAAGGTCGCCCCGCCCTTCTCGGTGAGCCGCGCCCGCACGACGCGCCGGTCGCCCCGATCGCGCTCGCGCTCCAGGTACCCCGCCTCCTCGAGGCGGTCGACGAGCCCGGTGATGGTCTTCTCGGTGATGCCGACCCGGCGCGCCAGCTCGCCCATCGTGAGCGGGCCGTCCTGGCCGAGCCAGATGACGGCGTGGATCTGGGGCGGCGTGAGCTGCCCCTCCTCGCACATGGCGGAGAGGGGATCGCGCATGGGGCGCCGCCGGCTCATCGCGATCATGAGCTCGCGGAAGCGGCGCACCTCCTGCTCGAGCCCACTTTGGGGTGATCCCGGTACCTTGATAGTCCGCATTGCGGACTACCGTCTAGGACGAACGAGTCGAGGTGTCAACGGATCTCTGGAGCGGCGAGACGTCGCAGGTTCACGCTGAGGCGCGTTCCCTGAGCGCTACGTCCTGCACGAATGGAGGGGGGCGTCGCACCGGCGACCCTCTCGGTCAACCGTCCGACGAGCTACGGCTTCCCGCCGAGATCCTCGATCTCGCGCTCGATGTCCTTGCGGTCGTCGGCATCGGGCTTCGCGCGCAGGTAGGAGCGGAAGGCCTCGATCGCCCTCGCCCGCTGGTGGCGGTCCTTGTAGGCGAACCCGAGGTAGTAGTGCGGCATGGGGTTCTTCGGGTCTTCGCGGGCGGCGCGCTCGTACCACCGCAGCGCGTCGCTCGTGCTTCCGCCGTCGTGCTCGGCGCGCGCGATCTTGTAGTAGAGGCCGACCAGCTTCGGGTTCGCCTCCAGCGCCCGGCGGTAGATCGCGATCGCCTCCGAGTGCTTCCCGAGGTGCTCCTTGCAGTCGCCGGCGGCGACCCGCAGGCGCTGCTCCCGCGGCGAGAGCGCGATCGCCTTCTCCAGCTGCCCGAGCGCGTCGGCCCAGCGGCCCTGGCCGGCGTAGAGCCCGGCGAGCGCCTCGTACGGCTCGACGAGCGTCGGGCCGCGCGCCTGCGCCGCGCGGTAGGCGTCCACCGCCTCCGACATGCTCGCCGCGCGCTCCAGCGCGTGCCCGAGCTCGAGCTGGTGCTGCGCGCTCTCCGGCTGGAGCGCGACCGCCTTCCTGAGCTGCTCGATCGCCTGCGGGACCTCGCCCTTCGCGAGCAAGGCGCGCCCGTACCACGACCCGATCTCGGCCGACCCGATCTCGAGGTTGCTCGCCGCGAGGAGGTCCGAGAGGGCGGCGTCCACGTCGCCTGCGTCGAGCTCCACCGCGCCGAGCCGCGCGCGCGAGGCGCCGTCGCGCGGGTCGAGCGTGACCGCGGCCTGCAGCGCCTTCTTCGCGCCCGCGAGATCGCGAGCCTTCCAGAGGAGCTCGCCGTAGGCGGCCTGCGCCGCGACGAGCCGCGGCTGGAGCGCGATCGCGCGCTCCAGCCCCGCCCGCGCGCCGGCGGCGTCGCCGCGCGCCAGCGCGACGCGCGCCAGGCCGAGCTGCGCCTCGGCGTGCGCGGGGTCGATCGCGAGCGCGCGGCGGTAGCCCTGCTCGGCGCCCGCGAGGTCCTTCCGCGCGAGGAGGAGGTCGGACATGCCCGTGATCGCGTCGCCCTGCGCCGGCGACTTCTCGACCGCGAGCTTCAGCTCCTGCTCCGCCGCCTCGAGCTCGCCGCGCCGGAGCCTCGCCTGCCCGAGCGCGAGGTGCGGCTCCCAGGCGCCCGGGTCGCGCGCCACCGCCTGCGCCCAGAGCTTCTCGCCCTCGGCGACCTTGCCGCCCTGGTAGACGACGAGCCCCTTCGCGAAGAGCAGCCGCGCGTCGCCGGGGGATCGCGCCAGCGCGCCGTCCACGACCGTGAGCGCGTCGAGCGCCCGCCCGAGCCCGGCGAGCGCCCGCGCCTGCGCGTCCGCGACCCGCGGATCGTTCCCGGCCGGTCCCGCCAGCGCGGGGGCGAGCGCCGACGCCGCCTTGTCCGGCGCGTTGCGATCGAGCTCGAACGACGCCAGCGCGAGCTTCGCGTCGAGGTCCTCGGGGTCCTCCTGCGCGGCGGCCTCGAGCTCCTTCTCGGCCGCGGCGAGACCGCCCTCGACGTCCGCGCCCAGGGTGCGCGCCAGCGCCTGGCCGAGGGCGGTGCGCGCCCGGGCGCGCTCGCTCGGGCCGGCCTGGCCCTGCGCCCCGGGGGCCAGCACGCGGCGCGCGAGCCCCTCGGCGCGCGCCACCTCGCCCGTCGCGAACGCGAGGCGCGCCAGCTCGACGGCGGAGGCGAGGTGCCGCGGGTCGCTGGTGAGCGCCGCCTCGAAGAGCTTCCGCG
>WNFY01007924.1_pt1 | contig 14056 bp, 10 predicted proteins | sample 5400091 | NCBI WGS metagenome assembly WNFY01 (sample SAMN13153364, study PRJNA577476) | soil metagenome | isolation source: 60 cm soil or saprolite under grassland replicate 1 | place: USA:California | collected 2016-06-15 | reverse complement strand
TTTCTGATCGCGGCAAATTCCAAAAGATGGGCGGACAGTTCATCAACGGACTTCTGCTCTACGGTGAGCCTGGCACCGGAAAGACACTTCTGGCGAAAGCGATGGCTGGTGAGGCGGGAATTGCGTTCATCTCTATTGAAGGTTCGGGCTTCCGTGCCATGTTCTGGGGCGTGGATGTATTGAAGATGATCAGCTTCATTGGGAAAGCGCGCAAACTGGCGCGCGAATATGGAGCCTGCATCGCCTACATTGATGAAATCGACGCGGTGGGGATGTCGCGCGGTGGTGTGATGGGTGGACAAGGCGGCATGGGTATGGGCATGGGTGGCATGATGGGCGGTGGCACTGGTGCACTCACTCGTCTGCTCTATGAAATGGATGGGATTGGTGAATTGACACGCTGGGAGAAGTTGCGCGCACGCTGGTATCAGCTGCGAAAGATTCCTGCTCCTCCGCGTGATTGGCACGTATTGTTCATGGGTTCCACCAACCGACCAGATGTGCTCGACCCGGCGCTCACTCGTCCTGGTCGCTTTGACCGAACTGTGGTTGTGAACAAACCGGACCGCTCCGGTCGCCGCGAAATGGTGAAATATTATGTGAACAAAATTCGCTGCGATGAGTCTGTTGATATTGAAGCAATTGTCAGTGATACATCCTGGGCAACACCCGCGAGAATCATGTCCGCCATCACAAAGGATGCCGTTCGTTTAGCGTTGTTCGATGGGCGTGAAAAAATTGCACAGCATGATATTGAGTTGGCATTCCAGGAACAAGCGATGGGCTTGGAGAATCCTATTGAGGAGATGGAAGAAGACCAACGCCGGCAAGTGGCTTATCACGAAGCCGGTCATGCAGTGATTCAATATTATCTCCGGCCTGAACAACGCATCGTGCGCGTGAGTATTGTTCGCCGATCTGAAGCGCTTGGGTATGTTTTGCCGGTTCCTAACTATGATATCTATGCTCTGCCTCTACGAAGTTTTCTAGCCGATATTATGGTTTCCATGGCTGGACATGTAGCAACAAAAATTTTCCTCGGGGAATATTGGACTGGTGCGACAAGCGATTTTCAACAAGTTCGCGCCCGCCTGTGGCAACTTGGGCATTATGGATATTTTGGTCCGCCAATCGATTTGCAACAGAATATGAGCATCGAGAAAGACAAGACAGAAATTGTTCAAAAATTCTGGCGAAAACTGGAAGATCAGACCACTGAAATCCTGACTCAACACGCGCCGGAAGTCCACGCAGTCGCGAACGCCCTCCTTGAGCACAATGATTTGACGGGTAAGCGTTGTATTGAGATTATTCAATCCGCCGCTGCACAAGGAAATCCGGCCTTTGACAGCGAGCATCTGCTTAGGGCTTTGGTCGAAGAGACAATTATTCAGCCTAATAAACCTTCTGCAGAGGATGAGAATCCGGAAAAGAAACGAAGACCCAAACGAAAAACCATGAAGGCAAATGGTTCGTAGATAAAAAACGGGCTGGGAAATTTCCCAGCCCGTTTTTTCGTCCCTGGAGGGGCGACCCTATAAAATAACCATTTAATTTATACTTATTTCCCGATGTTGGCTCAACAATGAATAACACATTTGAAATCCTGGCAGGTCGTCCCTACGCGTTTCTTATTGCTTCGACCAAAAGGCGAGATAGCCGGGCGTCAGGATGCGCGGCTCCAACTGACCAGATGCTGCGACCACTGCAATGCCCGGTGTTCCATCACTGGCGACAAAAGATAAAACAAGGTTGTTATTATCCGGTGACCAGATCGTCGCCGATTGGCTGTACTGATCGAAATAGGGCAGGATTGCCGCGAATTGCTCGGTGGGCTGGAAGGTAAACAAATCCTTGCTTTGACCAGACTTCACATCCAACACATTTAGTTGCAGTGCCAATTGCTGTTGTGCCTGCCCGCTTGAATCAGTTTGTCCACTGCTGGAGGACGAAGAGCTTTGGATAAGCTTTGGAATGAAATAAGCAACCTTCTCGCCGTTTGGCGACCAGAAGAATCCAAAGGCATCATTTGCTGTATCCTTGAATAGTTCCTTGGATGTCTTCAAGTCGAGAACGTGTAACGTTCCTAATACGCCCGCGCCGATCGACTTTTTCCCTTCGATGTAAGCAAGTTTGTCGCCTTGATTCGACCAGGCAAAACCGGCATTTAGATTGAACGTGCCGATCGTTTTTTGATACTTACCGTGCGCATCTGTAACGATGATTTCATTTTTCTTGGTCTTCGCATCGAGACGCGTCATCAAGATGTGGCTTCCATCTGGCGACCAGGCCGGGGATTGGAACGCCGCCGGCACAGAATCGACACTGTCCTCGGTGATATCAGATCCCACCCTCAGAAAAGCCAGATGATCGGGCGCGGCGCTCTGCGATGATCCAGAGTGAACGATCATGGTCTTTCCGTCTGGTGCCCAAGACCAATAGTAAGGTGCACCGGTATCGATCACGGTGCGATCTTGGCTGTCGCTGGAAACGCTTTGCAGGATCATGGATTGCCCATCCGAAGTAGAGGAGAGAAAGCCAAGATTTGTATTATCTGGCGACCAATATAGGAAAAATGGATGTTCGGCTTTGCTGGAATAAACCTTCTTCGTGCTGCCTTCTACAGACGCAATATACACATCCGATGAATTTATTGTTCCCTGTCCGCTCACGCCTACGAAACCCAGGCTATTTCCATCCGGCGAAAAGGCGGGATATACATAGTAATGAAACGCATCCGTAGCTGTCTTCGGCACAACCGCATCCTTGGTATAAGCGGTCTTGTGCCCTCCTGCCTGGTCCATGGTGTAAATATTCCAATCTGAGCCAATGTATCCAATCAAGCCAGATTTCCGTTCCAGGAACGGCAGCAGCGGACTCTGTGGCACCTGCATATTTTGTGGCAGGCAAGATGCTAGAAATAGCGTCGTAACGAGCAAGGTGATTATCTTTTTCATTTTGTACTACCTAAGACCTTAACCGCTTGTTCAATTACCGGATCATTATCTGGCTGGACCTGGTCCCAGCTGGCAGCTACCTTGACATCCGGCATCACGCCGGTCGTTCCAATCTCTGCGCCGTTCGACAAGCGGAACGATGTGGTCTCGACAAAAATTCGCGAGCCATCCGGGAGATAAAACGCGGATTGTGTTTCCACTTTCCCAGGGGTTTGCTCACCGATAAGCGCGGCGCGCTTTTTCAGTTGCATACTTGCCGCGAAGATCTCTGAAAAGCCGTTGGTATTTTTTCCAACCAGAATGACCAGCGGGATGGTTTGCGAACCAACAACATCCTGTCCCTGCACAGATATCGTTTGTTGTTGGGTGCGGTTATATAAATCCCCAATCGAACCGTTCGAAAACAGGGTGGCGAGCGCTTCGATTGGCCAGTTCTGCGAAGAGTTGGCGACGCGAAGATCCAGGATCAATCCTTTGAGTTGGCGATTGGTCGTCAGAGTCTTTAGACTATTGATTACATCCTGATCCAATCCTTGGTAGCCGATGGGAGGAAAGAGCAAGTAGCCATAGTCTGTGTCCGTAAGTACACTTGCCTCCAATTTTCCTGTGCTGGCTAAACTGGCGCGCTTGACATCCACAGTTCGTTTGGGTTCGCCCGGCGATTGAATATCAAGAGTTACAGAACTTCCTGCGGGTCCGCGAATGCGATTGACCGCGTTCAAGCCTTCCTGCAAATCCACCGGATTCCCATCGATTTCAAAAATGCTGTCATGTGCTTTCAAACCGGCCGCCTCAGCCGGGGATCCTTGAATGACCGAGAGAATCACGATGTGGGGAACACCTTGTTCTTGAAATCCAACAAAAGCACCGATTCCGTCGTAGGTGGCGGTTTCCGCTGTATCGAGTTGAAGCCGTTCTGGGCGCGACTGGTATGTGACACTTCCCTCTGGCAGGGCGGTCCCCAGGCCCTTGAGCAGGGAATTGAACTCCTCCGCCGTTAGCCCAGACTTGATCTTATCGATGTATTTATCATGCAACGCGTTCCAATCCACTTCTGACGTCTTGTAATATATGTAAGAGTCTTGAATATTTTTCCACAATGCATCAAATGTACGTGTCTGATGCTCCTGCAGGGAATAATTAGGACCAAAATCGCCTGCAACCGGTTCATCATTTAAAGGGATCAAGCCGCTACAAGCGGAAACCATGATACTGAACACCATGAATAATGTGGGCAGCAGAACCTTATATCTTTTCATATCATTACCTCTGTTAAATATAAAGCACACAAGTCCAGCGCATAATATTCCCCGTACTTCATAGACTCAGTTACAGGATTCATCCTTACTGAGTCTTACGAAGATTCCTTGGATTCAACACGGAGATGAGCTTGATTCCTCTGCCCAGTGCGGCAGCAGATTCTGAGTCCAACTCCACCCAGTGAAAGCTGCGGTGTTCCGAATATGGGTCGATGCGGACAACGGTTCCATCAAACCAGCCCTCGCTGCCCCACGTTTTGGAATCCAGATAAACCTGGACGTGGTCGCCCACACGAATAGGATCGCTTATCGCCATTTGCGCAAATTCGCGAATAAAAATAATCCAACTGCGATTGCCGTCATGATCCCGCCATTGATTGCCCACTGTGGATCACCGGTCATTAAACTGCCGGGCAACACATTGATTCCCTGCAGGAAGAAAACAAGTCCCCCGAGAAAAATCACCCCTCCTACGATATTTAAGAGCAATTTCATAATCTCTCCTCCAAGATTTGCGTGATTATACTCGCTGGTTTTCGGGAGAATGAACTTCGTTCTCGCCCAGCCGACCATTAATTCCGTTGAGTAGACGTAGCCTGCCCGTAGACTTTTCCTGTCACTCTTTAAATACGAAGTCGTTAAGTGAAACGGATTTGAAACGAGCAGTTAAGAATATTTGAAAGCGTGATAAAATAGAACACTCGTTCGTACAAACCAACTCAGACCCCTAATAAAATAAAATGACATTTAAACTTCGTGCCCCGTTTCAACCGATGGGCGATCAGCCCGAAGCCATTCAGGGACTTGTGAATGGCGTGCGTGCAGGCAAAAAACATCAGGTATTGCTCGGTGCCACCGGCACAGGCAAGACCTTTACCATTGCGTCTGTGATCCAGGAACTACAGAAGCCAGCATTGATCATGGCGCACAACAAGACACTCGCCGCACAACTATATGCCGAATTCAAGGAATTCTTCCCTGAGAACGCCGTTTCGTATTTCGTCAGTTACTATGACTATTACCAGCCGGAAGCCTACGTGCCACGGCATGATCTTTATATTGAAAAAGAGACCGAGATCAACGAAGAGATTGAACGCATGCGTCTCGCTGCAACGACTGCGCTGGTTTCCCGGCGCGATGTAATTATTGTTGCCTCGGTCTCCTGTATTTATGGATTGGGAAATCCGGAGGAGTTCAATAAAGGATCTGTGAACTTGAAGGTCGGAGAATTGTATCGTCGCAATGCGTTGCTCAGGCGGTTGATCGAGTCACAGTACCAGCGCAACGATATGGAGCTTCGCCCGGGCACCTTCCGTGTGCGCGGCGATACACTCGAGATTATTCCCGCTTACGAAGACAAAAAGGGATTTCGCATTGCATTCTTCGGTGACGAAGTGGAACGCATTATGCAGTTTAGTCCACTTACCGGTGAAATATTCGATGAGCCGAATGAAGTTGCGATCTATCCCGCCAAGCAATTTCTTTCAGATGCTGAAAAGACTAAAGAGGCAATGGCTGATATTGAGACCGAGTTGACAGAGCGCCTGGCGCAATTTAAAGAAACTGGCAAGTACCTCGAAGCCCAACGTCTCGAACAACGCACACGTTATGACTTGGAGATGTTAAAGGAAGTTGGATATTGTTCTGGGATTGAGAACTACTCGCGTCACTTTGACCGTCGCGCTCCCGGCACACATCCCTGGACGATGATTGACTTTTTACCCAGTGATTATCTGTTGGTGATTGACGAGAGCCATATGAGTATCCCGCAGATCCGAGGCATGTATAACGGCGACCGCGCCCGCAAGGAAACTCTCGTTGAATATGGATTCCGGTTGCCAAGCGCCGTCGATAATCGTCCATTGAAGTTTGATGAGTTTGAACAGGTGATGGGCGACACGATCTATACTTCCGCAACTCCGGGGCCCTATGAAATGAACAAGGCAGATCAAGTTGTGGAGCAGATCATTCGTCCGACAGGATTGGTTGATCCTGAGGTGGAGGTACGACCTACCAAAGGACAGGTGGACGATTTGGTCGGCGAGATTAGGCAGCGGGTCGAAAAAGGCGAACGTGTCCTCGTCACCACTCTCACAAAAAGGATGTCTGAAGATCTTTCAGAGTATCTGCAGGAACTTGGAATGAAAGTCCATTACCTGCATTCGGAAGTGGAGACACTCGAGCGCATCGGAATTTTGCGTGATTTGCGTTTAGGTGTTTTTGATGTGTTAGTAGGAATCAACCTCTTGCGCGAAGGACTCGACCTGCCCGAAGTATCACTAGTCGCGATCCTGGATGCCGACAAAGAAGGCTTCCTGCGCTCAGGTACTGCGCTAATCCAGACGATCGGCCGCGCGGCGCGGCACTCGAGCGGACGTGTGATTATGTATGCCGATCGTATGACCGACTCAATGAAGTTCGCGATTGACGAGACCAATCGTCGCCGTGCAAAACAGGTGAAGTATAATGAAGAGCACGGTATCATCCCGATCAGCATTCACAAGGCGATCCATGATCTTACCGAGGAGATGTCAGTCAAAGCGGTTGGCGATGCAAAAGGGGAATATCGAGTCAAGAGCGCGGGTGGATTGCCGCGCAATGAATTGCAGAAGATCATCGAAGACCTTGGACAACAAATGCGGGATGCGGCAAAGAATCTTGAGTTTGAAAAAGCCGCAGCCTTACGTGATGAGATGTACGACTTGAAAACTCTCCTCGCGGAAGATGAGTCGCTGAAACCCTGGGAGAGAATCAAACTGCTCGCCGGAGAAGAATAAATCACTGTAGGGGCGGATCGTCGAAGATACTCGTAGAGTGCGATCCGCCCCTACAGAAACCCACATCCGGCAGAAAGGTTAGGGAGATCTTGGACCGGAATTTTATCAGTAGACGTTTCCCTCATCGAAGTGAAATCATCCCTGTTCTTGGTGCAGCCGTTTTTGCATGTTTCAGCTGGACAATCCTCGGTTTTATCAACAAGCTTTCCTCTTTTCTCCTTTACTTCAATCTTGGGGAAATCCTGGCGATCTTTGCCTACATGATGGCATTTGCTCTGTTGGAAAGTATGGCTTTCACCGGGCTTGTTGTGCTGATCAGTGCGCTTCTCCCTCCCAATTGGTTAAAGGAAGGTTTTGCTTTCAAGGGGTTTATTATTGCCGTGGTAGCGACGGTAACGGCGATCCTGTTTCAACACGCGCTGCGGGATGATTTTCCTTCGACGCTCATGTTGTTGACCAGCTCTATTGTTCCATTATTAGTGATCGCGATTCTGATCTTTGGGATTCGTTCGATGCCACGAGTCCAGAATCTTCTGCTCAATATTGCCGACCGACTTTCCATATTATTGTTTCTCTATCTACCAATCGGCATTCTCTCGCTCCTGGTGGTTGTGTATCGAAATCTTTTATAGGTATAGTACTGTATGCCAAAATTTAATGGATTATCGCGGCGCGAGTTTCTCAAACTTGTTTCTTTGGCGCCAGTGGGAGTTTACTCCCGCCCGCTTTTGAAAATGGCAAAGATGGCGAAGGATCCAAACGCGAAGAACGTCATTATCCTTGTTTTCGATGCTTGGTCACAACGCAATACTTCGCTGTATGGCTATCGACGTCATAACATGCCGAATCTGGAAGCGTTCGCTCAAAATGCAACCATCTTCCATAACCATTATTCCACGGGGACATTCACCGTTCCCAGTACCGCTACGATCTTTACCGGTGTCCATCCATGGTCGCATCGTGCTTTCCAGTTGGGCGCTGGTATATCACGCTCTCAACTAGCACATACGATGTTTTCCGTCGCTGCACCCACGCACTCCACCCTGGCATTCACACAAAATAAGCTGGCGGATCAAATCTTGTACCAGGTGGAATCTGACCTTGATCAACATCCTCACACATGGAATTTCAATGTACAAAATGGCAATCTCTATACTTTGCCAATCTTCAAAAAAGACCTGCGTATCGCATATGCTAGTCTCGATGACAACATTGTCCAGCACGGTACTGGCTACGACTCATCTTTGTTCTTTGGTCCTCTCTATCGTCTTCGCACTCTTTATAAGCAATTGAAAGTTAAGGAAAAAAATGGAGCAGAGTATCCGAATCATCTGCCGCAATCTCCAGGCTTTTTCCTGTTGCCGGACGTGATCGATGGCGCGATCGGTTTGCTAAAAGGCATTCAACAGCCGACCCTGGCATACATCCATTTCCTGCCGCCACATGAACCCTATGCCCCGACAAAGGAGTTTTTTGGATCGTTTTCGGATGGATGGTACCCTGCCGATAAACCGATCCATGAACTCTCGGAGAAGAGAACAAAACCTGAGAAGATGCATGTCCAACGCCAATACTATGATGAATTTATTGCGAGCTGGGACCATGAAGTGGCAAGGTTATTCCAATATCTGAAGGACTCAAGACTGACTGAAAATAGTTATATCTTTGTAATGGCTGATCATGGAGAATTATTCGAGCGTGGCGATTTGGGACATGTGACAAAATTAGTCTATGATCCGGTCGTTCATGTTCCCCTGATGATTTTGAGTCCCGGTCAGACGCAACGGGAGGATGTTCACGGCTTTACGAGTCACGTGGATCTCCTGCCGACCATTGCCCAATTGACAGGAAACCCAATCCCCGAATGGGTGGAAGGAAAGCTGCTTCCGAAATTTGGTGGTATGGAAGATGATCATCGCAGTCTCTTCTCGATGGACGCAAAGATGAATTCATCGTTCACGCCGATGCTTAATTTTTCCATGTCTATTACGCGCGATCATCACCGCCTGGCATATTACTGTTATCCAAACGAAGTGATTAGAGAATAAATGATTAGTCCAAAAAAATCGCTGCAGCATTTGCACCCCCTGAATTCGCCAGGTTTCCGTTGGATCCTGTGGTCTCGTTGCTGATGGAACAGAAATTTTATTGGTGGAGATTGGCATGCATCACTTGGAAGGTCTCACACGGCGTGATTTTCTGAAGCTGATTTCATTGGTTCCCGCAACAATCTATAGCCGCCCAATCATGAAATTGGCAGGCAACGCAAACGTTGACACTCCGAACGTTATCATCATCGTCTTTGACGCGTGGTCGCAGCACAATGTTTCCCTGTATGGCTATCGCCGACGAACTATGCCCAACCTTGAAAAGTTTGCTGAAAACGCGACGATCTTCCATCGTCATTATTCTCCGGGAGTCTTTACAGTTCCCAGCACAGCCTCTCTTTTGACCGGATTGTATCCATGGTCGCATCGTGCTTTCCAGTTGAGCGCTGGAATCTCCCACACGCACACCTCGCATTCGATATTTGCGGCATTATCTCGCACACATTCCACTCTCGCATTTACTCAGAATGAACTTGCGGATGAAATCCTTTTTCAACTTGAAGCAGATTTGGATGAGCATGCAACGGCCCGGCTCTTCGACGTGCAGCGTCCGAATTTATATGGTGCTCACATTTTCGATAAAGATCATCGGATAGCGTATGCCAGCCTTCATGATAATTTGGTTCAACTCGGCTCGGGCTTTGATTCTTCCATGTTTTTTGGTCCCCTCTATCGACTTCGGAGGACCCGAGAGCGTACCCAAATCAAGCGACAATATAAACGAGATTATCCGCTGGGCTTGCCCCGAACCCCTTCATTCTATTTGTTGAGCGATGTGGTGCAGGGAGCTATCGATCTCTTGAAAGGAATTCAGCAGCCTGCATTGACGTATCTTCACTTTTGGACACCGCACGAGCCTTATGCTCCGAGCAAAGATTTCTTTGGAACCTTCTCAGATGGCTGGAATCCTCCCGAGAAGCAGGTGCACTCGCTTTCGGATGAGAAAAATAACATCGACAAACTCCGTGTACAGCGCAGATACTATGATGAATACATTGCGAATTGGGATGATGAGGTTGCACGATTGTTCCAATTCCTGAAAGAATCGCGCCTGACCGAAACAAGCTACATTATCGTTACGGCCGATCACGGCGAAATGTTTGAGCGTGGCGAATTAGGTCACCGGACGCGAACGCTTTATGATCCGGTCATACATATCCCATTGATTATTCTGTCTCCGGGGCAAACGCAGAGAAAAGATGTTCATAGTTTTACAAGCAGCATTGACTTGTTACCTACACTGGCAAACCTGACGGGGAACCCAATTCCTGATTGGATAGAAGGAAAGCTTTTACCCATGTTTGGAGGAGCGGAAGATGATCGGCGCAGCATTTTCTCCATGGAGGCGCGGACGAATTCATCGTTTACCCCACTAATTCATTTTTCCGCTTCCATCACCCGCGACCATCATCGCCTGGTGTATTACCATTATCCGAGACTCAAGTATGAAAATTATGAATTTTATGATCTGGATGCAGATCTCGAGGAAATGAATGATCTATATCCATCCTCTCCATCCCTTGCCAAGGAGATGCAGGATGAGCTGCAACAGAAAATATCGGAGGTGGACAAGCCATTTCAGCATAGCAGTTTGTAGCCGGATATCGTTTATCCATTACATGAACGAACAACCTTACCGTTTGACTCGACACGAATTCCTCAAACTGATTTCCTTGATGCCACTAGGAATATATTTGCGTCCGCTGTTGAAGCTTGTAAAGCGGGCAAAAGACCCCAACGCCAAGAATACACCTGCACTTGCGCCAGGTGCAAGTGTTATTATCCTGGTTTTCGATGCCTTGTCACAACAGCATGTTTCGCTCTACGGATACCCACGCCCTACCACGCCTAATCTGGATGCGTTCGCCGAAAAAGCGACCGTCTATCACAACCACTTTTCGACCGGGACTTTTACTGTTCCCGGCACATCTAGCATTCTAACGGGGATGCATCCGTGGTCGCATCGCGCGTTTCAATTGGGTGGAGGCATCGCTCCGGCTCATGTGGATCATACAATTTTCGCCGCATTATCGTCCACGCATTCGACCCTGGCATATGCCCAAAATAAATTCGCGGACCAGATCCTCTATCAGGCTGAAGAAAATTTGGACCGGCACATACACAGCTGGTCATTCAACAGGGAATATGCAAGCCTGTATGGCGCTGCTGTTTTCGATAAAGATGTTCGCATGGCATATGCCGGTCTTGAAGATAACCTCATACAAAAAGGGATAGGGGATGATGCCTCCCTGTTTTTTGGTCCATTGTATCGACTCCACATGTTGTGGGATCGGATGCAAAACAGGAAGAAATATCGAGCTAATTATCCACACGGCTTGCCGGATGCGATGAGTGAATTCTTTACGTTTCCAGATGTTATTGATGGAGCGATCCATTTGTTGCAGCGGATTCAAGAGCCGACGCTCGCATACCTCCATTTTTTTCCGCCTCATGAACCGTCCGCTCCAACTGCGGCTTTCTTCAATCGCTTTGAGAACGATGGATTAAAGCCTCCTGTCAAGCCTATCCATGATCTTTCTGGCACGAAATATGAGCCAGCGAAACTTAAGGATGAACGGCGCTTTTACGATGAATACATTGCCAGTTGGGATGACGAGGTGGGCAGGTTGTTCAAATTCATAATCGATTCGGGCTTAATGGAGAATAGTTATATTCTCATCACATCCGATCATGGTCAGTTGTTTGAACGCGGTGAGTTGGGACATTGGACATCCTTGATCTACAACCCAATCATCCATGTCCCATTAATTATTCGGAGTCCCAACCAAATCACCCGCCACGATGTTCACGCGAGCACCAGTAGCGTGGACTTGCTGCCTACGATCGCGCAGTTGACGGGAAATCCGATCCCAGTGTGGGCGGAGGGAAAACTTCTGCCAAATTTTGGCGGTGAGGAGGATGAAGGTCGCAGCGTATTCTCTATGGATGCAAAATCTGATTCAGCGTTCGCCCCGCTGATTATGAACGATATGAGTTCTATGATCTGGACGCTGACCCGGATGAACTGAAGGATTTGTATTCTGCGCAGCCATCCCTCGCGAAAGCAATGCAGGATGAATTGCGACAGAAAATATCAGAAGTTAACAGACCATTTCAGAAGAATGGTTTATAGGTGCTATGTCCATGATCTGGGGAACGTGTGTTGACTATTTGATATTCTTACCTCGATCTTGTGCATTTCTTTACAAAATCTTCATAATGGGGGAGTATCCTGTGGGCATAATAATCACCACAGGAGATAAAACAATGAAGAAAACAATTCTAATTACAAGTCTCGTTTTATTGGCATTGGCTGCCGTCGGCGTCGGTGTCGTGTTTGCCCAAGGTACAAAACCTCCATCACAGAATGGCTACGGCTGGATGCATGATTATATTGAACAAGCACTCGCTGCAAAGCTGGAGCTTACGGACGCCCAGGTGGAAGAGCAATTCGCCGGTGGTAAAACCCTGTACCAGATTGCGCTCGACAATGGCATCAAGCAGGAAGACCTTGCAACATTTATGACCGACGTTCATAAAGATGCATTCGCCAGGGCAGTTAAGAACGGAGTCCTGACTCAACAGCAGGCGGACTGGATGCTACAACGCATGCAGACCCGCAATGGGTTTGGAATGGGTAACTGTCCAATGCTCGACGGACAGGGAGCGTTCGGCAATGGACGTGGAGCAAAATCCATAGTTGAATCATTGAATCAAAATCGCCCTGAAACTCAGGGCGATTTTTTGTTTATCAATCAAATTTCAATATTTCGCGTTCCTAAGGGAATAATCATGACACTGGCCTTCACACGATGTCTTAAGTTGCTGATGACAGTTCCATGGAGCAGGTCGGAAACGCCGCGCTCTCATCCCGTATTTTTTCTTGATCTATTGCTCTAGCTTTTCTTCCAGTGGAATTAACAAAATGGGAATGCGTGTCCGACGCGCAACATTCGGGGAGACACTGCGCGCCCAGAATGCATCCATGCCTGCGCGGCGATGCGTACTCAACACGATCAAATCTGCCTTACTGCGTTCTGCCACATTGACGATGGTTTGTGCCGGGTCACCACGTGCAATCTCTGCCGATGTACGAAAGCCTTCGCCGATCAATTCATTGAGGTGTCCTTGCATATGCTCTTTCGCTTGGTTTTCTTTGATATCCAAAATTGCGTTTGTCGTCCCAGGAAGAAGACTGCTAGCCGCGGCCTGTTCGCCCGTCAGTGTGCTAAATGTAGGTATGACACATAAGAGATATAGTTCCGCACCGTAAGCCTTAGCCAGATGCTTGGCAATGGGTAAGCTGTCATCGTGCATTGATTCGCTATCTAAGGGCAGCAAGATTCGGCGTAGTTCGAACGGTTTTTGCTCGGACGTCATTGGTTGAATCAGGAGCAAGGGTGTTGTGCCTTTCGCGACAACCTGCAGGGCAATCCTGCCAAAAAGCAAATCACGGATTCCGCCACGTCCGTGTGCGGACATGATGATCAAGTCCGGCCTGAATTCACCGCTATGCTCGACAATACTTGACGCAACATCCTTGACCTCGGAACCGTGGACATGCCAGTTGACATTGGTCCCAACTGGGAACGATTGCTTGACTAACTTCTGCAAGTAGGCTTCGGCTTCTTCAGGCTTGGTGAGGTGACGCTCATGGTGAACTGCCTCTGGTGCATTTTGTTCAATAACGTGTAGAAGTGTTACTGGAGAATTAAGATTTTGGGCAAGCGACGCCGCGATAGGTAATGCGGCTTCAGCGAGATGCGAACCATCAAGAGGAATGAGAATGCTTTTGAACATAGGGTTATCCACCTGTTGCGATTTGATAAAGCAGGAAAACATTAAGGGCTACGATCAGTCCCGCCACAACGGATGCGATGACTGTAGTGTATCTGTGGTTGACCAATTCTCCCATAATATCCTTGCGGCGGGTGAACATCACCAGTGGGATGATA
>WNFY01003782.1_pt1 | contig 14059 bp, 9 predicted proteins | sample 5400091 | NCBI WGS metagenome assembly WNFY01 (sample SAMN13153364, study PRJNA577476) | soil metagenome | isolation source: 60 cm soil or saprolite under grassland replicate 1 | place: USA:California | collected 2016-06-15 | reverse complement strand
AGTAGCGTGGACGTGAAAACGGTGAACCAACTACGGATCTCCGCCACTCGGCATGACCTAAGGGGCTGGACGTCAGAGAACTACCTCTTCTCCAGCGAAAGGAAGAGTGTTTTCTCTTGACATTCCCTTTTATAGAACCAGCCATGAATATTAGCGCCTCTATGACGTGCAGGTAACAGGGAGAAAAAAATATGGCGAAATTCTGGAATCTGATTATCCTGGGTCTCCTCTTCCTGGGTGCAGCCTTATCTGCGTGGGGGCAAACCGAACATCCCTCCCTTGATCCCGAGGTCGCGGCTCGCCGGGCCGCGCGAACCAAGCCTGACTTTTCACTGAAGATCCGCGCCAAAGAGAGCGCGGTCAAAGTGGGATCGCCCGTGACGATCGAGGTGACGGTCACGAACTTGCGGGATGAAGAAATCACCATGAACACCTTCTCGAAACCGTCGATGGATCAGATCGTCTTGCGCGACGCCAATGGAAACCAGTGCCTTACACAACTCGGCAAGGATGTCGCTGCCGGGAAGGCTCGGCTGACCGGGCACTCCCAGTTTTTCTTCGTCCAGCCGGGGAACCCTCAGCTGCGTGGGTTCGTTCTCAGCGAGGACTTCTACGATCTCACTACGCCCGGGAAGTACACCCTTCAGTTCCGCGTGTACGATGAAGTCACCAAGACCTATGTGAAGTCGAATACCATCACCTTTACCATGACGCCTTGAGATAAGGGGAAACGACCTGGGTGAGCTACGTGCAGGTGTCCCACTTGGATTGGACAAAAATAGGGGACAGTCGGAACTGACCCAGAAACGCCACCGGGGAAATGTTGCCAAAGAACGTCTTGACACGGGCTACGTCGTTAGGGCTGAAAGAGGCTGCGTAAAAGCGAAATGTGCGACAATGTCATGCTACAGGCGCTGAAGCGCGTCATTCATTCAGAACAGCTTGCGGGACGCTGAAGCACCACTCTTCCACGGTATCGCAGGCTTTGCGGGTTTTACGCAGCCTGCTGAGGGACAATGATGAACTCAAGGTGTTGCCTGATCTTTCTGGCCACGATATGGGCCGCGGTTGCTGCCGCGGCACAGCAGGGTCAACCGCAAGAATATCCCTCCATCCAGAACTTCCTGCGCGTCAACAACCAAACCTGCACCGGGGGCCAGCCTTCAGCGGATGACCTGGAAAAATTGAAGGCCGAGGGTGTCAAGGCGATCATCAATTTGCGCCAGCCCTCTGAATACAACTCTGATGAGGAAGCGGCGAGAGCGAAAGAACTCGGATTGCGCTACTTCCTTATCCCGGTCAACGCTGCGGAGCCGAAGGATGAGCAGGTGGAGGAATTTCTAAAAGTGACTGCGGATCCCGGGAATCGGCCGGCATTCATCCACTGCCGGACCGCGAATCGGGTCGGCGCATTCTGGATGATCCGGCGAGCGCTGGTGGACGGCTGGAAGGTCGAAGAATCCGAGGTCGAAGGCAAGAAAGTCGGCCTGCACAGCCCGATTCTGATTGAATTTGCCCGCGGCTACATCGAGCGTCACGCCAAGAAGCCAAATTAGTGGTTTAAGAAGTGACGAAAGACCTCTCCATTTCACCTACAGCCCTACCCCTACGAGAATTAACTGAACCAACTGCAACAATTCAGAAACGCATCTGATCCTGCGATCGTTTGATCGTGAATTCTCAGTGGACGGTACTGCTTCTATGTCTCGCAATATTCGCGCGTACTTTCTTTCCTTGGTGGCGATCTGCGCCAGCGCAGTTCCGGCCTCGACTCAGATCACGTCATCATCGGCAGCCGGCTCAGCCACAACTTCGTCATCCCCGGTTGCCTTCATATACGTCAGCAGCTACCAGGGGAACAACGCCAGTGTGATTCAAGGATACGCGGCTTCTACCAATGGGACGCTCACCCGCATGCCTGGCGCGCCGTTCCGCTGGAGCGTTAACTACTTGGCAGCCACCCGAAACTGGCTGTTTGGCATTAAGAGCACCGACCCGGCGAGCGGCCAGCAACTCATTGACTCATTCTCTATCGCAGCCAACGGCGTGCTGGCGAAGAAAAACGAAGTCGACGCGTCTACATCAGGTGGAGCGCTGGTAAGCCTTTTCCTCGACCACACCGGGTCCACCCTTTACGCGGATTCCTACGACGCGAATAACTCTTATCTTGGCTACAAAGTGAACCACTCCACCGGCTCGCTTTCCTTTGTCGATGTGCTACAGGGAGGCCCGGCTAACAACCCGCGGGTAAGCTTCATCGGAAACAATATCTACGCTTACGGGTCGAGTTGCTATCACTTCGATCCCGCGATCATCGGGGTACAACGCGCCAGCGACGGAACACTCTCCTATGTGAATGGCAACCAGACACTGCCAGTGGAAAAATCGGGCGGCTTCTATTGTCCGTGGCTGGCAGCCGCCGATCCGACCAACCATCTTGCGATTGCATTGCAGCCCTTCAACTCCGATTGGAGCAACGACGGCCCCTGGCAACTGGCGAGCTACACTGTGGATGCATCGGGGAATGTGACGACGGAGAGCACCGTCGAGAATATGCCCAGCATCGGGGTAGGGAGCGTGACTGATTACCGGATGTCGCCTTCGGGCAAGTACCTGGCGGTCGGCGGAGTCTCTGGACTACAGATTTTCCGGTTTCACGGAGCAAACCCGATCACGAAATTCACCGGATTGCTGACTGCCAGCCCCATTACTCAACTCTACTGGGACAACGCCAATCACCTCTACGCAATCAGCCAAACCGCGGGCAAGTTGTACGTGTATTCGGTTAGCTCAACCCAAGTGACGCGGGCGCCCGGATCGCCGCATATCATCACGGTCCCGCAGAACATGATCGTAATTCCGAGATGAGATGGGGGCCAGCTGAGGGGCTGGCCACCCCTTTGGCTCTGATTTTACGTGACCAAGATTCTAAATGTGGACGGCCCCACGTTCTGAGAGTTTTCCAAGCCTGGGTACTTGTGCAGTCGGGAACGTCAAATCTCAAGGCGGCGACGTTTATGGCCCCACCCCGTCTGCCGGGGCATCCAGCTCAAGGAGAAACCGTTTCCCGACCCTGACCGCGGCGTATCCAGCCCGCTAAACCCAAGTCTAGGATGGGCTTGACACCTAACCGGTTAACCGCCATGCTAACTAGCTAATTGGGAGAGACCATGGCCGAAGCCTCACCAGAGAAGCGCTCGACGCGTCGGTTTGCGCTTCGTCTGCCAGTTGCGGTTAAACAAGAACACGCCAGCCCGGAACAACAAGCCGCCACGAGCCGCGATGTAAGTGCGCGTGGCATATGCTTTTACGTGGAGTCCGCAGTCGAAGCCGGCGCCGCCATCGAGTTCACGCTCACCCTTCCGCCGGAAATTACCCTCACTGAAAGCATTCATGTCCGCTGCAAAGGCAAGGTAGTCCGCGTGGACGAACCTGGTGACGACGGTAAGGTCGCCGTAGCGGCAGTCATTGAAGAATACGAATTCCTGCCTCAGAGTTAGAATTTAGGCGTGCCGGAGTAACCTACTTCCCCACCGGCATCTTAAAGTTTGTTTGGGATGGTGTCTTGCCGCGTCCTTATTACCAGCCTATCGGGTCACTGATACTTGGCGCCGTTTTGGCCGCCGGCGCTTCCGTTTGGGCACAAATGCCGGTCGACAAGGGTGCGCCCGCCACCCGTGTCCGCTCGGTGCGGGTGATTCCCGGCGGCGATGGGCCGGCCATCGAAATCATCACTACGCGTCCCATTACCCCGCAAATTATCACCCTGACGGACCCATCGCGCCTGGTGATCGATTTGCCCGAGTCCTGGCTATCGGAGCGGAAGGCGATTGACTTTCGCAGCGATCAAATCGATGGGATCCGCGTCAATCAGTTTCAAAATGTCCCTCCCATCGCCCGGGTGGTAGTGGACCTGTCGCAACCGATCGGCTACAGCTGGGACGCAGCTGGCAACCGCCTGATGATCCGGTTGAAGCCGCTCGAACAGAAGATTGCTCCAGCGCGGGAGAGCGCGACCGATTTGGCAGTGGTCTCGGGAAATGCCACCGTACAGGCCATGGCACGTACGGAAGGCCAGGGATCATCGTTGACGTCGGGCAATGACACGGCAGTCATGCACCTTCCCCGCGGAGGGCAGGTACGAGTTTGCCCCGGGACCACGGTTTCGGTGAACTATTCGAAAAGCGGCCGCGACATGCTGTTGGCCATGAATACCGGCGCGCTCGAAGCCCACTATGTGCTGGATTCGTCGGCGGATGCGGTCATGACTCCGGACTTCCGTATCCTTTTTGCCGGCCCCGGAGAATTTGATTTTGCCATCAGCGCCGACTCTCAGGGCAATACTTGTGTGAGGTCGCTCCGCGGAAACACTGGCTCCGTGATTGTTTCCGAATTGTTGGGAGACGGAACTTACCAGGTGAAGCCATCCGATGAGGTGGTTTTCCACGGAGGGCAAATCGGGCAGCGCAGCACAGCGGTTCCCGCCAATTGCGGATGTCCTGAACCCGTGATTCCTGAGTTGCTGGCTTCGGCAGAACAGCCGCCTTCCGCGGTCAACCTTCCGCCGGCGGAGGCCCATAGCACAATGACCCAGCCTCTTCCAGAGTCGGACAAAGTCCATATCAAAGTAGATGCGCCGTTTGTCTTTCGCGGGAGCGATCCGACGGCCCAATCTGCGCCCGATTTGGCCCGACTTTCTTTAGCCTGGGCCGAGCGATTCGAGCCGCTGGAAGTGATGGTGCTGCCGCCCCCGCCGCAAATGATTGCAGCCAAGCCTAGGAACAGCGGTTTCTTGGGGAAGATTAAAGGCTTCTTTGCCGCGATGTTTCGCTAGAGCCGAATGGGGCTTACTGATTGGTTCCTTTGCGGGTTCCTGTTACTAAGGTTCATTGCCCGCGATTCTGCACCCCGCATATAATTTCCTTACTCTCTTCCATCGCTGAGGGAATTGTTGTCCATGACCAAGGCAACTGCGGCAAGCCCGGAGCCGGACCACAACCGGCAGGGGCAGGAACTGGAAATATTTCACGGTGTGGCCAAGGCCCTCACCTCTTCGCTGGACCTCGACTCCATCCTGCAAACCATTATGGAAAAAATGGCCGAGTATTTTCAGCCGGATACCTGGTCCCTGCTGATGGTGGATGAAGAGAAGAATGAACTCTACTTCGCAATTGCGGTCGGCACGGCCGCCGAGGCCCTGAAAAATGTCCGCCTCAAAGTGGGCGAAGGTATCGCGGGATGGGTCGCCAAAAACGGCGAGCGCCTGATTGTTCCCGACGTCATGACCGATCCGCGTTTTGCCAAGCGCATTGACGAAATGACCAAGTGGGAGACGCGCTCGATCATCTGTGTGCCCTTGCGTTCCAAGCTGCGGGTGCTGGGTGTCATTCAGCTGGTCAACGTGCATCTGGAGCACTTCACCGACCAGGAGACTTATTTCCTGCAATCCTTATGCGATTATGCCGCGATTGCCATTGAGAACGCGCGCGCGGTCGAGAGGATTCAAGAACTCACCATCACCGACGATTGCACAGGCCTCTACAACGCGCGTCATCTCTATAAGACACTCGAAGCGGAGGTCTACCGTTCTTCGCGATTCGGCTACGAATTCAGTGTGCTGTTCATCGATCTCGATCACTTCAAAGCCGTCAATGATACGCATGGACATCTGATCGGCAGCAAGCTGCTGGCGGAGATCGGCTACTTGATCAAAGCGCAACTGCGGCTGATCGATTTCGCCTTCCGCTATGGCGGCGATGAATTTGTAGTGCTGCTGCCGCAAACTGGAAAAGACTCCGCCATCAACGTGGCCAAGCGCCTGCGTGACAGCCTGCGCGTCAGCGCCTTTTGCAAGGAAGAAGGATTGAACTTGAATGTCCGCGCCTCGATCGGCATGGCCACCTACCCGCACGATGCCAAGACTCCGCACGATGTGATCCGCCAAGCCGACGAAATGATGTACCTGGTCAAGAACACGACCCGGGACAACATTGGAATCGCGCAGCGCGGAGTAATGAAATAAAGACCAAGAGCATGAACTACCGAGGGCACTGAGGGGTAAAGGGGGCGGGAGTGTCCGCTCTACAGGGGCTATGGTTCTTTCACGGTCACAATCTGGCCAGCCGAGACATTCTTCAATTGCTGCACGATTCCCGAGGGCCAACGAATCTCCACTCGATCAACTGCGGCATCCGCCCCCAGCCCAAAATGCACCGGCCCAGCGCTCGATGACGCATAGCCTGCGCTGCTGGACATCTGGCTATATTGGGCGCCATGTTTGCTCACCAGCTTGATGCGGGCACCAATCCCGTCCCGATTGCTCTTAGTGCCTTGCAGTTTCAATTCCAACCAATGATTGTGGTCCGGGCTGTCATTCAGCCAGATTTCCGCAGGCGCGTTGAGGGCAGTGACGACAACGTCCAGCTTCCCATCGCCATTCAAGTCGCCGACCGCAGAGCCCCGATGCCGGGAGGGCGGTAGCGCGCTGAACCCGGCCTCCTCAGTGATGGCGGTGAATTTCAGTTGACCCTGACTGGTCTGACCCAGGTTACGGAAGACAGTGTTGGTTTGGTCAACCGTGATGCGCGGCTGGGACTTCAAAGACTGGACATGCCCGCGGGACACAAAGATGTCCTTCCAGCCGTCGTTATCAAAGTCGGCGATGTTGGGAGAGTATCCCGCCATGGGCATGCTGAGCTGGGTCATGCCGCTGGCTTCGGTCGCCTCGACGAAATCGCCTTTTCCCGTATTGCGGTAGATCGGGAAGGTCTCCTTATCGAGAGCGGCCACAACGATATCAGGGTAACCATCGTTGTCGAGGTCTTTGGCGTCTACTCCCATGCCGGATATGAAAACACCATCTTCCCTCAGAGCGGTGTTGGTTTCGAAGGCCGTCTCCTCGAACTTTCCGTTTCCTTTATTGCGGAAGAAGAAGTTCACCAGCTTGTCGTTGGGGACGAATAAATCCATGTTGCCGTTCAAATTGAAATCAGCCGCCGCCACGCCCATGCCTTTTCCGGGATGAGCGCGTATGCCGGACTCTGCGGAAACATCGCGAAAGGTTCCGTTCCCGTTGTTCAAAAACAGTTGGTTCGGAGTGGGTTTGTACATTTTGGGATGGCAGTAGTCGCGGTGACCGTATACTTCGCAATCCGGCTCAGTTTTCGCGTCCCACTTGAGATAGTTGATGACCAGCAAATCAAGCAGGCCATCGTTATTTACGTCTACCCAGGCGGCGGCCACCGACCATAGAGGCCCGAATTCAGCATCGCGTTTATCGAAACCTGCCTTAGCCGTTACGTTAATAAAGGTGCCGTCTCCATTGTTGTGGTAAAGCGTATTGTGGTAAACGCCCGCCACAAAGATGTCCTCATAACCATCATTGTCATAGTCTCCAATAGCTACCCCCATGTCGAAGCCGGCGCCGGCGAGGCCTGCTTTCTGGGTGACATCGGTGAAGTGTCCGTGCCCGTCATTCTGAAACAGCCGGTTGGAGTATTTTGGGGAGTCCTTTTGCAGCGTGTCGATGTTGGCCCCGTTGCTAAACAGGAGATCCAGCGCGCCATCGTTGTTGTAATCAAAAATGGCGACGCCCCCAGCCATGGTTTCGGGCGCATGTGCCAGGGGCGTTTCAGAACTGTCCAGCCGAAAATCGATCGGCTGATAGGCGAAGTGAATCGGGCTGCCGGTTTTTTCCGGAGCGGCTGTTTGCGCGCTCACGGAAGCCATCAGCCACCAGGTGAACATCCCAACTGCAAACTTCCAGTGCTTCATTGGCCCAGTTCGGTCATGGAGTGAAGAAATTGTAGGGTGCGCAGCTGTGCCGTTGCAAGGCGGGGAAACCGGGCAGTTTAGGGACGACGCCGCAACTCGTTTTGTTGTCTGTCACGCACACGCGCAACGGCGGTAGTTTCACGCACCATCAGTTCCGGCTGTACGATGACATCTGTGGGCGCGATTTCTGCTTCTTCGGCGGTTTGTGTAATCCGGCGAAGGATGGCTTGCGCCGCGATTTCGCCCATCTTCCGCAAAGGCTGCCGCACAGTGGTCAGCGCGCGACCCTGATAAGCAGCGCTTTCAATATCATCGAATCCGACCACCGATACATCTTCCGGCACTCGCAAGCAGAACTCATTCAGCGCCCGCGTAGCACCCATCGCAGAAACATCGTTAAAAGCGAACAGGGCAGTGAAGCGCTTGCCCGAAGCCAGCAGCTTTTGCGTCATCTCGTATCCGCTGTGAGGCGCGGAAGCGGATGTTTCTTCGATCGAAGTCACGAGCTCTGGAGAAAGGGTTAGCCCCATCCGCCCGGCAACCTCCACAATCGCCTTCCAGCGCACTTCGGTATCGGGAACGAAATTCTGTCCTTTGATAAAAGCAATCTCGCGATGGCCAAGCTCGGCAAGATGGCGCAAGGAAATTTCCGCGGCGCGATGGTGATCGAGCAGGATCTTGGTGACACCCGGCACCGAATGATGACTGGAAATGGTGGCCACGGGAATCGACAAGCTCTTATTCCAGGGAGTACACACCGCAATCAGCCCATCCACGGAGCGATGGAGAAAGAGCTGGACATACTCTTCGATTAAGTCAGGCTGGAAGTGGTGGCTGGCCACAAAATAGAAATATCCGGCCTGCACCAGGTGGTCTTCAATTCCGCCCAAAACCGTGGTGTTGTAACCTTCACTCACTTCAGGGACCATGACCCCGATGGTGGAACTGCGCCGGGTGCGCAGGCAACGCGCGAAGAAGTTCGGTTTGTAGTTGAATTTCTTGGCGGCGGCGAAAATCAGACTCTTGGTTTCTGTGGACACGGTGTCGGCCACCGCGGAACCGTTCAAGACCAAAGAAACTGTGGCCGGGGCAAGCCCCAGGTAGTCCGCTAACTTCTTTAAGCTGAAGGTTTCACCAGTAGGACTGGTGGGGGTCCCATTGGATCCTGGCGTAGCCATGCGGGGCAGTTTGGCACATCCGGCCAAGAAGAGCAAGAAGACACTCAGGACCGAGGTAAACGTTTTCATGAAATCCGCGGGTTGGTGAATCAGGTTCGGGCCCCATTTGTATCCCCATATTTCTTCAGCTAAATCGATATAGAGGCGATTTAGAACTATCCCTTTTTGCTTGACAGTCATCATCGACTAACGGTAAAAACGGCACCGTGCATCTCCAGCTATCCCTGTACGCCGAAAGCTTTCAAGGAGTATTCACCGTTGAAAAACTCGTTCCGGAGGCTCGTATGAATTTTGCTTCAAAGTGTGCAAGAACCATTCTGCACGCCTGCAAGGACCAGCGGTTCCAGCGAATCGCGGTCTTTAGCACGCTATTTTTTGCATTGTCTCTATGTGCGTTCGCGCAGGACGCCACCATCGTTGGAACGGTCACAGATCCATCCGGATCGGTGGTCCCCAATGCGTCGGTTACAGCAACCAATACGGCTACTGGCATCACCCGCAGCGTAAAGTCGGAAGATGGTGGCCAGTTTCTGATCTCGAATCTTCCCATCGGCAGTTATGAGGTGAAAGTAGAAGCCTCGGGCTTTAAATCTGAAAAGCGGGCAGGGCTGGTCTTGAACGTCAATGACCGCACCCGCGTTGACTTCAAGATGCAGGTCGGAGCGACTTCGGAGAGCATTACCGTCGAAGCCGAGATGGCCCGGGTACAGACTGAAACCGGCGAAATGAGCAGCGTCATCACCGGCCAGCAGGTCTCGCAGCTTGCCACGAACGGCCGCAGCGTTCTATCGCTGTACAACCTGACAACCGGTGCTTCGAGCCTGCAAGCGGATACTGGATCGATCACCCCGGTCAGCGGCGACAACGCGGTGAGCTTTAACGGCGGTCGCGTCTCGCAGAGCCTGATGATGATCGATGGCGGCGAGAATCTGGATCGCGGCGGAACCGGCGTTACGGTTATGCCTTCGATCGACTCGATTGCTGAGTTCCGTATCCAAACGTCCTCTTACAGCGCGGAGTATGGTCTGGCGTCAGCCGCGAGCATTCCCCTCTCCATCAAGTCAGGCACCAAGACATTTCATGCCTCTGCGTGGGAATTCAATCGCAACAACGCGTACCAGGCACGTGACTTTACCCACCCCAAGGGAACCAGCACGCCAGCCGAGCTTCGCCTCAACAACTTCGGCTTCAACGTGGGCGGCCCGCTTCCGATGTGGAAGGACAGTCATCCGACATTCTTTTTCTACAACATGGAGTGGCGGCGGCTCATTCAAGGCGCAACCTTGAATACTACTGTTCCTCTGGCGAGCACCTATGGCGGCAACTTCACCGGCTCGACCACGACTCCGCATACGCCATGCGCTAGTCTGCTCTCACCAACCGAGCAGACCCGATTCACGAACGCAGGGCAGACTCTTAGCACGCCGCGTTCAGATACCGGCGCTTGCGAAGCCGGAACGGGAGCCACTATGGTGCCGTTTACGAGCAATACGATTCCGGGCAGCCTTTTGAGCCCGAATGGGCAATCACTTCTCACTGCAGGAATTTTTCCTGCGCAAACGGTGATCGATGGTGGCGTGCCCAAGTTTAAAGGCGGCACGGCTCCGTTGACCACCGTTCGTGAAGAACTGGTCCGGGTTGACCATCAATTCAGCAGCAAGTTCTCGGTGTTCGGACATTTCATCGCCGAGCAGATCAATCAAGGATTCCCGACCACGCAGTGGAGCGGCGACAATGTTCCTACCGTTGCCAACACCATGCAGAACCCGTCCTACAGCGGAGTGGTACACACCACCCAGATCATCAGCCCCACGCTGTTGAACGAAATCGCCTTCAATTACAACGGCAACAGAATCAACATTGTTCCCAATGGACTCGTTTCAGCGCCTTCGTCGTTCACCTTTAACCGGATCTTCTCGGGTGAAAACGCGCTCAACCGGATCCCGTCCATCAACCTGTCGGGGTCGGCCAACTACACGTCCAACTGGACTCCGTGGGTCAATAAGGCCGACGATTACCAGATCCGCGATGATATATCGCTGACCCGGGGCGCCCATCAGTTCAAATTCGGCGGCAGCTACGCGTTGTACGCTAAGGACCAGGACATCTTTACCAACACGCAAGGTAACTTCACCTTCAACGGCCGATACACCGGCGATAGCTTCGCCGACTACCTGCTCGGCTATGCCCAGTCCTACAATGAAGCCGCGCTTAAGGACAGCGGCACTTACAAGAACGTCTCCTACGCGTTCTATTTCCAGGACAACTGGCGGGTAAACAACCGGCTGACGTTGAATCTGGGATTGCGTTGGGATGGAGTTCCGCATACCTACGAGGCCAACCACCGGCTGTCCAACTTCTACCCTGAGCGCTACAATCCGGCGTTGGCCGCGGTTTACAGCGTTAGCAATCCGAACGTAATTGATTCGACCCTCACGCCCGCTGGCGCCTTTTCCAGCAATCCCAACATCCCCGGTGTCCTGCTTTATACCAACGGGCTCGGGATTGACGGCACAGGCAACACCCCCAAAGGCTTGGTACGCAATCACTGGGGTAGCTTTGGGCCACGTTTTGGGTTTGCCTATGACGTGAGCGGTAGTGGGAAAACCGTGGTTCGCGGCGGGTTCGGCGTGTCGTATGACCGCATCCAGGGGAACGACATGTACAACGCCGGCGGCAACGTGCCCTTCAGCTCGACGCCGTCAGTGACCGATGTTTTCCTTGACAATCCGAAGCAGGCGATTGTCACTGGCTCAACCATTACTATTCCGACCGTCCCAGCCGGTATCACTGGTTTGGGATTCGCGGATAACACCCCTCCGGTCAGCTTCCAATACAACGCCGGACTTCAACAACAGATCGGTACCCGGGCCGTGTTTGATGCGTCTTATGTCGGCGCTCAGCACCGCCATCTGAACGTGTACCAGGAGATCAACCTGCCGGATCAGACGCTACTGCCGGCCTTGCAAGCCAACCAGAACAACTTGAACAACGTGCTTCCATTCAAGGGATACCGGGGCATCCGGATGTCTCAAAACGTGGCTGAAGGCAGTTACGATTCATTCCAGACTTCAGTGCGTGGGCAGTTGATCAAGGACCTGAACCTGCAAATCGGTTACACGCTTTCCCGCTCCGAAGACCCGACCACCGGTACCGGCAGCGGCGCAGATTTGCAGAACGTCACCAACCCGTACGTTGGATGGAAGTTTGACACGGGACCGTCACTGTTTGACCGGACCCATGTGGCTTTCATCAACTTCGTGTACGATCTGCCGATCTTCCGCAACAGCTCAAGCCGCTTTGCAAAGGGCGTATTGGGCGGATGGCAGATATCGGGCATCGTTACCGCGCAAAGCGGAGCGCCACTCAACCTGACTGTAGGCCAACAGAACGCCTGCAGCGTTGTTTTCAATTGCGGTGGCTTGAACCGGCCGAACGTGAACGGAAACGTCCGCTACATCAAGGACTTCGTAAACGGCAAGTTCAAGTGGTTTGATCCGACCGTGTTCTCGTTGCCCGCAGCGGGTACGTTCGGCAACCTGGGGCACAACGCACTGCGTGGCCCAGGCCGGCAGAACTGGAACCTCTCGCTCTTTAAGACGTTCGCTTTCACGGAACGGCTGAAGTTCGAGTTGCGTGCAGAGAGCTTCAACACCTGGAACCACCTCCAGTATGGAGGATCGGGTGCAAACGGCGGCATCTCCACCAACACGCAGAATGGAGACTTCGGCGCCGTCACCAACGCGTTCGACCCGCGGACGCTCCAACTGGGAGGCAAGATCATTTTCTAGATCAACGCCTCAGAGCAACCTTGAACCCCGCTCACCGAAAGGTGAGCGGGGTTTTTTTGTTGAGATCGGCAAAATCCGCGCGGATGGAGCAAGGCCTTGGGCCTTGGCTGCCGAAGAACTCTGGCGTGCGGTTGGGAAGGGCACGAGTTCCACTCGTGCCGCCAAGTCGTTCAGAATGATTCAGCGCTTTAGCGCCTGAGGGGGCGTCTCTGTTTTTTGCAGCCAGTCTGGTGGCAGTTGCGCCCCATGGGTGCGTAAGCCAATATCGGCGGCGAAACGGCACGAGTAAACTCGTGCCCTTCCCCAAAGGTGAAACCAAAGAGGCGCGGCTTTTACGGGTTGCGGAAGAACTCTGGCGGTTGGGGAAGGGCACGAGTTCCACTCGTGCCGCCAGGTCGTTCAAAATGTTTTGGCGCTTTAGCGCCTGAGGATGTCGTCTCTGTTTTTTGTAGCCTTTCTGGCGGCGGTTGCGCCCCATGGGCGCGTAAGTCAATATCGGCGACGAAACGGCACGAGTGAAACTCGTGCCCTTCCCCAAAGGTGAAACCAAAGAGGCCCGGCCTTACGGGTTGCGGAAGAACTCTGGCGGGTTGGGAAGGGCACGAGTTTCAGTCGTGCTGCCAGGTCGTTCAGAATGATTCGGCGCTTTATCGCCTGAGGTTGTCGTCTCTGCGCTGCCGTAAACCGGGCGCCTGGTGGCAGTTGCGCCCCATGGGCGCGTAAGTCAATATCGGCGACGAAACGGCACGAGTGAACTCGTGCCCTTCCCACGTGCCCTTCCCCAAAGGTGAAAACCAAAGAGGCCCGGCTTTAGGGGGTTGCGGAAGAACTCTGGCGGATTGGGAAGGGCACGAGTTCCACTCGTGCCGCCAGGTCGTTCAGAATGTTTTGGCGCTTTAGCGCCTGAGGGTCTCGTCTCTGTTTTTTGTAGCCTTTCTGGTGCGCCCTATGGGCGCGTAAGTCAATATCGGCCACGAAACGGCACGAGTGAACTCGTGCCCTTCCCCAAAGGTGAAAGCAAAGAGGCTCGACTTTACGGATTGCGAAAGAACTCTGGCGGATTGGGAAGGGCGCGAGTTCCACTCGTGCCGCCAAGTCGTTCAGAATGCTCAGCGCTTTAGCGCCTGAGGGCGTTGTCTCTGCGCTGCATTTTTGCAGCCTGGTGGCAGTTGCGCCCCATGGGCGCGTAAGTCAATATCGGCCACGAAACGGCACGAGTGAACTCGTGCCCTTCCCCAAAGGTGAAACCAAAGAGGCGCGGCTTTTACGGGTTGCGGAAGAACTCTGGCGGATTGGGAAGGGCACGAGTTTCACTCG
>WNFY01003777.1_pt1 | contig 14066 bp, 19 predicted proteins | sample 5400091 | NCBI WGS metagenome assembly WNFY01 (sample SAMN13153364, study PRJNA577476) | soil metagenome | isolation source: 60 cm soil or saprolite under grassland replicate 1 | place: USA:California | collected 2016-06-15 | reverse complement strand
ATGAATCCAATGTTGGTCATGGCGGGTTCCGCGATCACCAGCGCGACATCGCGAGACGACAGGACCCGTTCCAAGGCGTCTACCTCGTTGAACGGGATCACCTTCGTCGTCGCCAGCACCGAGGGATCGGTTCCCTGGTACTCGGGTGCCACGCTGTCTCCCGCCGCCACCACAAGCACCTGATCGAGGTGTCCATGGTAGTTGGCGTCGAACTTCACCAAACGCTCGCGGCCCGTCGCGGCGCGAGCCAGTCGGATGCAGTCCTGGATCGACTGGCTCGAAGAGAGCGCGAACTGCCACCTGAGCGGCAGGAACCGCCGAGATAGCTCCTCAGCCACCCACAGCGCGTCCTCCGTCGGCTGCTGGAACATCGAGCCAAGCGCCGCCCGACGCGCCACTGCCTCGACCACCGCCGCCGGAGCATGACCGCAGAATGCGAGGCAGATCCCGAGGAGGAAATCGATGTACTCGTGACCATCGACATCGCGGAAGCGAGCGCCGTCCGCCTCGGTGACCCAAATGGGTGGGTGTGGGAAGTTGAGGCTGCCAACCCAAGTTGTCGGTACTCCGTCGGGCATCGAGGTACGGGCCCGTTCTCGTAGTGCTGTGGAACGAGGGCGCTCGGCGATGAACCTCCGCTGCTCTTCTTCCTCGATGCTGTGGACCCGTTCGAGGTCGATCGCGCCGTGCTTCATAGTTCTCCCCTCGCGGCAGAGCGTATCTCGAATCGATATACGGCATGGAGCACTCAGATGTCGGGTAAGAAGCGAAATCGCCGTGCGGACGGTGGTAACGATGTCGAGTACACATCCCCGGGGTCGACGGTCCGCGCCGCTAGACGATGGGACCCCGCAACAACCAAGCGGCGGCTGGAATAGCTGGTGCTCGGCGACATCATCGTCAAAACCGGGAAGGGGGACGAAGACGCTCCGCTGACTGACAAGCTCTCACCGATCCTGCGTTCGACACCGGGCTTCATCCCGTCCAAGACCTACCGCGCCGACGACGGGGAATAGATTGGCATCGTCCGGATGGAGTCACGCGAACTCCTCGAAGCGTGGGTTCACGAGGGGGTGCATCGCTCGGCCAAAGATCGCGGACCAAGTCTACGAACGATTCTGGGTTCAAACCGCAGAGACGTATCGAGTGTACACGTGGGGAACGGCAAGCGGACTGACGGCAATCCTAAGCACCTATTCGTCGAACGCTAACGTGGCCCAACAACTCTGCCACCCTCTCGATCGGCGGAAGGGGTTCCTAAATCGTAGGACGTGCTTGGCTTACTCAGCTCGCTTGACTTGAAGCGATTCGCGCCGATACGCTCCCCGAACGGGACTATCGTTCTTCACGGTCGTCTTCGATGCAGACGACCCGCAGAGGGTCGGCCGTTTCTGGGCGGCTGCGTTGGAACGTGAACTCAGCGAAGGCGAACCCGGATCGTGGGCTACGCTCCCCGGCGATCCTCGCCTCGATTTCATGAAGGTGCCCGAGGGCAAGATCACGAAGAATCGGGTGCATCTCGATTGGTACGCGCCGGACCGTGAGGCAGAGGTCGAACGCCTCATCGGACTCGGCGCAACCCGTCTGTGGGACGTCAAGAACGAGGACTTCGAGTGGACGACGTTGGCCGACGTCGAGGGCAACGAGTTTTGCGTGGTCCAGGGCGAACGAAGCTGATGCCAACCCCACCTTAGCCTCTCGCCGGCGGAAAGGGTTCCTAAACCATATCGGCACGTCACGGCTCTGGAGGGGGTGCCGTTTCGGGGCGCTGTATCCCCTAACCTCAAGCGACTGACCGCGGCCCAGTCGGCAAAATGGACGTGACCCCTCTACCAAGGGACAACTGGCCTCGGGAGGTGTCCACGGATTGCGGCGTTTCCAGCTCGCTATCTGTACTCCCATCACGCGCAGGACGGGCTGGGGTGGCGGTCGGCGCGGCTGTACAGGAACCCGGACATAGGGCGGGGTAGGGTCGTGGCTCGTCCCCCTTTCGGGCTCAGCCATGCCTACCGCTGGTTCGCAACCCCAACTGGGGAAGTCAGCAAATCTGCCCCCTTACACCTATCGCCGCGCGGTCGCCCTCTTCGCGGTCTTCCTCTTCGCCGTCGCCCTCTTCGCCGTCGCCCTCTTCGCCGTCTTCCTCTTCGCGATCGCCCTCTTCGCGATCGCCCTCTTCGCGGTCGCCCTCTTCGCCGTCGCCCTCTTCGCGGTCTTCCTCTTCGTGTAGTGGTGCGTCATCTGCTGTTACTCCCTTCACTCTTTCATGGCCAAAGCAACAGGATTCCATCCACGACGGCGAGAATTACGAAACCGGAGAAGAAGAGCAGAATCATGGACCCTTCTATCCATAGGAACCGTCGCCGAGCATTCTGGTCGGCGGCCTCGGTCGATTGGCGCAAGCCCTGCAGCTCGTCCAAATATTGAGAGTAGATACGATGTCGGTACAGGATTCCGCCCAGCGCGGTGCCAGCGGCCAACAGGAGCAAGATGCCACCGAACACGGTCGCAATCTTCGCCCACCCCCCGATCCTATGGTGCGGCTGCTTGAGGAGTTCCGAGGGAAAAGAGCAAGACAGCGGCCGACGCGGTGACGATGAAGTAATGCAGCCGTTCGCGCTTCTCAATGAAGCGGTCGGCAAGATCGTCGATATCTGCACGCCTTCCGCCTGACACCTCGCCCAATCCGGCTCCCTTTCGGGGATGGGGCGAGTATCCAGCGAGGTTTGGGTCGGCACAACTACGTAACGCCCGCCCGGCGACTTCGGGACGCATCTTTTCGAGCTGATGCGACAGCGAGCTGAGGGCGGCAAGATCCGCAAGACGGCGAGGACGCGCTTGGCCTCGCTCAGCAACTGCCGCTCCCGAGCCTTCACGCCTTCGGCGACGGCCTCGGCCTCGTAGCGCCGTTTCGAGACGGATCGCTTGTGTGGGCTCCCAAGCGAAGCTGGGCGCAGCTCGGAGCACGTGCTTTCGAACTCCCTCTTGACCGAATTGAGCGGGCCGAGTTCACCCGCGTATCCCGTCGCTCGGCTGGTCTTGTCCTGCGCCTGTCCGATAGGTCGGAAGTCTGGCTCTGGTTACGAACCAAGGATTCACATCAGCTAATCACACGCATCAAAGACATCTACTCCAAGTCTTGACTAGTTGATCAAGCATTCCCCAGCAGTGTCGCTTTCGTCACGGAAGCGACATCGCATGGGCCGCGACCATCATGGCCTCTCTATGGCCTTGGAACAGAAACGAGGGCGTCCAGAAGCGAGAGCGGGGACCCAGCTGCGATGAACTCGCGCTGCCTTCGCTCGATGTCGCTCCGGGTCGGAGCGATCATCCACAGCCCGACGAGACCGAAGGGGAGCCCCACGAGATAGATCCAGAGGCTGCCGCCCAGGAACACGCCAACGAACCCCCACATGGCCGCTGCCTCGGCCACACCGACCCCGATGAAGAACCATGCTCGGTAAAGACGGGCAAGAGCCTCAGGCGAAGTCGCCGGAAGGGGCCGCCGTCGGATCCAGGCGAGCCCGGCGAGCGAGGCGATTCCGATCACGACCACCTCCCACGGTACCCACCCCTCGTCTCCGCCGTCCCATGGTTCGATGAGGCCCAGCACGACGAGGAAGAGGAACAGCGGGACGATTAGTCCAAGGAACACGCTCCGAAGGGCAATCAGCCCGTTCGCCTCCCTGCGCCTCGCTCTGACCCGCATGACAGAGCCGACGACGGGGAGCGCATACCACCAGAGCCCTCGCAGGGAGGGCCACCAACCTGGGTCTTCCTGGGTCATCGCGTCATTATGCTTCGTCCAGAACACTCCTTAACTGGATCGGTTCGAGCGATCGTATTTCAGCGCGTGCTTGCCAAACCTACGGTCGGACAGGTTCATGGGACTGGTCCGCACATTCGCTTCCGTCACGAAACGACATCCGCGGGGGCCTCCCTTGTATCAACCACTGGCCGGGAGCACGCTGGGAACATGACTGGTGTGTCGTCGGGCAAGGGATTGCGAGGGCCTGGTTCTGGCACTTCGATATGTAGGGGCGGACTGGGCGAATGAGGAGGTCGTCCACGTCGAACTCTGCGACTTCGAACCTCAACTCGCCAAACACCCGGCGCTAGTGACGCGACTTCCAGGGCCAGTACCAACGAACCACGTCGAAGGGCGGCCCCGTCTTCTGAAGGGCGCGCCCGACGAGCAGAGTCGCTCCAAGGATGAGGAGCATCGGGACTGCAAGGAGTTTGCTAACGAAGACGTTCCCGGCCACGTACGTCGCGAACGTGGCAATCATGTCGCCGATTGCGAGCCACATGAGTACGTACCCCACCCGAAAGAGCCTGTCTTGCTTCTCGGTCGTCGGCGGCACAGCCCAAGATTACGCCGTGGTGAGCCAGCGTTCGATGGATGTCGCTTCCGTCACGAAGCGACACTTCCCGGGCATTACTGGGAATCTCGTGATCAATGCGTCAGGCACGGCCGCGGGTCCAACGCAGCAGGCGGATACCAGCCAACAGGACGGCGGCACCAAACAGGACCTCAGTAACGGCTCTTCCTGGCTCTTGTTCGAAGTACGCCTTCCCGCTGATGATAGATCCCACGGCCACGACGACACCGACTCCGACGAACCAGGGTATTCGTCGATAGAGGAGTGTCAGCGGCTCTTTCGTCATTCCTTGTGCCGTGATCTGGCGCTCCAACGCTCTAACGAATGGCGGAACCAGCACGAATAGCACCATCGCGGCAAGGTTCAAGGCCGCGGGATGACCGAGCACACCCGAGGCCAGGCCAGCGATCCCGACACTTACGACGCTCGCGCTGACGGCGGCATCTCGAACACGTGGGCTCACTCCGCCTCCTCGCGAATCACTGTCGAGGTCTCACCTCCGTCCAATCGGTCCCCGCTGGCCCGACCCTTACATCCCGTTCCGGAGTGTCGCTCTCGTCACGAAGGGACGCTCGGAGATTCACAGGACAATCACGCCAGCGACCACGAACCCAGCGACGAAGGACCCGATGAAGATCGCCGTTCCGCGCGTGCCGATCGGATCGGGAAGTCGACGTCCGTCCCACGACCAGAACACGTCGGCCCAGGGTCGGTTAGATTCTTCGCCGCCCAGCGCGCGACAAACGTCACCGCGACGAGCGGAACGCCCCAGAAGAGCAAGCCAGCGAGCATCCAGATCCAGACGGGATGCGACGGGATGGTCGACAGCGCCTGGCCGCCGCCGATCCCAGCCAGTCCAGCACCAATAGCCGCCCCGGCCGCGCGACGACGACGATCGACCTCGCGGCCGGACTCCGGGCGAGCGCGACTCTCCGGTGTGCGCTTCGGCGCAATGGTCAGGGAGACAACTGCCACGCATAGGCCGAAGCCCACGAACAGCCCTAGCGGAACGCCGACGTTTGCGCTCATCCGTTCCGTATCGGTACGGCCGAGCGCCGACTTCAGGTTCGCGTTCGAGGCCAGCCGAACACGCGGCCACCCATGTTCGCCGAATGCCGCTTTCGGCGGAACGCGCTATCGCCACACGATCCGAACGCGGTCCCGCACGTCCGACGGGGGATCATTGCGCCGACGTCCACGCCGACCACGTTCTCGATCCACGCCCGGGAGAAGTCGTTCTGTTCCGCGATCTCCTCGGGCGTCAGCTCGCGGCGCGGCGCTGCCAGAGCGCCTACACGAGCGTCGCGGCCCCTGTCCGGGTTCCTGCACAACCGCGCCGACCGCCACCCCAGCCCATCACGCGCAGGACGGCCTCCTCCCCCTCAAACAGACCGTCCGTTACCTTCTCGAGCTGCGGACAACGTTTCTGATGCGTAGCCCAGGGGCCAAGGGACTAGATAGGTCAGGCACCCCGTATCCGCTACCTCGCACCCTCGCCCTCGAGGAGTTGCTTGAGCGTGCCGAGATTTGCCGCAACTGCGTCACGGACACGACCAGATACGATCGGGGCTGCGAGCCTCTTGATGCCGCGCGCCTCGAGATCGGCCTTGTTGGTCAGGCGCGTGTTCCCCCCGACGTCCTCGAACTCATAGGTCAGCGTCCCTTCGAAGGGTCCGAGGCCGCCATGGACGACGAAGCGTCGGTCTTGTTCGAGCTCCGTCACCTGAAGCGTCTCCTCACTTCTCGAGGGAAGAGAGCGAACCTGGCGGTACGTTGTTCCGATGCGTAAGGGCCCGTCCGAGGTCTTCCGTGTCTCAACGATGGCGTAGTTCCACTTCGGAACGTTCTCCAAGTCGGAGAGGAATTCAAAGACATCATGTCGGGACCGTTCGATGGTGATCGTGTTCGAGAACTCCATCCATCAACCCCCTTCGGTCGCCGACCCTAGCAGCATCAGCTCCATCGCTGCGGACGCGTCTACCTGCGCCGGGAGTTCCTTGACCTGTTTCGGCTCCCCCGCGGCGGGCTTCGTGATGAGCCGAAAGATGCTTCGCGGCATCAGGGACCGAGCCCAGGGCATCGCGGTCCGATCGGCAGGCCCGCGATGGCGAGCCGGTCCTAGCTGAAGAACGACGGCGGGCCCGTTGTGGCACCGTACTGCCATGCGGTCGGGGGAGCGCCCGCCGGATGGACGTACCCGACTGTTCGCCGGGCTCACCCGGAACGTGGTCGTGCTGTCGTGGGTGAGCTTCTTCCAGGATGCCGCCTCGGAGATGCTCTACCCGGTCCTCCCGCTGTCTCTGACCCGAGTGCTTCGGGCGCCGGTCTCGGTCGTCGGGCTGATCGAGGGCGTCGCGGAAGGCACGGCGTCGGTGATGAAGGCGGTTTCCGGACGTCTGGCGGACATCCGGCGCCGGCACCCCCTGGTGGCCACGGGCTACGGGATCTCCTCGCTCTCCAAGCTCGTGATCGGGTTTGCCACCGGATGGCCGCTCGTGCTGGTCGCTCGATTCGCCGACCGGTTCGGGAAGGGGCTGCGGACCTCACCTCGGGACGCGCTCATCGCCGCCGACACGCCCCCAGAACATCGGGGTCGAGCGTTCGGATTCAATCGGGCGCTGGACACGGCCGGGGCGGTGGTTGGGCCCCTGGCAGGGCTCGCCCTCTACGAAGCTCTGGACCACCGGCTTCGGCCACTGTTCTTCGTGGCGTTCATTCCCGCGGCAGCGAGCGTGGCATTGATCGGTCTCGTGCGGGAGCGCGGCGCGCCCTCCGATCGCGGAAGCACTCCACAGCCGCGGGGGCCGCTGCCGAGGCGGTACTGGCGAGTGGTGCTCTTCCTAACGCTGTTCGGCCTGGCCAACTTCTCCGATGCCCTGCTGATCCTGAGAGCGAAGGCGCTCGGCTTGAGCTTCGTGGGGGTCATCCTGGCCTACGCGCTCTACAACGTGAGCTACGCGTTCCTCAGCTACCCGGCGGGGGTGGTCTCCGACCGCGTGCCGAGGCGGCTGGTCTTCGCCACGGGATTGGCGATCTTCGCGGTCGCGTACATCGGCTTGGGGGCGGTCTCGTCCGCCGGATGGGTCTGGTTCCTCCTGCCGCTGTATGGGGGCTACACCGCCTTGACCGACGGGGTGGGCAAGGCGTGGATCGCCGACCTCCTTCCCGAGGAGCGGGTGGGAAGTGGACTGGGCCTGTACCAAGGGCTGGCCGGGGGCGCGGCGCTGATCGCCGGCGTGTGGGCGGGTCTCGCATGGGGGTCCGGCGGCCGAGCGCCGCTCCTCGTGTCGGGGGTGGTGGTGGCCGGCCTCGCCGTCGTGCTGTTCCTGCGCGGCGCCCGCCTGGAGCAGAACGAGGCGGGCGAACGGGCCCGTGGCCCCCGAGCTGGCTCCTAGCGTTGACAACGCCGTCGCGCGCGCCTTCGGTGTGATGCCGAAGAACTGCTCGACAGCGGGCGATTGTGTTGTCCGTCGCCGAACCATGGAGCGAACCGCCACGTCTGCGGATAGAGTCGCTCCCGCCGAGAGGAGTCCCCTGTAGGTGCCATCGAGAGTTCGCGTCGTGAGCCTCGTGCTGCTCGCATTCGTTGTCGCCTCCTGCACTCGCGGAAGGACGGGTCCGAACGGGGCCTCGGCATCGCCCTCGCCGACCGTTCTCGAGCTGCTCAGCGTCTCCGCTGTTCAGCTGGTCTCCCGTTCGTTTGGCGTGGCCGCCGTCTCGGACTGTCGCGTGAACGGCGATGAGATGCTCTGCCGGGATCACCTAGCGGCCACGCAGGATCTCGGTAGGACGTGGTCGGACATCTCGCCGTTCGACACCATGCCGTCGGAGGGATCCGAAGGCCTTCGGATCGAGCACGTCTTCTTCCTCGATCCCGAACACGGGTGGGTCGTCGCGGGCGACTGCGCCGCGGCCAGGGCCGTGCTGTTTCGTACGTCCGACGGGGGTCGAAGTTGGCACCATGCCCCGACCGAGACATCGACCTGTAACGCCGGGGCGGGCGTCATTCCGCAGTTCGTCGACCCCACTCACGGGTGGCTGATCCACCTCGAGCCGACCGCATCGAGCGCTTCGATCCGACGCACCGTCGCCGGAGGCCGGACTTGGTCCCGAGGGGGCGACTTCGACTGGATCACGGGGGTCCGGTTCCTGGACCGTTGGAAGGGTTGGCTGGGTGGCCTCCTCCACGACCGCGCTGGGCTGTTCCGGACACAGGACGGCGGGCGAACGTGGGCGCGGGTCCCGGCACCACTCCCCGCATGCTGCAGAGAGTGGGAGATCCTGGTCGACCGACCGACCTTCTCGGACGCTGAGCACGCCGTGGTTCCCATCACGCTCCGTCACGGCACCCGTTCCGTGGTCGCCTTCGACATGACGGCCGACGGCGGGCGCACCTGGGACCTCGCCTCCGTGTTGCGCCCGTCCGGAAGGAGCGGGGCGAAGGGGCTCTTGTCGCCCGTTCCCGCAAGCATCGCGACGCCAACGGCTTGGTGGGTCGTCGTCGGAGATCCACCGATCCTGTACCGCACGGATGACGGCGGCAGCACATGGCGGAGATTTCCGATAGGCGCAGGACAGCACGTGACCAGCATCGCGGCGGTGGACGGTGATCGAGCCTGGCTCACCAGCTACCGCGGCCGGCGGGGCACCCTGTTCTTGACCATGAACGGGGGCCGATCCTGGCGCGCCGTTACGCCCGTCGCGTGACCGGGCCGGCCGGGCGATATCGGGTGCCGGTAGGGTTCGGGTGTGGACCCTCCATCGCTTGAAGCTGTTCTGCTCTACCTCGACGGGGAAGGGATCCGACACCTCTCCTCCCAAGGGCGGCAAACCGTCCAAGCGCCGTGGGACCCAGACCTGGACCCGCACGAATCCATCGTCGACGCCGTGGCCGAGCTTGGGTTCATGCCGATCATGGTGCACTCCACATCCTGGAGGGTCGCGCGCCAGCTGATCCTGCTCACGTTCCTCGTGGCCGTTGAGCCACCCAGGCACGTCCCCGACAACTACGAGGTCCAGCTCGTCACACGGGCTGAGCTGGCACGCGGGCACGCGACCGGCCCGCCACCGCAAGTGCACCTGTCCCAGGTCGTGGAGCACGGCCTCCGGCACCTCGCATGGCTCATGCGGGAGGACGAGGCGATCAAGCAAGCCCTCGCCGACTGGTCGCGGGCTCTGAGCGAATACGAGCCGGAGCCGTTCCGCGCGTTCGGTCGCGAACCGGGTTCTTAAAGGAGCCCTCTAGCGTTCCGGTGGAGGAATGCTGCCAGGGAGCGGATCGGCCCAATACCAGTCAAAGAGATCGCCTGCGAATTGGTCTGCCCGCGCCTGGTTGGGGTCCAAGTCGAAGTGGTGCACCAGTTGCTCGCTTAGGTAAGCAGCAAGCTGCTCCCGCGAAGGCCCGTTTGTGAAGTTGCCCCAGCACGCCGAAGAGGCAGTCGTATTCCTCCGACGGAGCGTCTTCACCGGACATTACGCCGATCGGGTCCCATTCGTTCAGCAGGCGCCGAAGGCCTCGCTGTTTCTGATGTAGATCGGCCTTGTGACGAGAAAGGTCATCCATCAACCTACAGTACAGCGCGCTCCACGACGGACGGCTCGCCTCGTTACGGAAGCGACCGTGCGGGTCCAATCCCATGAACTGCCCGGCCGTAGTTTCGGCGGGCACGCGCCGAAGGGGTTGCTCGAACCGATCCAGCTAGGGGGAGTCTTCGCCGAAGCATAATGACGTGACGAACCATAAAGATCCCGGCTGGCGGCCGTCCCTGCGAGGACTCCGGTGGTACCCGATCCCGATCGTCGGCGAGGTGATCAACATCAGAGCGTGGCGCAAGGAGAGGAACGGGCTGATTGTCCTTCGGAGCGTGTTCCTTGGCCTCCTCGTCACCCTGTTCCTCTTCCTCGTCCCCCTGAGCTTTGTCGCACCGTGGGACGGCGGAGACGAGGGGTGGGTCCCGTGGGTAGTGATCCTCATCGGGATCGCCTCGCTCGCCCAGGTTGCCAGGATCCGACGGCGGCCCCTCTCGACGACTTCGCCGGAGGCCCTTGCCCATTGGTACCGAGCATTGTTCTTCATCGGGGTGGGAGCGGCCGTGGGAGCGGCTCTGTGGGGGTTCGCGGGCGTGTTCCTGGGGGGCAGCCTCTGGATCTATCTTCTCGGTCTGCCCTTCGGTCTCCTGGGGCTGTGGATGATCGCCCCGACGCGGAGCGACATCGAGCGAAGGCAACGCGAGATCACCGCAGCAGGGTCCGCGCTCTCGCTTACGGACGCTCTCATTTCCGTTCCTCTTGGATGGCCTTGGTCATAGGGGATGATGGTCTGGCGCCACGATGTCCCTTCGTGACGAAGGTGTGACTCAACGCAGTTGCGCTTCCCGCCGGAAGCGACACTCTCCGCCGGGCCAGGCGAGTCATGACCCTGGAACATCCCCTAGCAATTGTGGCTGACTTCCGCCAGTGGCCGAGTAGGAGGCATGGACCGGGCCATCCGGAGCATGCGCCCTGGCGACAGGCTCCCGGTCAGTCCGTATCGGCCGAAGGGATGCGCTGTAGTGGCAGGCCAGATGAGCTCGGTCCACCATCCAGACCTGTGCTGGGTGGCGATCAACGCACCGGGCATGTTGCCGACGCGCACGGCGCGGGCTCCCTCGGTCCCGCATCCATCGAACGTCGCCGACCCGAATTGGATGTTGACATGCTTCTTCGTGCCGTACACGAGCTCGAGTATCCACCCCGCCCGCGTCGTCGATTCCAGCTTGTACACGGGATGCTTGGGAGCAAGAGCAACCCTCCGGGTAGTCCATCGGGCAGGACGACTCGGACGTCACCAAGGTGCTCTCTGATGAAGGCCAGGGCTCCGGCGATGGAGGTGAAACGAGGAGCCTGAGGAGACGGGGTTGTCTGATCGACCATAGGGGAAACGGTCCGTGAAGCCGAAAGGGCGTCGGGTGGTGAAACCGTGGCGACCGGGCGGGAGCGATCACAGCCCGTCATCGCGACGAGTGCAACGACCAAGAGTCCGAGAGCTGCAGACGACTGCCATCGTGAATGGGTCTGAGCTACGTTCCCGGCAGCCATGGCAACAGTCTGACGCACTAATAGCGAACTTGGTTCCGCTGTTCCGGCAGAGTGGCCTTCGCGATCGGTCGGCCAATAGCTAACAAGGACTCAGGTGCCATTTCGTGACGGAAGCGACACCGTGCAAAGCCGAACGTCAAGCTCGGTCTGGCACGCTGTCGCCATCGAGCAGCGAGAACATCAACATGTCCCGCCGTTCGCCACCCACCGCTTCCCAACTGCGAAGCACGCCCTCACGGCGAAAGCCAGCGCCCTCGGCCGTGCGGATGGATGCGGTGTTCCACGGCTCGACGTACAGTTCGAGACGTGGGATGTGGTGCGTGATGAAGGCCCAGTCCCGCACTGCACAGAGCGCGTGCCATGCCGCGTTTCGGCCTCGGGCCGATGGTGCGACCCAGTAGCCGATCGACCCGCGCCCGAGATCGATGTTCCGAAGCCACAGGCCGATAGCGCCAATCCCCCGGTCCCTTTCGGCCTCGGTGATAACGAACGAGTACCCGGCACCCGTCGCTGCGCGATCCCACTGGCGCTGGAGGAACAGCCGACCCTCCTCGTCCGTGTAGTTTGGCGGGACCGTCGTGATCTTCGGGATGTGAGAATCGCTGCTGACTTCTCGCACGAGGGCGAGGTCCTTGACTTGCCAGGCGCGTACGCAGAAGGGCCCGGCTCTCAGTTCGGGAAGTTCGAGCGGCAACTTCATCTCACGCGAGTCTACGCAACAGCACGAATCTCACAGAACTCGCGCCGGCACGTCACGTCCTGCGCACACATGGGGTCAGCCATGCAGCACGAGCGGAATATCACCTGTCACGGTCGTGCCAATCCCCGGCACCGATCGGACGTGGAGCTCCCCTCCGACCGCAGCTAGCCGATCGATCATGCCTTGGAGCCCAGTCCCGTAGGACGTTCCGTCAGTGTCGAACCCCACACCGTTGTCGATCACCTCGAACCGGAGATGACCCTCTCCGTCCCACAGGCGGAGCGTCGTCCGTGAGGCTCGCGCGTACTTCGCCACGTTCTGCAGGGCTTCTAGGCACGAGAAGTAGACGGCCGCTTCGGCATCGCGCGGGTACCGACCGATCCCGTCCGCCTCAACGGCCACGGGAACCACCGACCGCTGGGCTTGCGACTCCAGCGCCACTACCAACCCCTGGTCGGCCAAGAGCGGTGGATAGATCCCACGGGCGAGGTCGCGCAGCTCCTGGAGAGCGCTGCCGATGTCACCCTGCAGGTCGGCCGCGATCGATCTCGCCTTCGCTGCATCCCGCTCGATGAGCTGTTCGAGCAGGCGCAGCTTCACGGCGAGCGCCACGATCTGCTGTTGCGCACCGTCGTGCAGGTTGCGCTCGAGCTTGCGCCGCTCCTCGTCCTGCGCGGTCACCAGGCGCTGACGCGAGGCTCGGAGCTGGTCGATCTTCTCCATCAGCTGCTGGGTCAGCGCGACGTTCCGCATGACCAGGCCGGCCTGCGCCGCCAGGTCGCGTACGAGCCGTTCCTCGGTCGGAGTGATCGCTTCTCCCGCCTTCTTCCTTATCGACAATGCCCCGAGGAGCTCGCCGTCATGGTGGATCGGCTCGAGCATCGACATCGGTGATGCCGAGCCGTCCTCGTTGCCGGCGACCGGCAACGGAGGGAGCGGCTCCTCTTCCCGCGGCCAAGTGGCCTCGGACCGAAGTTGGTCACCGATCCTGATCCACACGTCGGCACGCGCGGCGCTCGTACCCTCGGCCAGAGCTCGCGCCATCCGGAACAGGAGCTCGTCGCTCGCGTAGGCCTTCCCCAGCCGCTCGGAGAACTCCGACAGGACCTCGTAGGGCGAGGCGCGCTTCCCGTAGACGAGCCGGTCCGCCAACCGCTGAGCCCGCCGCCGCGCTGGCTGGAATGCGAGTGCGACGACGGCCGCAGCCGCCGCCGACAGGATCGGATTCGCGCGACTCCCCGCGAGCGCACCAACGCCGACAACGATCGCCACGTAGACGACGCTGATGAAGATGGCCAGCGCCCCGAAGAGCAGTGCCCGATTGATCACGAGGTCGATCTCGAGGAGCCGGTACCGGAGCACCGACACGCCGATCGCGATGGGGATCAGGGCGAACGAGATGATCGCTGCGTTCTGGAGAACCACCACCCACAGGGCGGTGCTCTGGCCCCAACCGGTCACCAGCCCGATCGGGATCGCGATCGCGTACAGGACGCCCACGATGGTTGCAGCGGTGACCAGCCACGTCAGTTGAAGACGCTCGATCCCTGTAGAGCGTCGGAAACGCTGGACCAAGCTCACCAGCGAGGCGACCACGCCCACCGGGATCAGAGCGATGAAGGCGAGCGCGAACGGCAGGGCCGGCCGGAGCCACTCGAGGCCCAGAGGGTTCTGCAGGCCGGAGACGTCAGCGTTCTCGATGGGTCCAGGGGCGAAGACGATCCCGAGGAACGCAAGCGCCATTCCGCCACCCAGGACCCGCACGAACCACCGCCACCGGAGCGACGGAAGATGGCCGCTCGGGAACAGCATCAGCAGGAACGTGGCCGGAGGGACCACGATGGGCACCCACATCGCCGCCTCGATCGCTGCGAGGACGGCCCCGAGGTGGCGGCCGCCCAGCCCGTCGT
>WNFY01003775.1_pt1 | contig 14071 bp, 10 predicted proteins | sample 5400091 | NCBI WGS metagenome assembly WNFY01 (sample SAMN13153364, study PRJNA577476) | soil metagenome | isolation source: 60 cm soil or saprolite under grassland replicate 1 | place: USA:California | collected 2016-06-15 | reverse complement strand
ACCAATACCGACCATGATGTCGCCGCCAATTTTCTTCTTCATCCATGTGCCGCCGTAAACGGCATTGAAATCGTAGAAGATCGGACGAAACCCAAGGTTACCGAACGAGGTAGCGTAAGGTGCCTGCCGGAGACGTGGCGCGGCCTCGCCGCCAAACCCAAGGTGGTGATGCATCCACAGCAGAACGTCCCCGCTAAAGCTGACGTATAACCCGCCGCTCTCTGATGGCAAACCGTTGCTGGCACCAGGGGCTTTCATGGTTCCGAAACCCAGCGCGGCGTCAAATTGCTGGGCGTGAAGAGTAACTGCAAAGCAGAAGGTAAGCACAACAACAAGCGAGACACGTAGCTTTCTCAAAACGAATCTCCTCAGCGGCAAGAGTTGAACTGGATGTTAACCTGTGTCATAGATTATAGTCGCGGTCTGCAAGCAGAATTGCACAACCCCCGCAACCAGACAGCTACTCACTCGTTAGATGTCTCGTTTCAGCGATTTGTTATCCGGGTCCGGTGTCCCCTTTCCCAAGTTGCGAGGGGACGGTGTGCGGCCGGGGAAGTCGCGACATCTGCGTCCAGAACCAGATCGAGCGAGAGCCCTGTAAAACCGCTGATGACGCGCTCAGCACCGGCGGCGAGAAGAGATCGGGCCGCACCATTGTTTGATACGCCAATGCAGCGCAGGCCTGCCGATTGCGCGGCAAGAACTCCGGCAGGCGCATCATCGAAGGCGAGGGCGTTGCCAGGAGGTACGTTCATGCGTTCGCAGGCAAGCTGGTAGACGCTCGGATCCGGCTTGCCAACCGCCACGTCGGCCGCTGTAATCACCGCGTCGAAATAGCCTCCCAGGCCCATGCGCTCGATCGTCGAGGATGTGCGAATCTCGCTGGCGGAGGTGGCAACGGCGCGCGCCAGTTCCAATCGCTCAAGTTCGCGCAAGAATGCGAGCACTCCCGGCGCAGGCTGGATTTCACGCTCCAGACCGCGAAAAATCTCGTCTTTGCGGCGTCCGTATTCAGTCAGCTCAGCTTGCGAGAGGTCGCCCAAGAAGTGGCGCAGAATGTCGGTGCGGGTACCACCTTCCAGAATGAACGCGAGGTCCTGATCGCTGACATCCACCGAGAGGGAGCACAAGAATTCGTGCCAGGCGGCGCGGTGCACCGGGTGACTGTCGATGAGAACTCCATCCATGTCGAAAACGATCGCGCGAATCTCGGACGCCATAGTCAGCTAAGAATGTGCGTATTCAATTCCGGGCCAGGATTTCTGGGCTAAGTCGTAGTTCTCCGGTGTGCCGATATCGAGAACGAATTCAGGGATCTCATACCCGCGCATCCGCCCGAGCAGTCGCGGAAGCACGTCGAAAGCAATATCAGCACTGCGTTTCTGGGGGATCGCGTCGAGCAGTTCCGGAGTTGCAAGCATTAAACCAGCGAACGCCAAATTGCCGGAGGGCATCGCCGGCTTTTCAACGAAATTCAAAATCGTGCCGTTACTATCCAGGGTGGCGATACCGCAGCGGCCAGGGTCAGACACGGAATACAGCCCCAGAGTCGCTGCAGTATCCCTCTGGTGAAAAGCGAACATGGCGGCGAGATCGGTATTGGTGAGCACGTCCGCGTAGAAGACCCAGAACTTGTCTTCCCTCCGCACCCATTTGCGATTTACCAGCAGAGTGCCGGCGCTGCCGTAGAGCTCCGGTTCCTCCACCACCGTTACATGAACGCCATTCTTCCAGCGGCTTATGAAGTCTTTTACTGCAGCAGCGTGGGAGTGAGTGTTTACCAGCACGTCGGAAACTCCGTACTTGCGACACAATGCAAGCCAGATTTCGAGCATGGGCACGCCGCGAATGGGAAGCAGGCATTTCGGAGTATCGTCGGTATGTGGGCGCAGCCGTGTTCCGTGTCCTGCGGCGAGCAAGAATGCTTTCATGCAGAGGATGCCACCGGCACAAAGGTCCAGCGCGATGCGCTGTGCTCGTCGTTGTCGATGAAGGGATCGTTGACCAGGACCTGTGCTCCCTGGAAATCAAAATTGAATGTCATCTCGTTCAACCCTTCCGCCGCCAGCGCTTGACGAACGCGATCTTGTCGCTCGGGCTCGCAGAACAGGAGAAGGAACCCTCCGCCGCCAGCACCGGTGATCTTTCCGCCGAGCGCGCCGTTGCGGGTCGCGAGATCGTAAAGTGCGTCAATGCGCGAGTTGGAGATTCTGGAAGATACCCGCTTTTTCGCCCGCCACCCTTCATCGAGCATGGCGGCGAAACCTTGCAGGTCTCCGGCTCGAAGCGCGTCGCGCATTCTGAAAGCCAGCTCTTTGATTGCGTGTAACGCCTCGACCGGTTTCCGGCTTCCCTGCTCCGTCGATTTCTCCTGCTCGGCAAGAATGTTCCACGAATGGTGCGCGGCGCCGGTGAAGAACAGCATCAGGCTGTTCTGCAGTTCGTTCAGCACTGCAGACCCGGGATCGATGGGCTGCACGCAAGAGCCGCCGTCCGGCAGAAACTCGATGAAGTTCAGGCCGCCGAGTGCCGCGGCATACTCGTCCTGTTTTCCGACGTGCCGGTGGAGAACGTTGCGCGCGATATGAAAGGCCCGTTCAGCAAGATCTTGTTTCGAAAGCGGCACGTGAAGATAGCTGGTGAGCGTCTTCAACACGTTGACGCAAACGCTGGCCGATGACCCGAGCCCGGTCCCGGGCGGAATCTCTGAAGCAAGGAACAGATCCACGCACACTTCGCGCCCCAGGTCCTTGAGCACGGCAACAGGAATTTCCAAGCCGCCGTCCTGCATGCGCAAAGCGGCGAAGTCACTCCAAGCCTCACAAATACGCAGGTCAGAAGAAATTATCTGGATGCTCCGATCGGAGCGAGTTCCCAAGACGGTGTAGAAGTATTTATTGATGGTGGTGCTCAGCACGGCTCCGCCGTATTGCTGGTAATAAGCCGGTAGATCCGTTCCCCCGCCACCGAAGCTAATCCGCACTGGACTGCGCACTATGAGCATTCGAAATCACATCTTCCTTCGAGCCATCGTTCCAGTCCAGGTTGTACATTCCGCTGACGACGCGACCACGGAACAGTCTGAGAAGAAGCGTCCACACGGTCTGCAAGAGCAGTGACACGTCCCAGAGCAGGTAAGGATCAACGACATACTGCAAATCGAAACGGGTCTTCTGTTCAGCAGCGCTGAATTCGCGCAATCCATGGACCTGAGCCAAACCGGTCATCCCCGGCTTCACCTTGAGTCGTCGCTGCTGCCATTCGGAGTAGCGACTAAGAGAAATGATGGGGTCGGGACGCGGGCCGACCAGGCTCATCTGCCCGCACAGGACATTCCATAACTGCGGCAACTCAGTGATACTGAGATGTTCCAACAGCAGTTCGAACTTGGAATCGCTGCGCACGGGCCGATCAACGTTCAGACGTAACATTTCGAAGGGAACGCCAAACTGGCCGCAGCGTGTTTCCCAACGAAGCACCTGGCGTTTCTTTGCTAACAGAATGACAGCCACGGGGGCAAGAACACAGAGAGCGGGCACCAACAGCGCGGGCGCAACCAAAATATCCAGGAGTCGTTTCAAAACAACATATCGCCGGCGAAGCCCTGGATCGCGCAACTGTACGAGCGGCAGTCCGTCGAGCGTGATGAGCTTCGGCCGCGATGTGTAAAGTTCATAGGATTGCGGCACTAGGGTTGTCGCGATTCCCATCTCGCGAATACGCTTCATCAGCGTTCGAATCTCGGGCGTGGGAGAATGTGAGAGCGCCACGATGACCTCGTTAACGCGGGAGCGGCGCAGCAGGCCCGTGATGTCAAGCGTCAGGAGTCGCCGCGCCGGAAGCACCTGGGTTGCCGCCCGCTCCGGAGTTCGCGGCAGCGAGAACTGGTCACCGGCGTCATCGGGGAAAAGCAGGCCGACAACTTTGCAAAGCATTTCCGGATGTTGCTCGATTTTCGCGGCCACCTCCTGGGCGACGCGTCCTCCGCCAAGAATCACCACCCGCCAAACGTCTCCTCCCTCGTGCCGCCAGCGCAGCATGGTTCGCGCCGCGACACGAATTCCCAGGCCTCCCCAGAACAACAGCAGGATGAAGTAGGCGAACGCAAGTCGTGACACGTAACTGCGTGTCAGATACCCTATCGCAAGCAGCACCGCGAGTGTGCAGCAGGTTCCTATCAGAAGGTGGGAGAAGACGGTCGAGAACTTCCAGCCCCCGCGGAAACCGTCCATAGGCATGAACACCGACAGGGCCGTCCAGATGATCCCGGCAGCAATGGCGAACGGCAGTAGAGCATGGATGGAAATGCGCTCATCGGGGGTCCAGGTAAAGCCGAATCGCAGCAAATCGGAGATGAAGAACGCACCACCAATCCACGCAAGATCTCCGAACAGTATCCAGAATTCCAGCTTTCGAGTGTTCATCTGGTTCCCGTTCGCGTGACCAGTCTAGGCCCAGCCGAGGCATCGGACGAAGCATCGTGATTGAGGCTGGCGCGGACGCACGTGAACAACGAATGCGCCACGCTCACATGCAAATCTTCAATAATCTGCATGTTGTCGCAGGGCACGACAATGCATGCGTCGCAAAGGTCGAACATATGACCTCCAGCAAATCCAGCAAGCCCCACGGTAGTGGCTCCGGCCTGTTTTGCCACTCTTAGAGCGTTCAGCACGTTGGGGGAGTTGCCGCTGGCACTGATGGCGAAGGCAATGTCCTCCGGCCCGGCGAAGTTCGCGATTTGCTCTGCAAAAATGTCTTCGTACCTGGAATCGTTTGCCCAGGCCGTCATCAGTGGGACATTGTCCGTCAGTGCCATGATGCGAAATCGTTTTGGCGATCCGTTAACCGTGCCTTTCCCCAGATCGCAGGCGAAGTGCGACGCCAACGCTGCGCTGCCCCCGTTTCCAAACACAAACACCGTTTTCTGTTGCTCGTAAGCGCGCATCAGAATTCCCGTAACTCGTTCTACGTCTTCGTACGGCAGGAATTGAATGCACCTTGAGAGCAGCTGAAAGTAGGCCCGGCAATCGCTGATGGAATTCACCACAGAAGGACGGGAGGATGACACGAGAGGTTGCCCAGAGTTGAAAAAGAACGAGAGCAGCTGACTATTTGCGCTCCCGCAGATGCGGGAACAATGTGAGCTGCACCATTGCTGTTGTGTTGGTCTGCCCAGAAGTGGAGAGCAACGGAAAATACCAGTGCTCCAGCTGAACCATTCCCGAGAACGCCAAATCGTGCCCCAGCATCACGGTTGGGCGCACGCGGAAATCATCGAGATGGCCGCCCTCAAGAAAATCGCGATCGACTTTCTGGTAGCGATACCCAAATTGCAGGGTCGATCGCGGCGAGAACCAGTAGGTTAGCCATCCTTGACCGCCGCGGCCTGCGCGGCCAATCCAACTCGCCAACAGATTTCCATCGTTCGTGTACCCGTTGCGATAGCGCCGGAAATCCCAATACACGAAGCCGGGCGCAAATTCGCTGGTGTGAGGCGTGCCCACGATTTCTGCGCGAAAATCGATGTTATGCAGCTTCGGCAGCTTGGGCATATAGAGCCCCATATTGAGCGACGGACGACTGGAGTTCAGAGGCGTGTATTCATCCACTGCAAGAGAGTCACGATACAAAGTCAGCCAGTTGCGCAAGCCCGGAATGCGGTAGCTGAAGTCAAAGCTGGCTATGCGCTTGCCGGGCTTCGACGCCGTGCTTGCAGTGTGCGCATAAAAGGTGCGCATGAAATTATGGAATGTGAATGGCAGGCCTGGCCCAGCAAATATCGCTGTGAAACCGGCGCCGAATTCTAAGTTCTGCGTAGGCTTGAAATTTATCTTGAATCCCTGGATGAATGGTTGCGGTTGAATATTGGCAGGGCCGACAAGATGGTCCGCATCAAATTCAAAATGGTGGCCGTCAAGCCTACCGAGGAAGTATTGCGAGCGTGCATCACCCAGGAATTTCGACAACAACGGAAAATGATAGGGCGAAACGTTGTCGAGCTTGATCCCAACAAATGGTTCCGCGTTATCGCTCAACAGGAGCGGGCCTCCCTCAGTCATGCTCCACCACTCACTCTGTTTTCCAGCCGTAATCTGGAAGTTGTTGAATTGCAGCGCGACCGTTCCAGTGATCACGTCAAAACGATTTACCGCTGAACGTCCCGCCGGGAACGGAGTGGTCGCATCCGCTACGGCGATTGCCTGCTGCACCGGCAACGAATAAGCCGCAACTGCGGGCGCGTGCTGATATTCGCCCTGCAGCGCAAACGACACCGGACCTGCGACCGCGTGCGCCGCGAATCCCGAGATAGCGTTGAAGCCCTGAGCGTATGGGCGACCGTAATCGTTCACCAGCGTCTGGGCGAAGTGATAACCGTCCGTCAGCGGCGTGCCGGAAATCTCGGTAGCCCGCGCGTAAATGGAATCCAGACTGAGACCGAGGTTTGCCGCGCCGTTCAGGCGTGAGAGTTCAGGTTCAAACTCGCGCGCCAGGTTACGGTAAATTCGCGCGCCATCTCCGTCGCCTTCCTCGACATTGACCTGTTCACCGGCCTCCTCAAGAAGCCGCGCGCACTCCATGCGGGTCCATGGTCGAATTCCGGCGTAGCCCGTCTTCACGATGCCAAGTGCCGCCAGTCGATCAAACATCGGGTAAACATAACTATCCGGCGGCACGTAAGGAGAACTCATATTCTTCGGCATGGGTTGCCGCGGTTCATTGCTGGAGTCGAAGTAATCCCCCCAAGCTTCGCCGCCAAGTTCAGGATCGTGGTGCGCCCGATAGACTTCGTGCGCGAAATACCAGCCAAGACCAGCGCCGATGAGCACGTCCGAAGCAAAGTGTTGATGAGCATCTACGCGGGTGACCGTAACCGTCGAGGCCAGGCCGTAAGCGAGAATCTTCGACAGAGGACCGGGATATTCATGTGCCAGCACTCCCGCAATGGACCATGACAACGAGCTATGTTCAGAAGGAAACGACATCCCACCGTTGAAGAAGCTTCCCGCGCCAGTGGACTGATTTGGCCGCTGCCGTTGCGTAGCTAACTTGAGCGCGAAAGTGGCTGCAGTGGCGTCCAACGCAGTCTCGGCCGCAAGGAAACCCGTCTCCCGCATGTGCTCGTTGTTCGTGAGCTTGCCGAACAAGTAAGAACCGCCGCCCGCCCCAATCAACGAATACATGCTGAAATCAGAGACCTTTCTATTGAAATCCAACTGGCTCGGCCGATTCGGAACTTGTCGGGAGATCCAGCCGTCCGCCGCGATTAGCCCGGCGGTCCCGGCCGCAACTGGAAGGATCCACTTCCAATCCCCTTTTCTTACGTGCGCCGGCAGCGTCCAGAAGTGTTCCTGATCTTGAACGACGTGGTGTGCGAATGGAAGCAGTAGGCGATTGTCAGGATCGACGCCGGGTTGCAGATTGTACTCGCGGTCCTGCTTCTCCCCAGGATCTTTCGTGATATGCAATCCGGAGTCTCCTGCCAAAGGCGTAGAAACCTGCGCGCTAACGACAGGCGGGCCGCAAAGCACAACAATGGCTAGTACGATCGCCAGCCGAATGCAGGATGCGCGATGCACGTTAGAACCCGCGCGCGACCTGCACGGCAATGCCCACAGCAGAGACCAACTGCGCCACTTGCAGGGTCTCTCTCCATTTAAAGCCTCCGCCGAGCGCCTTATTTGGAACCACGATCATGTCACCGGGCTGCATGGCCGTTTCGAGGACGCCGCCGCTGAAAAGACCCTTCGGACTAGCGGCCACTGTGCCATTCGCGCGAACGACGAAGATGTTCTTCTTATCCGCAGAAGAAGTCGCGCCGCCAGCCTGATGCAGGTACCAGCTCGCACTCTTACCCGACCTGAACGCAATTGCCGTCTGGTTGTAGACCGCGCCTTGTATCATCACGAAGTTGGGTTTCTTCGGAACATAGATGGAGTCCCCCTTCCGAAGCTGGACGTCAGCAGGAGTGTGAATCCACGTTTTTGCGTTGCTGATGTGAATGACCATGCGTCCGACCGGCGGCGTTGTTTCCAACTTCTCCACGGTATCTCGCCACTGCATCAGCGAAGCTTCTTTTACCTGCGGATCATCCAGGGCGGCGCTCAGTCCGCCACCCTCTTGCTTCGCCTGCGAAATCAGCTGCGCACGGTTCTTCTCTTCGAGTTCACGAACTTCGACCCGCTCAAAAATCGATCCATACGGATAAGCGTCCGGACGGAAGCCGCCCGCCCGCGCAATCAGGTCGCTGAGCCGCTCGCCTTCCTGGATTCCATAGGTGCCGGGATGAACAACGGCCCCGTCCAATGTGACCGTCGCGCCGATGTCCTTCCACCCGGCCATTTGCTTAACCGTGAGCACGTCACCGGCATGCAGGCGCATGTCGTTGTCTGCCTCTCCGCTTAGCGCGGCTCCGAGTTTGAACGGAATGTGCTCGCTTTCGACACTGTTCCCCTGCTGAATCGAGTAGCGCGTGAGTTCCGCGACTTCGACATAGGCTGAACGGCGAACACCTCCGGCAAGGCGGACCAGTTCTGTAGCAGTCATCTCCGCACCGAGAGGATACTTGCCGGGACGCGCGACCTCGCCGGCGACTTCTACCGTCGGAGGATCCAGCCGCAGCACGTTCTTATGCACGAATACGCGGTCTTGGGGTTGCAAAAGGACGTTCTCGTGTGCGTCTCCGGCTATGGCCTTGCGCAAATCCGCGCTGACGACTTGTAACTTGCCATCGTGCGTCTTATGAAATACCTGGACGTCGTCGATCTCGGCATCGGGTGTTGTGTTTCCTGCCAGAAATATCGCATCACGAAGATAAGTCGCTCCGTTTGTCACGTGATCGCCGGGATCGCGAACTTCACCGGTCACGGTCACAATGGGTGGGTCTTCGAAATCAAACCGTCCAAAAACCCGCACCGTATCGAATGGCTTGAGGGCAAGGTTCTGGTTGTTGCCCGCGAGAGCGTCGCCCAGATTGAACGAAATGATTTCGGGCTTCAGGTCGGGCCCGTTCAGCCGAATGATTTCCGCATGCTGCTTGTAGGCTTCCGGCAGAACGTCCCTGTAGGACCGCACCAGGTCGGTTACGTTCATTCCATCGTGATACGCATACTTGCCCGGGCGGAAAACGTGGCCATCGAGATAGACCGTCTTTTCCGTGAACGGGAGTATCGGAGAAATCTTGATGTCATCCCCATCCTGCACTGTGAACTTGTCGAGAGCAGCGGTTACGTTTGAGCCGTCCCCGGTTTCGGGCATATCGACGCGCAACATGGTGCGGTTCTCATGCGCCTGCACTCGCTCCACGTCCACGTGTCGCAGAGCGCCCGACGACAGCACGCCGCCCGCTAGTTCGAGAACTTCAGATAAGCTCTTCTCTCCCGCCATTTCGTAAATTCCCGGCCGCCGGACCATCCCTTCAATCGTGACTTCCTGTCCCAGTGGAGGTACCAGGATGGTGTCTCCAGACTCGAGCCTCTGCATGCCCGCGCGCACGCCGTGGAGCAGCAGATCGTAAAGGTCCACATCTTCAACAAGTTGGTTGCCGCGGAAGTGTTTCACGACCCGCATGGAGCCACGCGTCGTTGGGCCACCAGCCTGATACAACGCATTCAGCGGAGTCGAGAGCGAACTGATGTCATAAGCACCGGGGCGCTGCACATCTCCGACCACGTAAACGCGTATCGTCCGCAGGCGGTCGAGAGAGACATCAGCCTCAAGTTGGCGAAACTGGCTGCGAAGCGCGGTCTGAACCATGTGCTGAACTTCACCAAGAGTGTGTCCGGCAGCCTGGATGGAGCCAATCTCGGGCAGGCTCAACCGTCCTTCGCGGTCAACGACCCGATGCAGTCGCTGCGACACACTTCCCCAAAGATCGATGCTGACGCTATCGCCCGATCCCAACACGTATTCCGGGCCAGCCGGCAAGTCCATGGGGAGCTGATCTAGATTTCCTGTACCGTTTTCGAAAATGTCAACGCCAAAGCGTCGCAATGGGCCAGTGTTGCGCGAGTACTGGCTGTACAGGTCGTACAGCGAGGGAACGTCAGCATAGGGATTGGGGCGGTGCAATATCCGGGGCTGATCAGTGGGCCTTATCCTGGGCTGATCGGTGGATCTTTCTTGAGACCGGCGCGCCTGCGGCACACTCGAGAACGGAACGTTTACGTCCGTTCTGTTCCGCTGAGTGTCCAGGCTCTGCATGTAAGCTTGCTCCTGCGATTGAGGTGCTTGCTGTGAAGCGTTGTTTGCTCCTATCGCTGCCGCGAGTTTCGTCATATCCGGCTGTCCACCAGCAGGTGATTGCCCTTTTCCGTATGCGGCTATCAACTGCTGAATCTGCTCCGGGCTCAGCTGCTGGCTTCCGCCGGTGATTGCATCGAACGGCAGGCCGCCTGGGTTCTGACTCGATCCATTCAGGCTGGCCTGCATCAGCATTCGACTCTGATCGGTGCTGAGGGGATTCTGAGGAGAGGCTGGCTGAGCGTTGTCTGGCGCCGGTCCGTTCGGAGCGTAGGGGAGAACATTCTGAGGCAGCGCCACGGAAGGCCTTGATCCGTTTTGGTCAGCATTCGGCTGTTCCCCTTTCTGAGAATACTCGTCAGCATAGAGCTGATTCTCATGAGCATTCTTCTCACTCAAGCGCTGCTCCTCAGCAACTTCGCGCGCCATTTCCTCGCGCGTAGGTTTGGCGCGAACGTACCCGCGATCGACGATCTGTTTCGTAACCAGGGATCGGATTTCTTCATCGTCGCGTACCATGCGGAATACCGCGTCATCCGTCAACTCTTTCGGGTCAACAACTCTTCCCTGAGCGAACGCCCGGCGCACCAGCATTTTCTTGATTACCAGAAACAGGCCCGGCTCTTGCTGAAGCAGCAGAACAATCTTTTCCGGAGGCAGCGAGACCATGCGCTCCGCTTCCTTCTCGGCGCGGGAATCCGCCTCGTCTAGTGAGTGGGTCCGCGATGCGTAGTCTGGCCCGTCTTTGGAGTCGCGATCCTGCGCAAGAGTGCGCAGTTCGCCGCCCAAGAAGCTCACAACGAGTAGCACAACAAAAATGTAGGAGTGTTTCATTGGAACCTCGAGATAAGACTTCAGCGATCCAACGCAGCACTTCGCGAAGGGCCCTCGCGAGCACGAGGATCAGAACACGGGTTCAACATCAGACTCATCAACTTCGACCGAGACTGAACGCATGATGGCATCAATTGAAATCACGATCCGGCAGTTAGTCTTGAGGCGCAGGAGAACGCCACCCGCTCCTGCCAGGGGCCCACGAACAACTTTCACGCGCCTGCCCGCAGTTAAATACGGGTGATTCTCGGCGCGCAAGCCGTGCTGCAAGGCATTGCGAAGCGCATCGATATCGTCAGATGCGAGCGGTGCCGGCTGGCCGTTGAAGGTAACCAAGCGAACCACTCCTGGAAGTTTCAAAATCCGAAGTTTGTCGGCGGCGTCGATGCGCGCAAAGATGTAGCTGGGGAACAGGACCATCTCGATCTCTTTCCGACGATCCTTCCACTGCCGCAGGGAATGGTAAATGGGAAGGAAATGCTCGATCCCGCGTTCCAGAAGGAGCTGCGCGACTTTCTTTTCATGGCGTGCATGAGTGTAGGCAGCGTACCAATCAAGCTTCGCCACCATCTCCAGCCGATGTGGCCCGAATATATCTTGGGTGCTGGCCAGACTCATGCACTTCTCACTTGGATACAGCTTCGCCCTCTCACTTACAGGGCTACGGGAGCTAAAACCGAAAAATCACAACAAACGCAGCCCAAAACCGGTGGCGAAAATAGCCGTGGGGGTCGCAGCACTCCATGAAAACAAAGAATGAAATCCACGCCGGAACAAATCTCCCTTGCGGGCGGCGCAAACATTCATGCGTGACAAACGACTCCCTCGGTTGATTTTCGACAGGGTGTTGGATGGAAGCTGCTGAATGGGAGTTGCTTGCCGGGAACTCAGGAGGAGGCGAGCGGAATGAACCAAAGCCCCGCTGTGTGATGACTTTGCGGAAGCCCGACTTTCACAGATTAGTCTTTAACCTTTCACGCTCACTTTAGAAAACGAGAGGACTGCTGTGCCCGGCCGCGGGCTGCCCATCAACGTAGCTGGCCGAAAGGTCGTAAAGATCAGCATGTTCTTCACAGGATGGGGCAAATCCTCGAGCCGGTCCGGACCGGAGAGAATACGATAGTCCTGGACTCGGCCGTTTGCGTCAACATACGCTTCGATGACCAGCGAGTCTTCACTGACGCCAGCCAGGGCCCCCCAGAATCCAGTCTGCTGCAGTTCCGGGTTGGTTGAAATCAACAGTGGAACGTCATTTGTATTCGCTTGCACGGGTGTAATGAAGCCCATCAGTAAAGCAAAAATCACGAGCGTGGCGAATACGCCCGCGGTTGCGGGTACCATGAATGCACGAAAAACGTTGGCAACACGCATGCTGAAGCCCGCGAGCACCGGCCGCCGCATGCGCGCCACTTCGCGCGAAAGCGCTAGTCGCAATTTGAGGGACAAATCTTCCGGCGCCTGCGCACGCCCAACCCTCGCGAGTAGCGCCTGCGTCTGACACAGTCCGACGTACTGCTCGCGACAACCAGCGCACCCCTTCAGGTGCTGGTCCAGCGAATACATCTGCTTCCCTGTCACTGCTCCATCCAGATACGAAGAGAGCAGCGGTTTCACTTGTACACAGGTCATGGCGTTACCTCAATTCGGCTGCCACGCTCCGTCTGAGATACGGCTTGCGGCTTGAAGCGTAATTCTTCAATGTCCAATCCCAGTTCCGTTCCTGCCTGCTTCACATACTCGCTCAATCGTTTCCTTAGCGCGTCCCGACCGCGCGTAATGCGCGATTTCACAGTCCCCAGGGAGACTTGCGTGATCTCCGCAATTTCCTCGTACGAAAGCTCCTCGATGTCGCGAAGCACTACCGCGGTTCGATACGGTTCTACAACCTTGCGCAATTCTTCTGCGACCCGAAGTTGCAATTCGTGATCGGCCACATTTTCAAACGGCGATTTGCGTCGATCCACAAGCGCTGCGTTCTCCGTAACCAGCAGCGGATGATCGCAATTCCCGGTCTCGGCGCCTTCTACAGATGTTTCTTTCGACTTGTGCCGGAACCACCAGCGGCGCCGGTTTGACGCTTCATGGATCGCGATTCGATAGATCCACGTTTTCAGACTGGATCCCCCGTGAAAATGCTTCATCCCACGGAAGACCTTTAAGAAAACATCCTGAGTAGTGTCGGCTGCGTCTGCCGGGTCGGTGAGGATTCGGTAGATGATGCCATAAACCGGCTGATGAAACTCCCCAACCAGCCAGGCATATGCATCTTCAGAGCCCGCCTTCAATTCGGCGATGACGGCTGCTTCTTCTGCTCGAACTCCGATCGCGCTTGCGAAGTCGCCCACGTTGGCTGCTCCCGCCATCACTCCCATGGCGTCACCTCCATTATAGGACCAGCGACACAGCCTTGTTTACTGCTTTCTTTAGACCCCACGGAAGCGAGGAATGTTCCAGGATGTGTAACATCCTGAAGATCAATGGCTTGCAGGGGAAGCAGCGATGGCGGCACAACGGTTCGAATGCAACCAGGTGATGCAACACGAGATCGGTCGTCGACTAGCGAGCCGGAGGTGCGGGCGAAGTAGTCCCAGGCTGCGCGGGCGCCGCAGTCTTCGGCTTCGGCACGGGTTTCTTCTTTACCGGTGCTTTCTTAGGCGGCGGCTCGGTATCGTCGACAACAGTCTTCTTCGGAGGAGTCGCAGCACGTGCGTTCTGGAGTGCAACCCGAAGCTGGCTGACCTCCGTCTCTTTCGCATTGGCGAGTTTGTCCATGCGGTCAGCAAATGCCCGCCGCGAACTTTCGACGGCGCTCAAATCGTTGCTCAACAACTGAAAATCCTCTTTGCTGCCGAATGCGCCCGCGGATTCGACGACGGAGTTGAGCACATCGTAGAGCGCATCAAGGTTGCGATAAGTCTTGAATGTCAGCGCAAGATTTTCCGGCGAATTCTTCAGATCTCCCAGGATGGTGGGCAACGCATTCTGCAGGTTCTTC
>WNFY01009767.1_pt1 | contig 14072 bp, 12 predicted proteins | sample 5400091 | NCBI WGS metagenome assembly WNFY01 (sample SAMN13153364, study PRJNA577476) | soil metagenome | isolation source: 60 cm soil or saprolite under grassland replicate 1 | place: USA:California | collected 2016-06-15 | reverse complement strand
CCCGACGCGGCGTTGCAGAGAAGGAACACTGTGTTGGCGGAAATGGTGCGCGATGGTTGGGTTAGCCCAGAACAAGCTGCGAGCGCCTCACGTGAAGCGGTTTCTGTGGCGGCCGCACAAAATGCCGACAATTCACTGGCGCCTTACTTTGTCGACTATGTAAACCGGATCTCGGATTCGGAGTTTGACACGACGGGCGCGAGCCAACGGATCTATACGACGATAGATCTCGAGCTGCAGCAACTCGCCGAAGAGGCAATCAAGAATCAACTCGAGCGGCTTGATGATGTCTATCATACTCGAGGGCTGAAACCACAAGCAGCGCTGGTGGCGCTGGATCCGCGGACCGGGAATGTACTGGCAATGGTTGGTGGGCGCGACTATGCCAAGTCGCAGTTGAATCGGGCCACGGACGCGCGCCGTCAACCGGGATCGACCTTCAAGCCTTTCGTTTATGCCGCCGCACTCGAGGACGGGATGTCTCCTGTTCAGACATTCTCCGATGCGCCAAGGGAATTTACGTACGATCGTAACAAAACTTATCGTCCTGAGAATTTTGGTGGTGGCTATTCTATGCGCGATGTGACGATGCGGACCGGACTAGTCAAGTCGTTGAATGTGGTCACGGTTGACGTGGCTTTGCAGACGGGCCTCGCGCGGATTGCAAACCTGGCGGCGAGATTTGGTTTGCCTAAGCCCGAACGTTATCCATCCTTAGCGTTAGGAACTCAAGAAGTGACACCGTTGCAACTGGCGGCAGCGTATGCGTCTTTTCTGAATGATGGCCGTCGCGTAGAGACGAAGGTGGTCGCAGCAGTCGGCGAACCCCCGGCGGCGCATGCGCTTAATGGTCCTACCGCAGAACAAGTGATTAGTCCGACTACCGCTTACATGATCACTAACATGCTGACGGCCGTTGTCGACCGAGGTACCGCGCGCTCTGCACGTGGCGCGGTGAAGGGCACGGCCATCGCCGGTAAAACTGGCACCTCGCGTGACGGCTGGTTTGTTGGCTACACACCCAACCTCGTTTGTGTCGTCTGGATCGGTTTCGATGACAATCAGGAGCTCGGATTGACAGGCGGCGAAGCGGCCTTACCTGCGTGGGTCGATTTTGTGAGAGGCGCCGTTGCGGTACGACCTGATTTAGGCGGACGAAACTTTGAATGCCCGGAGGGGATTAAGTTTGTAGAGATTGATACGGACACAGGTTTGCTCGCTACCTTAGGGTGCCCTAAGCGCGAGCTAATTGCCGTGACTGAGAGACTCGCTCCAAACCTCGAGTGTTATTTTCATCAAAGGGTGCCGACTCCCGGCAGTCCCTTCGCGCAAAGTGGAGCAATTCTGGACAAGGTTGTTGTAGCCCAGCAGCGAGAAGCGGCACCGAAAAACAATGTAGTTTCGCTTGAACTCAAAACATTGAGATCGACGCGGGTTGACGTCGATGCGCACGGGAGACATGCGTTGGTCAATGACATGCGATAAAGTAACTTCTTTACGCCTTCTCCAACACCACTTGCGCAATTGCGTGCTGTGAGGTATGCGACATCGAGAGATGCGTCGCAGTCGCTCCAAACTTACCGAAGACTTCCAACACTTGTCCCCGAAAGATCAAAAATGGGGCGCCGCTTTCACGAGCTGAGATTTCCACGTCCTGCCAGCTGATTCCATCGCGCCAGCCTGTTTGTAAGGCTTTCAGCGCCGCTTCTTTCGCCGCGAAACGCACGGCATAATGCTGAGCGGCTACGACGCCACGACTGTCACAGTACGCACGTTCCGCGGTTGTGAACACACGTTCGGCGAAGCGAGGCGTGCGCAGCAGCACTTCGCGAATTCGCGCGACTTCGATAATGTCTATCCCGATGGAAATAATCACAAGAGAATCAGAACCAGGCGAATTAGCTCGGGCCGGTTTCTACTGGCGCGAAATTGATGGCGTACGTGCATTGATCTGCGCCCCCCTGGAGCAGGACGGTTTTGTAAACGGATTCTCCACGCGATTAGGCGGTGTAAGTTCCATGCCGCAGAATGCGCTCAGTCTTGCCGGCTTCAACGAAGACACGGCGGAGAACATTCTGGAGAATCGCCGCCGCTTTCTCAAGCTTTTTCCGGGCGAATGGGCCCTCGCAGGTTGTTGGCAGATACACGGAGTGGATGTGCGTCTGGTTAAGGATGCGCAGGACGCAAGACCAGCAGAGAATGATCACGGTGACACTATCCATTGCGATGCGATTGCCAGCAATGCAGCAGGGGTCCTGGCGGGCGTCAAGACGGCCGACTGCGTTCCCATCTTGCTGGCCGACGCTCGCACAAGCGCATTTGCCGCGGTGCATGCCGGATGGCGCGGAACGTTGGGGGGAATTGTAACCGTGGCTTTGCATCGTCTGGCTAATGAATATGGCACGCGACCAGAGGATGTGCGTGTGGCGATCGGTGCCGCCGCCGGGCCGTGTTGTTATGAAGTTGGCAGCGAGGTTGTTGAAGCCTTTAGGAGCCGGTTTGCGAACGCTGATGAACTGTTTACCGCTACGCGTGAAGGCCATGCTCTGGTGGATCTTCTGAAATCAAATCATCATCAACTAGTCTCTGCAGGCGTCAGCCACGATCGAATTCACAGGGCGCCGCTTTGCACGATGTGTCGCACGGATCTTTTCTTCTCCTATCGTCGGGAGAAGAGTTTGCACGGGAAAGTTGGCAGATTGATGGCGGTTGTGGGAATTAGTAGTGGTCCGTAGTCAGTCGTCCGTGGTCGCTTGCTCTTGTTTGTACTTTGAGCTTTGTGCTTTGCATTTCAGCACGAAAAGCAAGATCCCTCTTTCAAATTGAGTTCAAGTACAAAGTACAAAGCTCAACAACTGACAACTGACCACTGACAATTAACTATCACTCAACACTTAGTCCAATTTTTATTTCCCGCGTTTGCGGTGGAAAGCACGCCTCGTTATTGCAGGCCTGAAACCTCAGCCGACCTTTTATTTCAGCGGACGAGGCTCCGAAACTTGCCGGCACACTTACGTTGAAACGGATAACTGCGAGACCTTCATAGACAGCGACCGGGGTCTTCGAAAAGCTTAGTTTCACTACCCTGGCTCGAGGATAAAGCGCCGGGCCAATCTTCAGGCCCTGGGGCGCTTCGATGTCCAGTTTTGTCGGGACCAGAAACTTGTCGAGTGGTTTATTTGATTGCAAATGAAGGCCGTTAGGGATCTCGATAGCGATCGTGCCCTGAGTTGCCCCTCCGCGCTTCACCTTGTCCGGCTTTAGTGAGCCACTGACCTTGACGTCTGACGCGGTCTGCGGCACTGAGTACAGACGTGCCGGAACAAATAGGAGGGTGACTAGCATCGATATTTTGAGCAAGCGCGAATATCTGATCATCTGGTTTTTTCAGGCTCCGATGGAATTTGTTTCCAGGCGACTAATAGTTGTTTGTTGTCGGGCTGCCAGTTGCCCGCAGGCCGCAAAAATATCTCTGCCGCGCGGGTGTCGCACGAAAGTGTGAATGCCCTTTGTTTCAAGGACACGCCGGAATCGCTCTACCCTGTCCTCAGTCGAAGGTTGATAGGGCAGCGGATCCGCCGGGTTGTGCGGGATCAGGTTAATCTTTGCTTTGAGACCATGCCGATTCAGCAGGTTTGCGAGTTGCCGAGCTTGTTCTTCCGAATCGTTGACACCGTCGAGCATCACATACTCAAAAGTGAATCGCTCGCCTGGTCTCAGAGTCTTTTCAAACTCTTTGCAAGCGTTGAGTAGCTCGGCGAGTGGCCACTTCCTATTAATTGGCATCAACTCACTGCGCAGTTCGTCCGTAGGGGCGGCCAACGAGATCGCGAGATGAGGACGATCGGGAATGTTTGCCAGATCGAGAATACGCGGCACAACTCCCGCAGTTGAAACTGTCACGCGATTCGGCACGATGTAGAGTCCCTCGGGAGTCGCCATGATACGCAAGGCCTTCAAGAGCTCATCGAAATTTAGAAAAGGCTCGCCCGCTCCCATCCCCACCAGATTTGTGCCGCGCGGAGGCTTGACGCCGACTCCGTATGCATCGTTAAGCGCAATAATGATCTGTTCGACAATCTCCCCAGCGGTTAGCGAACGCAGCAGTCCGAGTTGGGCTGTCAGACAAAAAGTGCACTGCAAAGGACAACCCGACTGCGATGAAAAGCAGATTGTGTCGCGGCGCGGCTCCGGGATAAACACCGTCTCTACAGGAAGATTGTCATGCGTCTTCATCAGGTAGCGACGGGTGCCGTCTGCTGAAACATAGCGCGACTCCATCGTAAGGGACGACATTCGCGCGGCATCCTTTAAACGCGCACGCAAGCTCTTCGGTAAATCAGTGATTTCCTCGAAACTGCTGCGTAACCGACGTCGCTGCACGGCGCCGAAAATCTGCCGGCCGCGGTAGGCAGGCAAGCCAAGTTGTTCGCCGAACGAGACGAGTTCTGGTTGAGTTAACCCGGTGAGATGGAGACGCTGATTCATGACAAACTTATCTTAGCATCAGGCGCTACGTCTTCCCACACGACTAAAGCTCTGCACTGGGACCGATGGGCCCGCCCGCTCAGAGCACCCCAGGCGCGTGGTAGTTTCATCACAAAGCGCTCGGCGACGAATCGGTCTATTTCGCACCTGACAAGCTCAATGCGGGCGGCACGCGGTCTCAGTGAATGGTTGAGTTGCACAATCCGAGCTGAATAGTGACGATCAGATGTAGTTCTCCGCTCCTGAGTTATAATCGTTAAACGAATGTCATCTATTGCCAATGTTGAGCGAAAGATACGACGCATCGAGGGCTTTCGCGTGCACATTCTTCATCTGACTAGAGCGGACGTGCGTGGAGATCGCGAGGGCCTGCCACAATACCCATACCATCGCGCGGCCGACAGCGACGTCACGGTTGAAACCTGGAAAGAGACACGCTTTCGTCCCTCGTACCCGGGCTTTGAGGTCGATGTGATTGATCGGCGCGGTCATTCAGTGCAGGGAAACACGAAGCTTGAGACAGTGAGGCGCGGCTATCAAGATCGGTAAGTTCGTGAATGGTCGGAACGCTCTTCTTGCTACTCAATATCCACCGCGAGTTGAAGCGTAGTCGGATCAATTGGTCGACTGAGAATAAAAGCCCTACTGCGTTACGCTGAACTTCTGCGAGGGCGACAGGGTTTGGCCTGTGACGCGGTCACGAATCCGAATCATCAGTTCATAGTCGCCTATTGGAAGTGCTCGCGTATCTATTAAACGAGCAAGGGTCAGACGCTGACCGGAATCGCTAAGACCTTTCCAGTCTTCCGTCTGCTTACCTACTTCCTTCCCATCCTTAATCAGTGCATATTCCACATCGATCGAAGGTCGCAGTGTGGTTTGGTCTATGCCGGCGTTATAGATCTGCAAATAAACTCCCACCGGCTGGCCGCGATGGTAACTGCCCGCGACGTTCGGAATGACTTTCGTTTGGCCAATAACAAACTGGCCTACTGCCGGCTGATCGGTGAGACTTTCAAGTTTTGCTGCCAGGACGAGTGTTGAGGTCGAAAGCTTTGCCTGATCATACCTGGGCACTGTGAAACCTAAATGCTTTAGGCCGGTTGCACCCGAAGTCACGTCGCGAACAATTACGTCAATTTTGTAGGTTCCGGGAGCCAGCGGCACAGCCTTCTGGTAGGCAGACTTTCGATCCTTGGCTTCACTCAGTTCCGTTGCCGTAGCAGTCGTGATCACCGGATCCTCAAAAATTCCCACGCGACGCCCGGCCACCGAAGTGATTCTGCCAAAGATGTTCATGCGAGCCTGTTGCAATCCGCCGCTGTCCTGAAAGACCAGATCCTTGTTCTCAGCCTGGATCGTAAATGCGGTTATTACTCGTTCGTCTGACTGCCTGAAAAAATCCACCCGCATGTCGAAGTTGAGCGGATTCTCTTCAACCACGCCCGTGTTAACAGCCGTCGCCAGATCATTGAATTTTACTTGCGGCGGGCGGCTGAGATCTGCGAGCAGTTGTAATCGTGAAAAAGGACTGTCTTGCTCACGTTGATATTGAGGGTTTCCGACGCCGCCAAGGTTGGTAATGCGATCACTCTTATCGGAAAGTCCTAACTGTTCGGAGAGTGTAAGTCCGGCACCCGGGATATTAAGCAGCGCATCTTTCTCATTGGGATTCCGCGCAATATGATATTCACCACTGCCCGTGGGATCTACGAATTCTATTTCGATGCCCGAACCAACCCCGGCCAGATAACGATAGAACCAGATTTCGAAAGGATACGTGCTGGTAGAGCCGCCGCCTTCATAGCTAGGTCGCTCGTAAGCGCCACCCATCGGGTGGGTCTCTCGCTCGTCCGGTTTGCCGTACATGATCCAGATACGGCCCCGATCGGTTTTCCAACCAGGTATGCCGGAACTGAAATGTTCGTTGGCATAGGCGATGCGCTCGTAATACTCTTCCTTGAACTCGTTTTCATCCGTATCGGGATCCGGATCGCGTCGTCGCCAAAACTCTTCGATAAAGCGTTCCCGCTCGTCGTCGGTCGCCAGTTTCTTAAAAGCTTTTCGTTCCTCATCAGTAATGATGTAGGCCACGTCTTTATCCAGCCAGTCTTTATAAGCCTTCTTCAGCTCGGGCTTGACGTTGCGTGGCTTGTTGCTCGGATCCTGTGATGCCTGGCTAAAAACCAGCGGGCTGGCGCAAACGAAAAGAGCAATAATTATTGCCAGACGAAGAGCGGCTTTCTGGTAAGACATTCCGAAACTCCTATGAAACCTTTGCGAATTCAAACGACACAGGGACCGATGTCTATAAAGTAGAAGACCAGCGATTCTAGACGCGGCTAAGAACACAGTCAAGATGCCTGGAGACAAAGACTTCGTTGCCCTTAGAAGCCATAAAACCCCGTAAAATGGCACCTTGTGCACGAACTGCTCGGATTATTATCAGGAGGCCGTCCGCGGCTTACTAAAGATCCAGGCCACAAAGATGGAAAGAATATAGAGCACGAGCATAGGAGCAGCAAAAAGCAACATGTTTGGGATGTCGTTTGTCGGCGAAATTACTGCTGCCACGATAAGAATCACAATCAGGGCCGTACGCCAGACTCGAATCATTAACCTGGCTGTCACCAGGCCGATTCGGGCCAGGACGTAGGTAATTGCGGGCATCTGAAAGACGATTCCCATACCAAGCATGACGATGATTATGAAGTCAAAGTAATCGTCGGCTTTTAGCAGGAGTCGGAAGTCTTGTCCCAAACCCAATAGATACTTGGCCGCCGGAGGAAAGATCACGTAATAGGCAAAGGCAGCACCTACAACGAACGAGATAGAAGAGAGGGCGATGAAAGGGGTCACATAGGCCCGCTCATGGGGATAGAGACCAGGAGAGACGAAAGCCCAAATCTGCCAAAGCAGGAAGGGCACCGATAAGCAGACCGCGGCATAAAGCGAGACCTTTATATACAGGGAGAAAGGCTCGAGTGCAGTAGTAACGATAAGCTTGTCGTTGATTCCGGAAAAGGCTTTGGGAGAAGCCGCCAAGTCTATTGGGAGACGCACGCCTTTCGGGATAACTGTGCTGCCGGCGTAAAGCGCTTCATCGGTAAATAGTGCGAGTTGGCCCTGGGCATCCTTGACCACCCGAGCCATCACGGAAGCGCCCACTGGTATCAAGCTCGTTCCCAGCTTAGTCTCCTCCGAGAAAACGTAGCGCCCTGATTCATTCTCTTTCAGAGAGCTCATGGAAACTATGGTTTCATTGCCTGTCAGACCTGCGATGGGCACTTGACGACGCTGAGCCTCGGCGAGGGCGTGTTCCACAGGCACTGCGAGGAAACTATAGATTCGATCCGAAAAGAACCAACAAACGGAGGTTGCGATAAAGACGAAGACAATCGAGCGAATGAGACGGCGGCGCAGTTCGTCAAGATGTTCCAAGAAGGACATCTGGCCGCCAAGTTCTTCCTCGTTATTTTTGTTTGTCGAGAGTGCTCTTAAGAATGCTGACATTTCTAATCTGAGTTCACAGCCAGTCGCGCTTGCGCAGCGTCTCTGTCGATCCTGTTTCGTTGCTCGTGGCGATTGTGGTTGACGGCGCTTCGTTGGGCTGCTGGTTTGGATTCTGACGAGACACTGCCAACTCGGGTTGCACGGGCTCGATCGAAGGTATATCGGTTCCAAAGCTACTTCTCGCTCCCAGGTCCGTTTGAAGTCTTCCGAGGCTTTGCGAAATTCAGCGAGGCTCTTGCCAATTGAACGGGCCAGTTGAGGTAATTTGCGGGGACCAAAAAAAACAAGAGCAATCACCAGAATGAAAAGTAGTTCAGTGTTGCCTAATGAATCAAGAATAAGTGCTAACACTACCGAATGTCATCCTTCCAAAAGTCTCTTCGCCAGCGGCCAGATAGAATCAGTAATTCTCAAACGGTCAAGCGGGCCGATTCTGGTGCTGCACCAATTTACGATATCACTCCCGATGAAATGGATTGTAACGCGTCGCTCGACAAAGCAGAAGGCAGCAGTCTGACCTGCTCAGGAATCGAACTTCCGCTCGTCCAACGGGATCTGAACAGCTTTCTTGACACCAGCTCACATCTCGGGCAAATCTTCAACGAAAGCCAGCATCGCGGACAGCCAGCGGTAAATCTGAGGCATCCAGTCATTCTATGTTGGAAGATAAGAAGAATCAGGTTGCGACTGAACGATCCGCTTCGAGCGGTGCGCTGGCCATGTTTCAGCACTTTGCCGAAACGGCGGAAGTCGTTGCCGCAACCACGAAGAAATTGGAGAAGGCCGCAATACTGGGAAACTATTTTCCGGCCCTGGCCGATCCGGACCTGAGTCGTGCCGCCCGTTTCTTTGCTGGACATCAATTTGCCCTGAACGACTCCCGCACGACCAACGTGGGCGGCAGCATTATCAGCACAGCTCTCAGCGAGGCAACCGGTTTTGGTCTCGAAGATCTTGGGCCTCGCTACGTCAGACTTGGTGACATCGGGGAAGCCGCAGCCGAAGTCATCAAAGAAGCCAGCCACATCGAGCAACTTCCGACTTTCACTCTCGCGGAAATCGAATCGATTATTACTCGCCTAAGCGAAACCCGAGGCACAAAGAACAAGATTGGTTTGCTCGCCACTGTGTTGCGACAGGCTACACCGCCAGAGGCAAAGTATCTCGTAAAACTGCTCGTAGGAGACTTGCGCATCGGGTTGAAGGAAGGGCTGGTGGAAGATGCGATAGCTCGAGCCTTCGGTCAACCCCTGGCCGACGTGGCGTACGCGAACATGTTGTTAGGTGACATTGGTGAAACTGCGGTGCGTGCCCGGCACGCCGAGCTGAGTGACCTCAGCATGCGCTTGTTTCATCCAATGAAATTCATGTTGGCAACTCCGGCTGCAGACTTGGGCGATATCGCGCGCACAATGCCCGCAGAATTTCTGGTGGAAGATAAGTTCGACGGCATTCGCGCTCAGGCCCACGTTAAGGAAGGCAAGGTCGCTATCTACTCGCGCACCATGGACGAGATCACCCATCGCTTTCCGGAGTTGTTGGAGCCGCTTAGAGCTCTGACCGCTGACGCAATTATCGATGGAGAAATAGTTCCTGCGCGGGCTGACGCAATTCTTCCCTTCAGTGAATTGCAGAAGCGGCTCGGTCGCAAGAACGTTGGCAATCAATTGTTGATGGACGTCCCTGTTATCCTTATCGCCTATGATCTCCTGTATGCGGCTGGAGAGGTCCTGATCAATAAGACACTCACGGAGCGCAGAATCGTAATGGAGCAACTAATACCGAAGAACGGCTCGTTACGCTTATCTGAAGGCAAGCTATTTCGTCAGGTGGCTTTGTTGGATACGGAGTTTGGCGCTGCAAGGGCGCGGGGTAATGAAGGGTTGATGATAAAAAGTCCGGCTTCAATATATAAACCGGGACGACGCGGGCGCGATTGGCTGAAGCTGAAGCGAGCGATTGCCACGCTCGATGTGGTTGTAACCGCAGTTGAAGTCGGTCATGGGAAGCGGAAGAATCTACTTTCCGACTACACATTTGCGGTGCGGAGGTCCGAAGGCGACGATGAACTATTGAACATAGGCAAGGCTTATTCTGGCCTGACCGACCTTGAATTGACGGAGCTTACAGAATGGTTTCGCGGACATACGATTCAAGATTTTGCTCACGGGCGATTTCGTTTGGTGGAACCTGCGATCGTGATCGAAGTAACGTTTGACAGGATCCAACCTTCAAAACGGCACAAGAGCGGCTTCGCTCTTCGCTTTCCCAGAATCCTTCGCTTGCGTCCGGATAAGACTCGAGGCGACATCGACACCCTGGAGACCGTCGCCCGTCTGATGGAAAGCACTTCAAGTGCCTTGCCTTAGGGCCTTGAAGCTCGGATGTCTGACTCACGCCCCTGACTGAGGAGACTAGCCATTCGCTGTTTTTCGTAGCAGACACTTACTGTTGCTTTCGCGAGCAGGATAGAGTTAGGATGCGCGTGTCATCGCCTCTCCGGCCGGGCCTCTCGGCGCTATCCGGCTGGTACTGCACACAGTAAATCAGCAGCCGCAGTGGCTTCGCTGCCGAACAATACTCGAACCGCTTTGTCGAATACCGCCTATCGGAATACTGAGATGATTGCCAGCAATGCCTCCGTCAATAGTTCTGAGGAAGTATCTTTATCCCCAAGGGTCAAGCAGCCGGGGGTACCGATGTCGCCTGGCGTCGGAGGCTGAATACCGGGAGTTACAATGTCGCTTGACGGGGCTGGGGTCGGTGGCGGCACGGAGGAGCCTGGCGTACCAATGTCACCGCCATAAATGGTGGCCGAAATGGCGGACAAGAGTATCGCCGCAGCTAAGAAGTTCTTGATGGTTCTCATTTTTTCTCCATTTTTGAGATTTTCTTGGTTCTCATACTGGAAGGGTGTTGATATAAGCGACTAGACTATTTGGTCGGCCAAGGATATTATCCACACTATTAGCGAGTCTGCAAGGTTCCTTGCGTAATAACAGAAATGGAGTCTTCACATGCAATTGCAAAACGAACTTGTTTCCAACTCAAACGCGAATACGACGGCGGCGGCTGTGCTCGTGCGCTGTCAACGCGCAAAGAAATTTGAGGAGACCGGCGAGTTTGAAGAAGCTCGCGAGGCCTTGGGCAGGTTCTGGAGAAGAGTTGGGGATCGACCCCAAACTGCCGGCCTCCCTGAACTGGAAAAAGCCGAACTCTTGTTACGGTCTGGGACGCTAAGCGGGTGGATTGGGAGTGCGAAGCAGTTACCGGGCTCCCAGGAAATTGCTAAAGACCTTGTTAGCGAGAGCGCTGCGATATTCGAGGCGCTGGGACAGACCGAGAAATTTGCAGAAGCACGGATCGATCTAGCTATCTGCTATTGGCGTGAAGGTGCTTTTGATGAGGCGCGAGTAACCTTGCGCCATGCTTTGGACGCTTTAGGAGATCTGGAAAGCGAACAGCGTTTGCGGGCCCTTTTGAATAGTGCGTTGGTCGAGCGTTCTGCAACACGTTATGGGGAGGCACTGAGGATTCACCACGCGGCGGCGCCACTATTTGCGCGGAGTGAGAATAGCGCGCTCTGCGGAAAGTTTCACAGTGAGTTTGCAACGGTCCTTAAGAATGTAGGCCTGGCGGATAGCCGCGAAGACTATATTGATCTGGCCTTAGTGGAATTTGCCGCCGCCAGCGTTCATTTCGAGCAGGTTGGTCATAAGCGCTTTCAGGCAAGCGTAGAAAACAATCAGGGCTTTTTGTTCGCCAGCCTGGGCAAGTTCAGAGAAGCAGAAGAACATCTCCAGCGCGCTCGCCGATTGTTCCAAAGCCTGAAGGATCAGGGCGGTATGGGCCGGGTTGATGAAACGTTGGCCCAGACTCTCTTACTCGAGGGCCGTACCAAGGAGGCCGAAAGACTGGCACGCTCAGCGGTGCAAGTGTTCGAACAAGGCGGAGAGCAGGCTGCGCTTGCTGAAGCGCTGACCACGCAGGGAAAGGCCCTGGCGCGGTTGAATCAACCACACAAGGCCGTTGTTAAGCTCAAGCGGGCCATGGATGTTGCTCAAGTCGCGGGCGACCCGGACAGTGGCGGAATTGCCGCGCTGACTATTATTGAAGAGTTGGGAAGCCAGTTGGAGGCTGATGTCCTGCTGGAGTATTACTGCTCCGCGGAATCCCTGCTTTCCAGTTCCCAACACCAGCGCGTCAGCGTTCGATTAGGTGAGTGCGCGCGGCGAGTAATCACAGCCGCTAACCTTGCGGAAGCAGCGCGGGATTCAATTGAAGACTCACCAAGCACCGTTGCTGATCCTGTACCAGAGCAGGGTAAGATCTCCGATAGCCAGATAGTAAATTGTTCGCTAGAAGCCGAAGTACATCGCTATGAAGGAAACCTGATACGCCACGCACTCGAAGCTTCCGGGGGCAGCGTCACCAGGGCCGCACGTCTTCTGGGAATAACCCACCAGGGGTTGGCCTTTATCTTAAACGGCCGTCACAGCGACCTCCTTTCTGCCAGGACACCCGTTAAGCATCGCAGACGAAGCATTATTCGCTACCACTGACCGCAATACGACGACGAGATTCCTTTCATGATCCAGTGGCGCCGCCTTTGGCAAGGCAGCGCCACTGGCATATTTGTGCTCTAAGAACAGTTCTCTTATCATCGGCTTCCTGAATCTCCGTGAGTTCGTGAGACATCTATGAAATTTGGAACAATCACCCTCGTATTAGGTCTATCGCTATGCACCGCGCCTTGTTTTGCCCAAACGCCGCGACGAAAACCCACGCCGAAGCCGGCCACAGCAAAGCCCGCAACGGCAAACCCATCTGCTACTCCCGGCGCAGAGTCATCGCCGACACCGGTAGTCACGAAGCGACCAGTAGCGCCAACCGCACTGGTAAACGTCAACGGGCAGACGCTAACAACAGATGAGTTTGATCCCACGCTGCGTCAGGAGGTTGATAGCCTCGAAGACAAGATCGTGGAAGCGCGCCGAAAAGTGCTGGAACTTCAGATTAATACTGTTTTGCTTGAGGTCGAGGCAAAGAAGCGCCGCACTACGTCGCAGCAGTTATATGATTTGGAAGTAACGAAAAAAATCTCGGAACCCACTCCCGCAGAGATTAGAAAATTCATGGACCAAAACCGTGGCCAGTTTGAAGGATCAGATGTTGCGAGTGTCGGTCCACAGGTGGCCGTCTTTCTGCGTGGCCAGCGCGAAACTCGTTTGTCGGATGAATTTGTGCGCCGTTTGCGGACAACAAATCCGGTGGTCATGGGTGTTGATCTCAGCACGCCGAATCTCGGACCTGATGTGGTAGTAGCCACGGTCGCCGGTCGTCAGATACAGGCGGGACTCTTGAACGAAAGGCTGAAGCCGATCATCTATGGTATGCGGATTAGTGTTTATGAGACAGAGAGGAAAAGGGCCGAACAAATGGTCGATGATTTGCTGCTCCTGGACGAAGCCAAGCGTCGCAACATCGCGCCTGAAGATATCATCCGGAGCGAGATTAGCGAAAAGGTCCACCCACCCACCGAGGCGGAAGTTGCAAAGTTCTATGCCGACAACAAGACGCGCATCAATGCTGATCTGGATACAGTGCGCAATCAGTTAGTCAATTATCTTCAGGACGAGGAGCAGCAGCGTCTAGAAAAGGGTCTTTCCGAAAAACTTCGCAAAGGTGCTGATATTCGTTGGTTGATCGCGGAACCACCACAACCGGTTCAGGCCGTAAGCACGGATGACGATCCCTCTCGTGGTGATGTCAATGCTGCAGTTACAATTGTTGAGTTCACAGATTTCCAGTGCCCGGCTTGTGCGGCTATGCAGCCCGTGATGGAAGAGGTTTTAAAGTCTTACGGAAACAAGGTCAGGTTCGTGGTGCGTGACTTTCCTCTCTCGCAGCACACGAATGCGCGCAAGGCAGCCGAAGCGGCGGGTGCGGCAAATGCTCAAGGCAAGTTTTTCGAATACACAGCACTGCTGTTCCAGCGCCAGAAGGCGCTCGATGTGCCCTCACTAAAAAAGTACGCCAGTGAATTGGGTTTGAACAGAACACGCTTCGAT
>WNFY01003773.1_pt1 | contig 14072 bp, 2 predicted proteins | sample 5400091 | NCBI WGS metagenome assembly WNFY01 (sample SAMN13153364, study PRJNA577476) | soil metagenome | isolation source: 60 cm soil or saprolite under grassland replicate 1 | place: USA:California | collected 2016-06-15 | reverse complement strand
TGATCAGGGTGCTGGGCGAGCTGCGCACGTTCCTGGGCGGGCAGAAGGCGACCCTGCTCTGGGATGGGCTGCCGGCCCACCGCAGCACCGCCATGCAGGCCTGGCTGCGGACCCAGCGGCACTGGCTGGTGACAGCGCGGCTGCCGGCCTACGCGCCCGACCTCGACCCGGTCGAGGCGCTCTGGTCCAACCTCAAGGCCGTCGAGCTCGCCAACCTCACCAGCCCGACCCTGGCGGAGGTGATCGCCCAGGCCCACCGGGGCATCCAACGAGTACGCAGTACGCCCCACCTGGCCTACTCGTTTCTGCGCCACACCGGCCTGTCGGTCGCATGACACGTCCCAACACCCAGACCTCTTGCGAGTGGATGGTCGCCTCGCCTCGACAGGGATCGTGGAGGCCTGCGACGCGAACATGCCTTCCTCATCCGGTCTGGCCGCTGGTTAGGCCTCCAGGCGCTCGATGGCCTGCCAGAGCCTTGCCTGCAGCCGCTCGTCCCTGCCGATGATCTCGTCGTCGACGCCGGAGGTCACGATCCTGGCGTCCTGCTCGGCCAGCTGGCGTAGGCGAGGGACGGTCTGGGTCGCCCGCATCTGGACCAGCAGCTCCAGCGCCACCTCCCCTCCGCCCCAGCAGTCAGCAACCGCCGCGACCACCGGTTCGACGAGCCCGGCAGGGTTGTCGCCAAGCCGCCACAGGGCATGCGCGGCGCGCACCGACGCCCAGCGCTCGTCCAGCGTCCGGCGCAGCAGCGGCACCAGCGGTCGCGCATGAGCGCCGAGCTCGGCCGCCAGGCTGGCGGCAGTGCCGGCGGGCTGACCCCCAGCGGCCAGCACGGCCCGCACGGTCGGCAGCACGGCGTCCGGGTCGGCGGTCAGCCGCCACACCACCCGCGCGGCCGCTATCTGGGCGTCCCGGGCCGGGAAGGTCCTGGCCGGCTCGCCCGTCAGCAGCCGCTGGAGCCTGCCAAGCAGCGGCCGTGCGTGCTCGCCCAGCTCAACAAGCTTGTCGATCGCCGGGGCGTAGAACTGGTCGTGGTCGACCGTCCGCCCAACCGCGCCGAGCAGCAGCTCGGGCTCACCGGCCAGCCGCCACACCGCCACCGCGGCCGCCACCCCACCCCGGCTGGCCGCCGCTCGCAGCGCCGGGAGGGCCGCTGCTGCGGCCGGGCCGATCGCCAGCAACGCCCTGGGCGCGGTCCCCCAGCCGTGCTCGAGGGCAACCAGCAGCTCGGGGACCGCTGGGGCCGCCGCCGCGCCCCACGAGCCCAGCAACCAGACCAGCCCGGCGCGCTCGTTGTTGGCCGCCATGGACGCGCCCTCGACGCGGACCAGCCGTCCGCGGACCGCGGCCAGCAGCTCCGGATCGGCGGCCACCCCGGCGTCGGTGAGCAGCTCGCCGGCGTCGTAGGGGGCGCGGCCGCTGCGCCAGGCCGCCAGTAGCGGCGCCCGCCAGCGCGGATCGCCAAGCTGGATCAGCGCACGCAGCGCCTCGGCCGCCGCCGCCCACCCGTCGCTGTCATCACGGTCGGCGCAGCCCGCCGCCAGCGCGGCCAGCTCGTCAGCGACCAGCACCCCCGCCGAACCGGCGAGGCGGACGGTGTTGGCCGCGGCCCGGCGCACCTGCTCGTCGGCATCGGCCAGCAACGGCGCCAGCAGCGGCAGCAGCCGCGCCGGCGCCGACCGGCGGGCCTTGTCCAACGCGTACACCGCATACGCCGCCTCGTGGCGCGCCTCCACCGAGGGGGCGTGGACCAGGGCGGCCACGACCTCCGCCGGGACGCCGCCCACCCCGTCGAACGGTTTCAGCAGCTCGGCCAGGCTGTCGCCCCTGGCCCACACCCACCCGCGCAGCGGATCGCCGTCGGCAAACGCCGAGATGACCGCGTCCGTGCCCCCGTCGGGCCAGGGCAGCCCCGCCCACACGATCGCCAGCGCAGCCGCCGCGCGGACCGCCGCCTGCCGGTCGTCCAGGGCCTCCGCCAGCCACTGCCCGCACCCGGCAGGGTCCAGGCGGCCGCCAGCCGCCAGCAACGACGCCCGCACCAGCGCAACGTCCTCGACCGCCCAACGCTCCCGCAGCCTGGCCACCACCAGCCCAGCCATCTCCGGGCACTGCGCGAGCGTGTAGGCCGCGGCCTCGCGGACCTGGGGATCGGGGTCGGCCAGCAGCACTAGCAGCCCCGGCACCTGCGCGGCCAGGGCCGAACCAACCGCGGCCACGTCGGGGCCGTGCGCTTCGCCTGGGTCGGCAATGCCGCCAAGCAGATACACCAGCAGGTGCCTGTGGTGCACCGCCGACGTGACGGCCAACTCGGCAACAAACGGCACGACCGCCACGCTTGCCGGGTACACCGTGCCCTGGTGGAAGACGCTGCTGAACAGCTCCTCGACCGCCCCGCGCGCCTCCTGTTCGTCAGTGGACGCGGCCGCCCGGATCACCGCCGGAAGATCATCAGCGGGTCCATATGCGTGGTGCAGCGCCTCCCAGGCCACACCACCCAACCCCGACAGCATCCCAACGCTCTCCACTCGGCCACGGGTTGCGCCCACGCGACCAGGATCGCACGGGCTGCCGACAGGTCCGGCAGGGCAACCTCGCCGGCGTGGACGGGCCTGGCCGCCGTCGACCGCAACGACAAGCTGCCGCACTCGGACGGCGAACTGGCCGAGACCTCGACACGCCCAAGGACCTCGCCTCAGATCGCTATGCCGGCCTCACCCGGCCAAACCAGGACACCCACCCAAGCCACTCCCAGCCCGAGCCCATCAACCCAACACCCAGAACCCGTTAAGAGCAGATTCCTCGGCATGTCCTGGAATCTGCACTGCAGCCTCGTAGCGACCCAGTGCCCTCTGCTTAGGATCCAACCGGGGTTCACTTGTACCGATGAGGTCAACAATGTCACCCCGCTCGCTGCGAACCCTTAGAACAGTGGTTACCCGGTGCAGTTGAGCGGCCAGGCTCTGCAATCCATGGTACCGTGCCGCCTTCTGGGCGACTTCCTCGAGATCCTTTGCAGCCTCCTCCGGAATCCCCCCGCCAGTGCCGCCGCCACCGCTGGAGAGGTTGAGCAATCCTGGCGTGGTGACGTTCAGGCCGGGAGCCGGGGAGGCCATCATCTGGATCAGGCAGGTGGAGCCGAAGTCGAGGGTGAGTGGGCTGCTGTGGAAGCCCTCTGCCCAGTCCCGGGCGCCGCAGGGGGCATGCGCGGGCTGTTGCACGAAGCTGTTCTGGTTCCCGGCTGTCGGATGCGGCGATAGCCTGCAAACGCCGAGCCTTGCGCAGATGTCTCCCGGCCCCGTGCCGACGGTGCCGCTCGAGCCGGCGCCGGCTTCCCGGGAGGCGGCATAGGCGCCCACGCTCGGGCTGGGTGCGGCGTTGAGTTGGACGTTGAGGGTGGGGTTGGCGCTGACGGGGTTGTCAGGGGTGGGGATGTGGCCGTCCCCTTCGACGTAGCTGATCGGGTTGCCGCCGGCCAGGCCGTAGCGGTTTTGGGTCAGCGGGTCCAATGCGAGACCAAGGTCTGACAGGGCGCCGTAGAACTGGTCCTGCTGCAGGAAGGCGCCAATGTCGGGCCCGAAGCGGCGGGCGCCCATGTCGTAGCCGCCCGCACCCGACGCAACGGCTGGGCTGGTGGAGGGAACCGTGCCGGAGTCCATGCGGCGGCTGGCGTACCGGTAGGGGTTGAGCGGGGCCTGGGGGTCGGGGTCGCCGCGGGTCAGCGATTCGGTGTCGGAGGACGACGCGTCGCTGCCGCCGTAGGCGCTATAGCCATAGCTGGCGGTGACGTTGCCGGCATCGTCCAGCAGCTGCGACACCGAGCCGTGCACGTCGCTGGCATACGAGTAGGTGCTGCTGGTCCCGCCGCTGGTGGTGTCGGTCAGCGACAGGCGATGGCCGAAGGCGTCGTAGTCGTAGGTCTTGGTCTTGGGGTTGCTGCCGCCAGCCTGCTGCTCCTGGGTGACCAGGTTGGTCAGGCCCTGGAAGGCGAAGCTGGTGGTGCGGTCCTTGGCGGTGCCGGCGTGGTCTTCGATCTCTTTGGTGGTGCGGTCCAGCGCGTCGTAGGTGTAGCTGGCCGTGTCGGTGCGGGTGCCGGCGGCGTAGGAGCGGATGCTGGCGAGGCGGTTCAAATAGTCGTAGGCGTTGTCGGCGACCAGGTTCGCCGAAGGGGCGATACCGTCGGCGGGTGAGCAGTCGGCCTGGGTGCCGGCCGAGGTAGTCACACAGTCGAGATTGCCGAGCGGGTCGTACCAGTACTTGCCGGTCGCCCCACCGCTGGTCGCTGTGGTGAGCTGCTGGGCGGTGTAGGTGCGGGTGGAGGTGACGCCGTTCTCGACTTGGGTGGTGAGGTTGCCCGCGCGGATGGTCTGGTCGCCGATGAGCTGGGCGGGCTGGTCGTAGGTGTAGGTGTTGGTCTTGCCGGCGCGCAGCTGATGAGAGACCAGCCGGTCGCGGGCGTCATAGGTCCACTTGGCGTCGCATGGCGCCGTCGTCGACAGGCAGGTGGTGGCGGTGCTGGGCTGGCCGCGCTTGAGGACGTAGCGGTCGGTGGTGCGGTTGCCGTTGACGAAGATCCCGGTGTCGTCGGTGTAGCCGACCGTGTGGGACTCGGTGGTCACCCCCGAGCCGTTGACGGTGTCCAGGGTGCGCGGCAGGCCGTTGTCGAACTGGCTCCAGGTGGTCGTCTGCTTCTTCGGCCAGGTGGTCGGGTCGCTGCCGCACCCTGAGGCGGCGCGATACAGGTCGCGCTGGTGGTTCCAGCCGGTCGACCAGAAGCTGGTGACGATCCGCTGGTCGTCCTTGCAGGTGCCGTCGGTGCCAAGGTCGAGCTGCTGGCTGACCCAGTCGGCCTGGTCGTAGGTGTACTGGGAGCTGCGTGGCGGCTTGGTCTGGGTGCCGGCGTCGGTCTCCTCGCCGTTCTCTCCACGGTCCTTCACGTTGCCGTTGGGGTCGTAGCTGGCGGTACTGAAAGTCCAGTTGGCGGCACCTTGCTTGCGGAGGCGGGTCTTGGCGGGCTCGTCGAAGCCGGTGTAGGAGACCTGGGTGTCGACCGGCCGCTCACCTGGGTCGGTCAGCCCCGAGGCGTTGGTGGCGCTGGTGAGGTTGTTGTTGGCGTCGTAGGCGTAGGTGGCGGCCTGGCCGCCCTGGTCGGTGCGCTGCTTGAGCAGCGTGTCGGCGAAGTAGGCCCAGGTCATCTGCTTGCCGGTGTCGGGGATGCCGGGCTGGTCGGTGCGCTCTGGGGTGCGCTCGGCCTGCAGGCCCTGGGCGGTGTAGTCGAACCGCACCTTGGGGTTGGTCGGGTCCTTGCTGCTGCGGACCCAGCCCGGGTCGAAATAGGTCTCCACCGTGCGGGCGCTGTCCTGCACGCTGGTCGCGCTGGCGGAGGTGACCGGCAGGCTGGCCCACAGCAGGTTGCCGCCTGCGTCGTAGGCGCGGTGCAGGTACTGGCGCTCGGTCCCATCGCGGGCGTCGAACGGCAGCGTGATCCGGGTCAGCTGGTTGGCGGCGTCGTAGGTGAACGCGGTGACGTAGTTGGTGAACGGGCCCGACCCACCCGCGGCGTCGTTGGCACGCGGCGAGATCATGCGGGTCCGGTTGCCGTTGGGGTCGTACTCGATGCGGCTGGTCACGTTGCGGTTGGTGGCGGCGTCCAGCCGCTGGGTGATGGTGACCGGCGCGTCCCGCTGGTCATAGTCCACCGTGCTGCGCGCCACCCGGCCGGTGGTGATGTCCTGCTCGGTGCTGGCGACGTTGCCGTTGGCGTCATAGCCGGTGCGGGTCTCGTGCCCCAGCGGGTCGCGGCTGGCGGTCCGGCGGTGGGCCTCGTCGTAGTCGAAGCTGGAGGTGAACCCCACCCCCGTCAGCGGGCCGGTGCCCGGGCAGATCACGGTGGCGAGCCCTGCCCTGGGGGCGGTGACCGAGCGCAGGTCCCCGGCCAGGTCGTAGCAAAGATGCGTGATGCGCTTGTCAGCGGTGCTGGTGCCGTACTGGGTCTGGCGGATCACCCGGTCCAGCGGGTCGTAGTCGACCAGCGTGGTGTAGTCGTCATCGGTGGCGCTGGCCACGCCCTTGGGCCCGGTGACCTTGAACGGCCGCCCCGCGTCGTCGTACTCGGTCCTGGTGCGCTCGCCGGCCGGGTCGGCGCTGGTGTCGGGGCCGGTGGTCAGCAGCGGCCGGTCCATCTTGTCGTAGCTGGTGGTGGTGACCGCGCCGCTCTCCGGGTCGCCGCTGACCTGCCCGTAGTGCGGCGCCGTGGAGCGTAGCGCGTTGTCGTTGGCGTCCAGGTCCACGCCCGACCACAGCAGCGTGCCGCGTTCGGCGCTGGTGGACTTGGGCGCGCTCTGGCGGCCCAGCCGGCCGAAGGAGTCGTAGTCGAAGAACGTGCGGTAGGCGCGTTCGTCGGTGCCGGTGTCGTTCTCGTGGTTGGGGTCCTGGATCCAGCGCGCCTGCCCGTCGGCGTTGTAGTCCAGGCGGGTGCGGTGACCCAGCGGATCGCGGATGACAGTGGGTTGCCCGGAGGCGTGGTAGGCCTCGAACACCGTCGGCGGGTTGCCGTTGGCGTCGAGGACCTGTGCCACCGTGCCCGGGTTCGCCGAGCCGGCCAGGTTGTAGTCGTAGTTGGTGACCGCGCCGGTCGGGTCGGTGACCAGGTCGGGGTTGCCGGCACTGTCGTAGCTGTAGCGCCACTGGAAGTCCCCGGCGGTGGTGGTGGCCACCCCCTTGGGCTGGGTGACCGTGGCCAGCAGGCTCAGGTGATTGCCGGTGTCGTTGGCGTCCACCGGCGAGTCGGTGTAGGTCAGCTCGGTGCGTTCGACGCGCGTGGTGATCTGGTTGCGCTGGGAGGTCAGGTAGCCGTTGGCGTTGTAGGTGTAGGACGTGGTGAAGTCGTCGGGCAGGGTCGGGGTGGCGACCCCCTTGGGTTCGGTGATCTTGCTGACCTTGAAGTCGCTGGTCCACTCCACCAGGGTGGGCTGGTCCAGCGGGTCGGTGATCTGGGTGACCTTGCCGGTGGTGTCGTAGGTGTAGGCGGTGGTCCGCGCAAGCGGCGCGGTGACCCGCGTGACCCGGTTGACCAGGTCATAGGTGAACGACGTCTTGTGGGTCAGCCGGTCGGTGCGCTCCTTGAGCTTCCACCGCAGCTGGGCGCCGTCGCTGGCCAGGTAGTAGGCGTAGGTGGTCTCCGCGCCCATCGGGTCGCGCACGCTGAAGATGCGGGTGGACTGGTTGGGTGTCCTGGGTTCGGGGTTGACCCGGGCCGACACGGTGGGGATGGCCGGCCCGGCGCCGTTGGAGGTGGTGTAGGTGAACACCAACGACCGGTCGGCCAGGAAGTCGCCGTTGGCCTTGGTACCGCCGCGCTGGGTCAGGCGCAGCAGGTTGCCGTCGTCGTAGTAGTCGAAGTCGAGCTTGCTGCCGCTGTGGTCGATGATCGTCTGGATCTTGCCTCGGACGTGGGCCTTCTTGGCTTCGGCCTTGGACCAGTAGTCGATCAGGAATGAGCGGCCAGCGGCGTCGGTGACGCTGGTCACGCGCTTCTTCGGGCCGCCCGGGTCCTCACCGGCCGGGGTGTCCTCTAGGACGTAGGTGATCCGGTTGCCGTTGCGGTCCTCCACCATGGTGGGGAACCCGTCCACGTCGAAGAAGAAGGTCACCTTGTCCGGGCGGGTCAGCGCCCAGCGGCCTCTGCTGTCGCTGGTGGGCAGGCTGCGCAGGTACAGGTTCACCCCCGCCGGCTCGGCCCAGCGGGTGGAGCCATCGCCCAGGGTGGTGCCGGTGAACCGGTGGGTGGTGCCGTCCCCGTCGGTGAGCTCCACCCACTTGTTGCTCTGACCGGAGATCTCGTCGGCCTTGTTGGGGTGGATGTCCAGCGGCTCGCCCAGACGGATCAGCCCGCTGATCGACAGCGAGAAGTTGTTGCCCGCCGGGCTCTTGGAGTGGTCCTCAAGCGAGTTGTAGGTCAGGTCGGTCATCGTGGCCAGCCCGCGACCGGGGGAAAAGAACGGCGTCCAGCGCAGCAGCATGTTGCCGTTGGCCACGTTGGTCAGCGTGCTCATGCCGGCGCCGACCGCGTCGCCGTCGTACTGGTAGTAGCGCTCCAGGCCCAGCTTGGTCGCCAGACTCTTCGCGACGATCACGGGGTTGTCCAGCGGCGGGTTGCCCTTGGCGGCAAACAGGGTGTTGGTCGCCGGGTCGAACACCTCCACGCGCAGCCGGTAGGTGCCCTGCTCCACCCCCGGCGGCAGCGCCGGCGGACGGATGATCATCGGGAACGCCTGGCTGGCGCCTGCCGCGAACGCGGTCGGGAAGGCGAACGCCGACCGACCCTCGAACAGGACCGCCCCGTTGGGGGCATACCAGCGATACCACACCTGCGCGGCGCTGTTGGACCAGGTCACCCCGCTGGTGTTGGTCACGTTGACGGTCGGGCAGTACGCCTCGGCCGGGCAGGCCGGCGGGGGTGCGGACCCGGCGGCGACCGCCGGCGCGTTGTACAGCTCCAGCTCGTTGATCCGCGCTGTGGTGTTCTTCTTGTCCTGTGTGGCCTGCACCACCACCAGCTTGACGTAGCGGATCCGCACCGGTGCGGGCAGCCGGTGGTTGGTGACCGATGCGGTGTTGCCGCGCACCTGCAGCTGGGTGGTCCAGGCCACCCCGTCGACCGAGGTCTGGAGGTCGTAGTCGCGGGTGTTCCAGGTCACCGGGTCCCCAGCGGCGCCGGCGTGGCGGATCACCACGTTGCTGACCGTCTGATCGGCGGGCAGCTGCGCCTGCAGCCAGCTGCCGGTCGCCGCCGAGCACCACCTGGTGGCCAGGCTCCCGTCGATGGCCTTGTCCGGCGTCTCGGCGCTGGAGCATGCGGCGCTGCCCGTGGCCGCGCTCGGCCCGACCTGGTCGGCCAGGTACACCTCCAGCTCGTAGATGCGCGCGGTGCCGCTGCCGTCCTGCGCTGGGGTGAGCACGGCCACCTTGACGTAGCGGGCCCGCACCGGGGTGAGCTGGTGGGTCGTGGTGGCCGCAGTGTTGCCCCGCACCTGCAGGGCGGTGCTCCAGCTGACTCCGTCGACCGAGGTCTGGAGGTCGTAGTCGCGGGTGTTCAACGTCGCCGGCTCCCCACCGGCCTGCGCGTGGCGCAACACCACCGCCGACACCGTCTGCTCGGACGCCAGCTGCACCTGCACCCACTTGCTGGTGGCCGACGAGCACCACTTGGAGTCGTTGGTCACGCTGCGGTCGATGACCTTGTCCGGCGTCTGGGTCGCCGTGCACGACGCGCTGCCGGTTGGCTGTGTCAGCGGCACCGGCGCCGTCCCGCCGTCGTTGCTCGGCGCCCCGCTCACCGCGCGGCCTAGGCTGCCGCCGGCGGTCCCATCCGGGTTGGTCGCGCCCGCGTAGGGGTCCTGCACCGGCACCCCGGCGCCGGTGTTCTCGGCCACCGCCGAGGGGAACACGTCGTCTGCGGTGGTCGCCGGATCGTTGAGGCCAAAGCCGGCGGCGGCGCTGCTGGTCCCCCGGTTGTTCAGCGTGAAGGTCCGCGGCGCGGTGGTGACCTGCTGCCCGGAGGTGTCGGTGACCACCGCGGTCAGCTCGTGCTGGCCGTTGAACACCCTTCCCAGCGGATCCAGGCTGTTCCACACCAGCGTGTACGGCGAGGCCGTCACCGGCGCGCCCACCTGCACCCCGTCGATCATGAAGGCGACGCTGGTCACGCCGCGGTCGTCGCTGGCGCTGGCCGACAGCGTCACGTCGCCGCTGACGGTGGCGCCGGCCGCCGGGGCGCTCAGCGAGCCCGTCGGCAGGGCGCTGTTGTCCACGGTCACGCGCACCGCGGTCGATGTGGTGGTCTGGTTGCCGGCGTCGTCGGTGGCCCGCACCGTGATGTCATGGGTGCCGTTGGCCACCGACACCGAGTTCCAGTTCATCTCGAACGGTGTGGCGGTGTCGCTACCGGCCACCGCGCCGTCGACCAGGAAGTCGACCTGCTCCACCCGCCGGTCGTCCTCGGCGGAGGCGGCCAGGCGGACCGAGCCGCCAGTCACCGTGCTGCCGTCCCCCGGCGTGGCCAGCGATACCCGCGGCCCCTGCGCTGTGCTGCCGTCGGCGTAGGTGACGGTCAGCTTGGGGGCGGTGTCGGGCGGGCCGTTGTCGCTGTGGAAGCCGGCCGAGTGCCCGGTGATCAGCGACTCATTGCTGGCCTTGAGGATGAGTCCGTGGTTGGGCGCGCTGCCGTTGACCCAGCTCTGCACCAAGCCGGTGATCGGCCAGTCGTTCCAGGACTGCAAGCCGTCGTCGACCGGGATGGTCAGCTGTGCCGCCACGGTGGGGTCGAGGTCGCCGCCCTGTGTGGTCCAAGGCTGCCCGGCCTCGGTCTCGTACCAGGTGGCGCCGTCGCCGGTGCACTCGCCAAAGCCGGTGCCCTCCTTCCAGGGACGGGTGATCCGGTGCGCCTCCAGGACCGTCGACGCAACGGGTCCCCATTCGTCCCACAGCGAGGCGGTGGCGCTGGAGACGGTCGCGGTAGTCGGAATGCCGCTGAGGTCGAAGCGCAGCGCGGCGCGCATCACCCCCCAGCCTTCGCTGCCGGCGCCCACGTTGACGTCGATGCCGAAGTTCGCACACTCGACAGAGCTCGCGTCGTAGACGAGGTAGGTGTCCTGCCCGCTCTCCGGTTCTGGCTGCAGCAGCTTGCGCGCCTGCGTGGACGGCGGCAGGGTCACCGTCTGCGGGTACGACGGCGAACCGTTGGTCACCACGACGTAGGTGAACGGCTTGTCCGGCGCCGCCGTGGTATCGCGGTAGCTGGTCACCGACTGGTCCCGGATGGTGGTCAGCAACGTCGTCGGGTTCGGCGTGAAGTTGGGCGTCGCTGAGCGGTGCACCTCATAGCTTGCAAACGGCGCCCCGCTGGTCGTGCCCGTGTACGGCAGCCACTCCAGCTCCGCGCCGTTGGCGTGCACCGTCTCCGGCCGCAGCAGCACCCCACCGTCCTGCTGGTAGGTCACCTCCATCATGGGCGTCAGCGTCGAGCCGCTGAAGCGGTTGGACTGCGGTGCCGGCCCGCTGGAGTTCACCGCCTCCGTGCGCCGCTTGATCAGCCATCCGAGGTTCTGCGTCGCCCCCGCCAGCCAACTTTGCACCGTGGCCGTCACCGGCCACTTCATCCAGCCCACCGGGGCATTGGCCGCCAGCGTGTAGGACCCCGATGCCACCGGGTCGAACCGCAGCAGGTTGCTGGTGCTGTTGCTGTTCCACGAGCCCCAGTACGTGGTCATCCGGTGCACGTCCATCACGTGCTGCACCGAGCCGCACGCGATGCTGGCCACCACACACGTGCGGTCGTAGTACAGGTCCAGCTTCGCGTCCGTCACCTTCGCGTCGCGCGGCACCGCATACAGCTCGAACCAAAGCGCCGCCCGCCACACCGCGCTCGTGTCGCCGCCGATACGCAACCGAGGTTCCCTCAACGCCGGCTCGGTGCCGGAAGCCTTGTAGCTGCCGTCGTCGAACGTGTAGTCGATGAGCATCGTCGGGTCCAGTTGGACGGGGAACCGCCGACCCGGCGCGCGCAGCCAACCCTGGTCCAGGGTCAGCGTCAGCACCAGCTCGCGCCCGCGCTGCTCCACCCGAAGGCTCGGCCTGGCCTCCCGTGCCGGTTCCGTCGCCTGCCCTACGCCCGCCGACTCCTGCACCGTCGGCGCTGGCAGCACGAACGCGGGCCTGGGCTGTCCGGCCACCATCACCCAGTACGAGCCGTCCGCGCGCCGGCGCACCGATGGTGCTGGGCCGTTGTCGGCAGCCGACAGCCGGAAGGTGTAGCTGGCCGGCGAGTCCGGCCCGGCCAGGTCGAGGACCTCTTTGATCCCGACCGTCCCTACCGTGTACGTCAGGTCCGTGCCCGCAAACGCCTCGGGGTACGACACCGTGGCACCGTCCACTCGTGCCCGGCTCGCCGCCGCGCCCTCAGCCGTCATCCGGAAGACCCGGCCGGCCACCCGGAACTCACTGAACCCGGACTCCACCGCGTCCTTGAACCGCGCCTGGAAGGCGTTGGCACCGCTGCGCCACGCATACCCGTCCTGATCGGCGCGGTGCAGCTTGGTGTCGATCGGCTGCATGCTGCCGTTGGCCGCACGGTAATTCACCGGTCCGCTGTGGATGGTCGTGGTAAGCGAGCCGTCGGCATTGCGGCGGGTGGTCGAGCTGCGCGTGCGCCGCTCCGGCAGCTCACCCAGCCGCGGCGGCGTGGCCGGCTTGGCCGGGCCGGCCACCGGGGCCTGTCCGCTGCCGGTCGTCGGTCTGCGGACCTGTGCCGCAGCAGGGCTGGTGGTGGCCGTCAGCCCGACGAGCAGGGCCACAACGACGAGGAAGCTGAGCGGACGCCTGCGGGTGCGCTGTCGCATTGAGTCCTCCTGGGCCAACCGGCGCAGACCGCCAGGTGCCGATGATTGCCGGGAGCGTGACCCACCGGGCTGAAAGCCACGTCGGGTCGGCGTGCACGGTGATCTGGACCAGCGAGCCGTGGTGGCGCACCGTCTGGGTCACCCCCGGTCGCTGAACACCTTGCCGTAGGGCGAGAAGGCGTCATCGGTGGCGTCGGTCCACACCCAGGTCAGGGCGCGAGACGACCGCCAGCAGGCGACGGCACGAACAACGCTGAGCGGCTACGAGGTGGGGTGGTGGTGGCCGTTAGCCGGACGGCCGGCCGAGTAGGTCCGCGCGAGGGATCACAGGTGCGGCGCGTGACCCGGACAGACTGCGCATGCTGATAGTGGACATACCAGCCGCCTATCTTCCCGGAGCGGCCAATGTGGCAGCTCAGCAGATTCGCCAGGTATCCGCTTGAACCAGCAAATGCCCCACAGCACTAGTAGCAGCACAGACATCGCAAAGCAAGCATTAGCATAGATCTACGCCGATTGTCGTAGGCAGTCCTCATCAGCCCGAGCAAGGACAATCTGGTACAGGCGGCAGCGCGCCAACAGGCCGCCAACACCCCCCCAGCGAGTCGCACCCGGCGGTCAACAATCAACCCAAGCAAATCGCCAACCGTCCCTGTTGGTTCAGGTCAGAGAGCTGTTGGCGAGCTGTATGTACGCCATAGCGCACGCTGACCGTTTGAGCTTCCGCCGGACCGCGTCAGGAGGTCGGGCCGCGACGCATCAAGTCACACTCAGTGAGCAGCAACGTCAGCTCATCGTCGGGCGCCACGGCTGGAACCGCTCAACCACCAGGTTAGTCAGCACCCATGAGGTCGGGCTTGGTCAAGCCCCTACTGCGTGTGAGCGATCCGGAAATCAGCAGGTTGAGGGCCTCGGCGATCAGCTAATTCGGCTCTGGCGCACATCTCGTGATGGAACCGTCGCCGGATCGGTGGTGCGGCCCGTGATCTTGGCCGCTATGTGATGAACAGGGTCTTGATGGCCTTCTACTGCACCTGGCCGTCGTTGTGGTCGAGCGGGTCCAGCAGGTCGAACACGGTGTGCACATTTGGGCGCACGGCCGAGCCAGCGCGGCCGCCTGCCCCCACTGCCGGTACGCCGCGGCCAGGGTGCACAGCCGCTACCAGCGCCGGCTCGCCGACGCGGCACTCGCCGGCCGGCGGCAGGAACGGGCGCGGCCATGACGTTGACGGCTGGCGGGCGCCGTCGCGGGGAGCAGCTCGGCTGGCGCCACGCCACCCCACTCCCTCACGGTGATGGATCTACTGCCCGGGCCAGCAGGCCCCACCGTCGGTGGCGACGGGCGGTCCCCGACCCGCTCCGGCAGGTGAGCTGGGTGCAGTCCGATCCTGACCGGCGGCCAGCGAGCTCGCCCGGTATCGCCCTGCGCGGCGGGAACCTCTTAGATGCCGGGGAGCTGGGAGGTGATGCCTTTGGCCTGCTCCAGAATCGGGCTGACGTCCTCTGCCTCGATGAGCTCGTGGGTCTCCAGATGCTCGAAGGCCCCGGTGCTGCTCACCGCCAGGCTGGACGCGGCAGCCGCCCGGGAATCGGGGAGGTCCACGATGACAAAGCCGTCGTACTGGCCAAACATCAAGTAGTAGGCCTCAAGCTTGCCCCCCGCGGACTCCA
>WNFY01003772.1_pt1 | contig 14072 bp, 12 predicted proteins | sample 5400091 | NCBI WGS metagenome assembly WNFY01 (sample SAMN13153364, study PRJNA577476) | soil metagenome | isolation source: 60 cm soil or saprolite under grassland replicate 1 | place: USA:California | collected 2016-06-15 | reverse complement strand
CTCGCCTGCCGCGTGAGGGAGCGGGCTACAGGCCTTTCGCGCTCTCTGACTCGGCTGGTCGCGCAGTCCCGTTCCAGGTCCTGGCGCAGCGGCGCACCGAGGAGCGCATCGACGGCACGCGTCACTACCCGGACCAGGACGAAGTCGATCAAGTCCGGATCGCATTTCGCGCGCCGCCGGTGCCGGGGCTTGGTATCACCGCGCTGACGACGCGTCCCGCGGCACCGCTCTCGCGCGCCGAGGAAGCGCGGGTTCGCGGCCGCTCGCTCGAAAACCGCTTCGTCGAAGTGACGATCGAGGCGAACGGCGCGCTCACGCTGCTCGACCGGCGGCGGAACGAGCGCTACGGCGAGCTGCTCCGGCTCGAGGATGCCGGTGATGCGGGGGACGCATATACGTACGCTCCGCCGGCTCGGGACCGCGTAAAGCAAAGCCGCGGTGCCATCAGCGTGCGGCGGCTCGCGGCCGGCCCGCTCGTCGCGGCACTCGAAGCGCGCTGGGAGGTGATCCGCGGCATCGACGCGCGGATGGTCGTTCAGGTGTTCGCCGACAGCCCGATCGTCCGTGCGTCGCTCGCGATCGACAACCGCAACCGCTATCACCGGCTGCGGGCGCGCCTGCCGACCGGCCTGGCTGGCGTCGCCGCGATTGCAGGTTCTGCATTCGGCACCGTCGAACGTCCAGCGGTCCAGGTCGACGCGGCGGCCTATCCGCGGGAGACACCGGTACGCACTGCCCCCGCGCAGCGCTTCGTGGCCGCGGCCCGCGGGGGGCGGGGACTCGCCGTCTTGGCTCCGGCGTTCTTCGAGTACGAGTGGACCGCAAAGGGCGATCTGCTCGTCACGCTGCTGCGTGCGGTGGGAGACCTGTCCCTCGGGCGCCTGCCGACGCGGCCCGGTCACGCGGGCTGGCCGACCACGATTCCCGGCGCCCAGTGTCTGGGCACGACACGCATCGATCTGGCGCTTGTTCCGGTGAGCGCCAGTGATGTGGAGCGCGGGGATGTGCTGCCGCATCTCTGGGAAGAGGCGTTTCTGCCGCTGCACGGGCTGTGGCTGCGCGACGCGTCACCGCTGAATCCTCTGCCCGTCGATATCACGCTGGAGGGCACGGGGCTCGTCTTCTCGGCGCTCAAGCCGGCGCAGGTCGGGTCACCACTGGTGCTGCGGTGTTACAACGCGACGGGCCGCAAGGCGGCAGGCGCCTGGCGGTTTGCACAGGGCGTGAAAACGGCGCATCGGGTTCGCGCGGATGAGCGCGAGGCAGTCGCGCTCGTGCTCGAGCAGCGCGGCAATGTCGTCCGGTTCGTCGCCGAGCCACATGAGATCGTCTCGATTCTGGTCACGTGATGCAGGAGCACCTGTTCTCGACGCCGCGATCGGCGCGCTACTTCACGCTGGGATCTCCTAAGGATGCCGCCGAGGTCTGGTTTGCCTGTCACGGCTATGGACAGCTCGCGGCGCGCTTTCTCGAGCGCTTTCGTCCGATCGAAGCGAAACGCCGCTGCATCATCGCGCCAGAGGGCCTGTCGCGCTTCTATCTGACGGAGAGTGCGACGGAGCGTCGTGTGGGCGCGAGCTGGATGACCCGCGAAGACCGGCTGCACGAAATCGACGACTATGTGCGGTATCTCGACGCCCTGTACAGCCACATCGCACCCGGTGCGGCCAGGGTGACCGCCCTCGGGTTCTCGCAGGGGACGGCCACGGTCTGCCGTTGGGCGGCGCTCGGGTCGTCGCATATCGATCGGTTGATTCTGTGGGGTGGGGAAGTGCCGCCCGACCTCGACCTGAAGCGTCTCCGCGTGCCGAGTCTGACGCTTGTGTACGGCACTCGCGATCAGTTCTTCACTCCGAAAGTCGTCGCTGCGAACGAGGCTCGGCTGCGCGAGCACAAGATCGGCTACGACCTCGTCGCGTTCGACGGCGCGCACGAGATCCGCGAACCCACACTGCTACAGGTTGCGGGTGCTCGGGTCTAGGACGTCGCGCAGGGCATCGCCGAGCAGTGTGCACGCAATGACGACGAGCACGAGCGCAACGCCGGGTGCAGTCGCGACCCACGGTGCGTTCACGAGCGTATCGCGGCCGGACTGGATCATGTTGCCCCACGATGGCGTCGGCGGTTGGACGCCGAGTCCCAGGTAGGACAGTCCCGCCTCGAGCGTGATTGCGTTGCCGACGCCGAGGGCAGCGGCGACGATGACGGGGGTGAGCGCGTTCGGCAGGATGTGGCGAGCCAGCACGCGCAGGCGTTTGGCGCCGACGGCCACCGCGCCTTCGACAAATGGCCGAGCGGCGAGCGCGCGTACTTCTCCATGCACCAGTCTGGCGATGCCCATCCATCCCGTCAGTCCCAGCACCGCGATGACCAATATCGTGCTCGGCTGCCACAGTGCCGCGAGCAACAGCAGCAGCACCACGCGCGGCACGGCGAGTGCGAAATCGGTCAGCCCCAGCAGTGTGAGGGACACCGGGCCCCGCCAGTAGCCGGCCACGCCACCGACGACGATGCCGACGACGAGCGAGACCAGCACCGCGAGGACGCCGATCCCCAGCGAAATACGTCCCCCATAGACGAGACGAGTCCACACATCACGGCCGAAGCGGTCCGTGCCGAGCGCGTGGAAGACGCCATGCGCGTCACTCGAGAGCGGCGGAACGAACCGCGTTGCAACGATGTCGTGTTGTATGTTCGGATCGCCATTCGTCACGAGCGGGGCCGCCAGAGCGCTCAGGACGACGACGAGCAGCACGCAGAACCCGAACATGCCGCGCCGATCCCGCAGGAGCCTCGTCACGCCGTTCGGCTCCGGATCCGGGGATCGAGCCAGGCGGCCAGGGCGTCCGCAAGCATGTTGCCCGCGACGACGAGCACGGCGCTCACCGTGGTCGCGGCCATGACGACCGGATAGTCACGGGCCTGAACGGCTTCGACCAACACTCGTCCGACGCCGGGCCACGCGAACACGGCCTCGACAAACACCGCGCCGGAAAAGAGCACGGGCAGCGACAGGCCGAGGAGCGTCACCACCGGCGTCAGCGCATTGCGCAGCGCGTGGCGGCCCACGACCCGGCTCGTCGTCAGCCCCTTCGCCCGCGCCGTGACGATGAATGGCTGGCTCAACGTCTCGAGCATCGCGCCGCGCGCGAAGCGCGCCGCACCACCGATGCCGACGAGGGTCAGCGTCGCGAGCGGCAGCGCCAGGTGGCGGAGTCGATCGATCAGCCAGCTGGCGCCATGCAGGTAATCGGCGTCGAGCCCTGCCGCGCCGAACGCGGGCAACGCTTGCGTCCAGTACGTGAAGACCAGCACCAGCATCAGTCCGAGCCAGTAGCCCGGCACCGCAAACAGGGTGACGGACGAAACGGACAGGAGGGTGTCGATTCGCGAGCGGCTGCGAGCCGCCTGGACAACGCCGATCGCCAGGCCAATCAGGTAACTCAGGATCAGCGACAGCCCGACGAGCCGGACGGTCGCCGGCCAGGCATCGCCAAGAATCGCACGAACCGGCCGGCCCTTTGTAATGCTGGTTCCCCAGTCGCCCCGCGCGAAACGACATAACCAGCTCGCGAACTGTGCGGGCAGCGGCCGGTCCAACCCGAGGAGCCGGCGCTGCACCGCGACCTGCTCGGTGCTCGCCATCGGGCCCAGGATTATGTCGATAGGATCGCCTGGTGCCAGGTGCAACAGCACGAAGGTGAGCGTCACGACCCCCAGCACGACGGCGAGACCGGCGAGGAGACGCTGTCCCAGTCTGGCGAGCATCGGCGGGAATCTCGCGCCGTCACTCTTGCCTCGCTAGAATGCGGCGTGTCGCGCCTGTCGGTTCCGGTGCTCTTGGCGGTAGCGGTCGTGACGTGCGCCTGCGGCGATGAGGCCGCGCGCCGCGGCGCGACCGTCATGTTCGCTTCCGGCGCCGATCTGCAGAGCATCAATCCGCTGCTCACGACTCACCCGCTCGCTCGCCAGGTGCAGCGCTATGTGTTGCTGACCACGCTGGCGCGCTACGACTCGCTGCTCGTGCCGCAGCCCTACCTAGCGCGCAGCTGGCGCTGGTCGGCGGATGGCCGGACGCTCACGTTCCGGCTGCGCACCGACGTGCGCTGGCACGACGGCATCGCGACGACCGCGCGCGACGTCGTCTGGACGCTCGAGGCGGCGCACGACCCAGCCACCGGCTACCCCCGCTACACGGAGCTGCAGACGCTGGCGTCAGTCGCCGCGTTGGATGACTCGACCGTCGAGCTGCAATTCTCGGGAGCGGTGCTCGCGCACGCCGCGGACGATCTGCCGTTCGTCCTCACCGATCTCGCGATTCTGCCGGCGCACCTGCTCGACAGCGTGCCGCACGACCGCCTGCGCCAGGCTTCGTGGAACGTCAACCCGGTGGGTAATGGACCATTCCGCTTCGTCACACACGAGCCGAACCGCCGCTGGGTGTTCGACCGCAACGTCGATTTTCCAGCGGATATGGGCGGGCCGCCGCACGTCGAGCGGCTCGTCATCGCGGTCGTGGATGAGCCAATGGTCAAGCTGTCCGCGCTCGTTTCGGGCGAGCTCGATTTTGCCGGGATCAGTCCGCAACACGTGGCGTTCGTGCGCCGTCACCATTCGCTCGCGATTCGCGAGTATCCCCTGATCTTCCCGTACGGTCTCATCTTCAATACGCGCCGGCCGCCGTTCAACGATCCGCGCGCGCGGCTGGCCGCGGCGCTCGCGATCGATCGCCAGGAAATCGTCGACGGGTATCTCTTCGGATTCGCGGCGGTCGCAGACGGTCCGGTGCCGCCTGGCCTGCCCCGGTTCGTCGCACCGCCGCACCTCCCGCTCGCGCCCGACTCGGCGCGCCGCCTCGTCGCCGAGTTGAGTAAAGTCTCGCCGCCGAGCTTCGATCTCATCACGGTAGGGAGCGGGGAGGCCGCGCTCGAGCAAATGATTCAGGCACGCCTCACCGCGGTGGGATTCAAGGTGACGATTCACCAGCTCGAGAACTCGGCGTTTCTGGATCGGGTGTACGGCCCACGTCACGAGTTCGCCGCCGCCGTGACTGGCATCGCCGGCGACCCGGGACTCGGGTTCTTGCGTCCGCTCGGGGATCTCACCGGTATTCCGGTTCCAGAGGATCCGATCGCGGCGCAGCGGCTCTTCGCGGAGCAGCTGCCGATCGTCTGGTTGTATCATGGGCGCGGTGTCCAGGCGATGAACAGCCGGGTTCGCGGGGTGCGCATGGATATGCGCGGCGAGCTGCCGACCGTCGCCGCGTGGCGCGTCGAGCAATGAGACGCCGCGATCTGCCGACCGCGTTTCACGCGACCGCCCCGCTGCGGCTCGACTTCGCCGGAGGCTGGACCGACGTCGCGCCGTTTTCGGCGCGCGAAGGCGGCGTGGTGGTGAACGGAGCGATTGGCCTGCGCGCCCATGTCGATCTGCATCTGGGCGGCACACTGCTGCGCCTCGTCTCCGAAGAGCTGGGCGAAACACTCGAGTGCGCGAATTCGGGCGGTCTCATGCCGGGCAAGCTGCCGCTGCTCACGGCGGCGCTGCGCCGCTTCCCGGTGCTGGGCGGCTTCACGCTGACCACCCGCTGCGACGCGCCGCCGGGGTCGGGACTCGGCAGCTCGGGCGCGCTCGGCGTCGCGCTGGTCGGCGCGCTGACGCGCGTGCGCCAGGAGACGCTCGGTCAGCAGGACGTGGCAGATCAGGCCTGGCAGGTCGAGACGATCGAGGCACAGCTGCCCGGAGGGAAGCAGGACCAGTACGCGGCGGCGCTGGGAGGATTTCATCGCCTGAGCTTTCGCGATCCCGACGTGGGCGTCGAGCCGGTGACGCTGGATCCGGCGTTCGCCACGGCACTCGAGCGCCAGACGCTGATTTGCTACACCAACAAGTCGCGAGTCTCTGGTGATACGATCTCGCGCGTGACGAGCGCATACGAGCGCGGCGATCCCACGGTGACCGGGGCGCTGCGTGGTTTGAAGGATGCCGGCAACGCGATGGCGGAGGCCTTGCGCGGCGCGGACCTCGCGCGGGTGGCGTCGCTGCTCAGCGAAAACTGGAAACACCAGCAGGCGCTCGATCCCGGCATGCGAACGGCGGAGATGGCACGGCTCGAGACCGCCGCCGCTGCGGCGGGCGCGCTCGGCGGCAAGGCGGCGGGTGCGGGCGCCGGCGGGTGCATGTTCTTCGTGATGCGCGGGCCCGCCCGCGAGGCGGCGACGGCGGTCGCGAGCGCAGCGAACGGCGCCCGCGTGCTGCCGCTCGCGTGGGCGCTGGACGGAGTACGTGCGTGGTAACGGCGGAAACGCTCGCCGCTCGCGCCGAGGCGATCCGCGGCTCGGCCGATCTCCAGGCGCTGCTCACGCATCTGCGTGAACGGGCGCGACCGTTGCTCGAGCGCATGCCAATCGTCCCGGAGCATAAGGCGCTGCTGACGACGGACGGCGGATTCTGTCCCGATGACGGCGTGGCGCTCACGTTCGATCCGTGGAGCCCCACCGCGCATCGCTGTCCGCGCTGCGGCAAGACGTGGAGCGGGGAGCGCCACAACTGGAGTTGGGCGCGGTATCAGCACCTCTGGCTCGCCGAGCGGGCCGCGCACCTCGCGACGCTCGCGGGTTTAGGAGACGCCGGCGATGGTGCGGCGGCCGCGCGTGCCCGCGATATCCTGAACACCTACGCGGAGCGTTACTGGCGCTACCCCAATCGCGACAACGTCCTCGGGCCGAGCCGTCTGTTTTTCTCCACCTACCTCGAGTCGCTCTGGACGTGCAACTATGTCGCCGCCGCGGCAATGCTGCGCGCCTGCGATCAGCTCGACGACACGACGACCCGGGGCGTGAATCAGCTCGTCGAGGAAGCAGCGACGCTGATCGGTGATTACGACGAGGGATTCTCCAACCGGCAAACGTGGAACAGCGCTGCGCTCGCCGCGGTCGCCGTGTGGTTTGAGGACGAAGAGCTGGCGCAGCGGGTCATCGAAGGCGACACGGGGCTCATCGCACACCTGGTGCGCGGATTCGGGCGTGATGGGATGTGGTACGAAGGCGAGAACTACCACCTCTTCGCCCTGCGTGGCCTGCTCACGGGCGCCGGATGGGCGCGGCTCGCGGGCGTCGACTTCTGTGAGGATCAACGGCTCGCGGACCGTCTGCACAACGCGTTGCGAGCGCCTGCGCTGACGGCGCTGCCCGATTACACCTTTCCCGCGCGCAAGGATTCGCGCTTCGGAATGTCGCTCGCTCAGCCGGCATATCTGGAGCTGTGGGAGATTGGCCTGGCGAGACTCGGCGTGCGCGACGTGACGTCGTGGCTCCATGCGTTATACGAGGCGCCGCCGACCATCTCTGTTTTGCATGAGTCCTATATGCACGACGCGCCCGACTCATCCCCAGACCCCCGTCCCGCGTCCCGCAGGTCGCTGTCGTGGTGGTCGTTGCTCGAAATGCTGCCCGATCTTCCGCCCGCGGACGAGCCGTGGAGTCCCAAGAGTGTGCTGCTAGAGAGCCAGGGCCTTGCCGTGCTGCGAAACGGCGATCGCTACGTGAGTCTCGAAAGTGGCCCGCAGGGTGGGGGCCACGGCCATCCGGACCGTTTGCAGCTGACGCTGCATGGCGACGGGGTGTACTGGTTGCCCGATCCCGGCACGGGGCAGTACGTCACGCATGATCTTTTCTGGTATCGCTCCACCCTGGCGCACAACGCCCCGCTCCTGGACGGTGAGTCCCAGCCGAGCGGCAGGGCCAGCGTCGAGTGCTTCGACGACCGCACGGAGTGGGGATGGGTGCGGGGGCGATTCAATGGCCTGACTCGCATGATCGCAGCCGGCCCGGCCTACATCGTCGACGTCCTGGTGTTCGGTGGCACGGACGAACACATCGTCGGGCTGCCGTGGCATATCGCGGGTCGCGGTGCCGTCGAGACGAGAGGTCGCTGGGTCGACGACGCGCTCCTGTCCCCCAATGAGTTCGTCACGCGTGTGCAGCGCTTCGTCCCGGATGAACCCGGCGCGGTCGCTCTCGCACATGTGGCACGGCAAGCGCACCTCACCGCACATCTCGTGTTCGACGGCCAGCTCCTCCAGATGGAGGGACCGGGGCTGCCCGGAGAACGCGAGCGTGCGGCGTTCTATGTCGTGCGGGCGCGCGGTCGCAATGCCCGGATGATCACCGTTCTCGAGCCCCATGCGGACCAGCCGTTGGTTCGGGCAGTACGGATGCGCGGCGATGCGGTGGAGATCGAGACCACCGCGGGAGTGCATCGGCACCGCTTCGGCACGGCCGAATGGGTCGTCGAGTGCGAAGGCCAGCCGGCACTCCTGCTGCGCGGCCAGCGTGAGGAGCCGCCGCCCTTCGTGCCGCTGCTCGAAATCGATCAACCGACGCCCGTGGCCGCTCCGGCGTTTCGCGTCGCCGCCGCGCCGCCGCTCGACGGGACCCTCGAAGGATTCGACCGCTCCGAACCGCTCGAGCTGGGGCTCGAGGATCAGTATCGCCGCAGCGAGGACGCCTACCCCGGAGCGGACGATCTATCAGCCGTGGCTTTCGCCGCCTGGGATGAATCGGCGCTGTACGTGGCCGTAGAGGTCACGAAGCCCGACCTCGTGCTGCGACCCGCCGGCGCCGCGCCGCTCAAGCTCGACAACGAGCCGGATGATATTCACTCGGATGGGCTCCAGGTCTACGTTGCCGCCGCCGGGGCAGGGCCATCGGGCGCCGCCGTCGGATATCTCATTGTGCCGAATCCTGACGGACATACCGTTCGCGCGAGTGCGACGAGTGACAGCCGGGACAACGGGAGTCTGGCGGCGGTGCGGGGGAGCTGGCGTCGCACCGACCGCGGCTACGGCGTGACCGTGGCCGTGCCGTGGCCCGCAGACGCGTATCCGCATGCCGGCGGTCGCGTCAATTTTGATCTCATCATCAACGAAATGCTTCCGGGGCGGCAGCGCCGAGTCGGCCAGCTGGTGTGGAGCGGTGGCGGCGGCTGGGTATGGTTGCGCGGCGACCGTCAGGATCCGGCGCGCTTCGGCCTCCTGGAGCTCGTGGGATGATCGTCGTCGTGCTGCACGAGCCTCAGGATCTCGTCAACATCGCGCACGTGGTTCGCGGCATGAAGAACTTCGGCGTGCGCGATCTGCGCCTCGTACGGCCGCGCGAGTACGAGGCGTATCGGGTCGAGGGCATCGCGCACCAGACCCAGGACGTGCTCGCGCGAGTGCGCACCTTTGACTCGCTCGAGGAAGCGCTGGCCGACTGCGTACACATCGTCGGCTTCACGGCGCGGGGGCGCACCGCCAAGCGCAACCTGCAGCGGCCCCGGGACGCCGCGGCGGAAGTGCTGGCGCTGGCGGCGGGGGGGGCGGGGGGGCCGGTAGCCTTGCTGTTCGGCCGCGAAGACAAGGGGCTGTCGAATGACGCGCTGGATCGCTGCCACCGCGTGGTCACGATTCCGAGCGATCCTTCCTACGCCTCGCTCAATCTCGGCCACGCTGTCATCATCATGCTGTATGAGCTGGCGCTGGCGAAGGGTGCCGACGGGCGTCCCTTCAAGGCGCCGCGCCGGCCGTCCGAGCCGGCGGAGGCAGCGGAGCTGGAGCGTCTGTTTGTCGACGTCGCGCGCGCGCTCCAGGCGATCGAGTTCTTCAAGACGCGCAACGCGGACGGCGTCATGCGCACCATGCGCGAGATCGCGCATCGGGCGCCCCTGGACGCGCGCGAAGTCAAGCTGCTGCGCGCGATCGCAATCGAGGTGACCAAGTACGGTGAGCGACTGGCGCGTTCCAGGCTTCACGTCGACCGGTAGCAAACGCCCCGATGCGCTGTTCGGAACGCCCGCACGCATGACGCGGGCGTCCGGATGTCGTGTGTGGGGAGAGGACGGCCGCGAGTACGTGGACTTCGTGATGGCCTTGGGCGCGGTCGCGCTCGGATACGGCCACCCGGACGTCAACCGCGCTGCCCAAGCAGCGATCGACGCGGGTGTCGTCGGCCCGTTGCCGCCGGTCGCCGAAGAAGAGCTTGCCGAAGCCCTGTGCGAGAAGATCCCCTGGCTCGAGCGCGTGCGGTTTCTGAAGACGGGCGCCGAGGCCGTCGCGGCCGCGGTGCGCCTGGCGCGGGTCGCGACTGGGCGCGACGAGGTGTTGGGGTGTGGCTACCACGGGTGGCTCGATTGGTGCCAGGGGGCGACCGAAGGCGTGCCCGCCGCCGTGCGTGGCTTGTTTGCCGAGCTGCCCTTCAACGACGTCACGGCCGGCCGCGAGCTGATTCGCGCGCGCGCCTCCCTGCTCGCCGCCGTGGTTGTCGAGCCCGTGATCGTCGCGGAGCCCACCCGCGAGTGGCTGCAGATGCTGCGGACCGAGACCGAGCGGGTGGGGGCCATCCTGATCTTCGATGAGATCAAGACGGCGTTCCGCCTTGGCGTGGGCGGCGCCGCCCAGCGCTACGAGGTGAAGCCGGCGCCGGATCTCGTCGTGCTGGGGAAGGCACTCGCGAACGGATTCCCGCTCGCCGCGGTAGGTGGCCGGGCGGATCTCATGGCCGCCGCGGGGCGCACCTGGATTTCATCGACGCTGGCGACGGAAGGCGTGGCGCTGGCCGCGGCGCGTGCGACCCTCGCGGTATTCGAGCGTGACGATGTCTGCGCGCATCTGCATCGCATCGGTACGCGGTTGTTGCATGGCTTGCATGAGCTGCAGCGGGCGCACCCGAGTGTCGTCACCGGCGTCGGCGGCATCGCGGAGATGTGCTTTCTGCATTATGCCAGCGAAGACCTGTCGCGCGTCGTCGCGCAGCAGGCGGCCCAGCGCGGCCTGTTGTTCAAACGCACGGCCTACAACTTCGTGTCCCTGGCGCACGACGAGGGCACGGTGGACCGTGCCCTCGTCATCCTGCAGGAGACGTTGCGCGAGATCTAGAATGCCGTGAGGATCGCTCCGGCAATCAGGGCGACGACGACCCAGATGATGATCACGACGACCGTGTACCCCATCGCCCGGTCTTTCGGCACCTTCATGAGGACCGGCAGCCCGAGGTACAGGAGCACGAGGCTGTAGAGAGAGAAGATCAGGCTGACGAGCCCGAGCGCCGGGATGAGGAGAAAGACTCCCCCGAGCCACGACGCGGTGCCGGCGTAGGCGGCCGCCTTGAGCCCCTGCACGTCGTTGCGTTGCCCCCCGAAGCCCGGGCCCAGCAGGCTGATGATCCGGGACAGCAGGAACACGCTCAGCAATGCGAGGACGTACCCCGCAATCCCGCGCGACACGGCGGTGACAATCGACACATTGTTGGTGAGCGAGGTAAACGCGATCCGCTCCCCGAAAATGACCATCCCAACCATCGAGGCGAGCGGCCCGATGGCCGCGAGCGGAGCGATGTACTTGCCCCAGATGTCGCCGCCCTTGGTGAACTCTCCGTCGATCTCTTTCCATGTCGCGCGAGGCTCGAGCATCATGCCTTTTACGCGACTGACGAGCGTTTCCATCGAGGCCTTCCCCCCCTGAGGACGCCCCCAAGATAAAAGGGGCGTAGATTGTGGCAATGCTCGTCGACGTCCACGCTCATTTCTACCATGCCCGGACGCCCCGCGCCGACTGGCGCGAGCGAAACGAGAGCCGTCTGGCCGCTGGGGCCAAGATCGGCATTACGATACATGTGGCCTCCATCCTCGGCAGTTTCGGGCTCACCTCACCGACGTATTTCCCGTCACCGCGGGACGTCACAGCCGGCAACGATGCGCTTCTCGCCCTGCAGCGGGCGCATCCCGATCGGATCCGCGGTTACGTCTGTGTGAACCCGAACTACACGGCGCACGCGCGCGCCGAGATCGTGCGCTGCCTCGACGCCGGCATGATCGGCATCAAGCTGGCGGCGAGCCGCCGGGCCGATGATCCGCTGCTCGATCCGATCGCCAGTCTGGCTCTCGAGCGGCGGGTGCCGGTCCTGCAACACATCTGGCAGCACCGGCGCCGCGACTGGCCGGGTCAGGAGGCGTCCGACGCGACCGAGCTCTGCACCCTGGCACGCCGCCATCCGGACGTTGCGTTCATCCTCGCCCACATCGGCGGCGGCGGCGACTGGCTGCATTCACTGCGCGCGCTCGCCGACGTGCCCAACGTCTACGTCGATGTGTCTGGCAGCGGCGTCGATGGCGGCATGCTCGAGGCCTGCCTCGAAAGCGCCGGCGTCAATCGGCTGCTCTGGGGCAGCGACATCACCATGGACACCGGATGGGCCAAGCTTCGCTATCTCGAGACGCTGCTCTCGAAAGATGAAGTCGCGCTGGTGCGCTGGAAAAACGCGGCGCGCATCTTCCCGCCGGGCGCGTTTCCCTCCGACTGATGCGCATCGACTGCAACGCATTCCTCGGCGCCTACCCGTGGCGCAAAGTCCCGGGCACGTCTCCCGATGCGCTGGTCGAGGCGCTCGAGCGTACCAGGATCGACGTCGCGTGGGTCACGCACCTCCCCAGCCTCTTCTGGCGCGACCCCACCGCCGGCAACGCCTGGCTCTACGAAACCGTCCGCAAGGACAAGCGCTTCAAGCCGGTGCCGACGGTTCATCCAGGTCTCGCGCAATGGGAGCAGGTGCTCGCCGACGCGGCGAACGCGGGCGCGCCGGCGGTTCGCTGTGACCCGCTCTACCTGGGCCTCGAGCCCGCCGGCGGCGAGATGCGCGTGCTCGCCGCTGCCTGCGGTGCGGCGCGCATGCCCCTCGTGCTGGCCGTCCGGCTCGAGGACGGCCGCCAGCGCCATCCCAACGATCAGGTCGCCGAGCTGCCGGCGGCGGCCGTGCGCGCGCTGATCCGGAGCGATCGGGACGTGCGCCTCGTCGTGACGCACGCCGACCGCGCGTTCATCGAGGAAGTGCATTTCGGCTCGACGCCCGAGGAGGCGCGACGCATTTGGTGGGACATTAGCTGGATCTGGGGCCCGCCCGAGGATCATCTTGCCACGCTCCTCGACACGATCGGTGCCGAGCGATTCGTGTTCGGGACGGGCCAGCCGTTGCGGTTGCCGGAGACCAGCGTGGCCAAGCTCGATTTGCTGGACATCAAGCGGGACGCGCGCGACGCGATCGAATCCGGGAATCTGCAAACGATGACCGCGCGCTGAATGGACCGGCCGTCCGACCGTCCGACCGTCCGACAGTCGTTAGAGTGGGGACTCATTCCAGCGGTTCCCGTTCCGTTCCGCGGGTCGACGATTCACGAGAAAGCACAGCGCGACTACGCGCAGTGGATGGCGACGCAGATCGTCGCCGGTGTCGCCGTCTGGGCACATACCGGGCGGGGACCCCACCTCTCGCCATCACAGCGCAGTCTGGTTCTCGAGAGCTGGCGCACGGCGCTCCCGCATAAAGTGATCGTCGCGGGCGCGAACAGCCTCGAGATGGCCCGTGAAGCGGCGCGAGGAGGAGCGGATGCGTTGCTGGCGTTCCCCCGTCACGATGATCCCGTGGCCTTTCACGCCGACCTGTCTCGCGAGCTCCCGGTCATCGCCTTCTATCTCTACGAAGCCGCAGGCGGCGTGTCCTATGATGACGCCACGCTCCACGGGATTCTTTCCGTTCCCGGAGTGCTCGGCATCAAAGTGGCGACGCTGGATTCCGTAATGACGTTTCAACGAATTGCGGCGCTGATGCGCGATCATCCGGAGAAGCTGCTGATCACCGGCGAGGACCGATTCCTCGGCTATTCGGTCATGCTGGGAGCCCGCGCCGCGCTGATCGGGATGGCGTCGGCCCTGACCGACGTGCACGCCGCGGCACTCGGTACCTACGCGGCGGGCGACGCCCATGATTTCCTGCCGGTCGCCGCGAAGCTCGACGCCTTTTCACAAGCGACGTTCACGGCACCTATGGAAGGCTATATCCGACGCATGCTGTGGGCACTTGCCGCCGATGGCGTCATTCCTGACGATGCATGCGACGATCCGTGGGGTCCGGAGTTGCCGGCGGCGGAGCGGGAAACAGTGCGACGCGCGGTGCGCGAGGCTCGAGGGTGCTGACGCGCCGCTCCTTCATTCATTCGAGTGCGGCGCTCGCGCTCGGAGGTGTCATCGCAATGAACAAGCA